>Ga0209469_1001066_pt1 | contig 15686 bp, 16 predicted proteins | sample GraSoiAngelo_123_FD_185880 | JGI IMG/M metagenome (GOLD analysis project Ga0209469, IMG submission 185880) | Grasslands soil microbial communities from the Angelo Coastal Reserve, California, USA - 14_0927_02_40cm (SPAdes) (version 2) | ecosystem: Environmental > Terrestrial > Soil > Grasslands ... | reverse complement strand
AGCTTCGCGGTGGTGGTGGCACCTACCATCACGAGCTTTACGCCCTCGAGCGGGCGGGTGGGGGCCAGCGTGACGATCAGCGGCGCGAACTTCATGGGGGCCACCGCGGTGACATTCAACGGGAGCGCTGCGGCCTTTACAGTAACCTCCGATACAGCAATTCAGACTACCGTGCCGGCGGGGGCTACGACGGGGCCTCTGAGTGTGACCACACCTGCGGGCACAGCACTCAGTGCGAGCAACTTCACGTTGACGGTTCCCTTGACGGTGACGAAGACCGGCCTCATTGCGGGGGGCACGGTGAAGTCCAGTCCGGCCGGGATCGCCTGCGGACCCACCTGCTCGGCCGATTTCAATGGTGGCACCGTCGTGACGCTCACTGCCACGCCGGGCTTCCTCTCGATCTTTACAGGCTGGGAGGGCTGCGACGCGACGAACGGGACGACCTGTACGGTGACCATGAATGCGCAGAAGACGGTCACCGCCAACTTCTTACCTTAGCCCGGCTCGATCAATATCGCCCGAAGACGTTTGGCTCGGGTGACAACGGCAGTGAAAGGTGTACGTTTTCAGTGCCATGCCTTGAGGGGGTCGGGAAGGACATTAATTTGCCACTTGGTGGAACTAAACCGGGACTTTCATGCTCTTTCAGGTGTCCCATTTAAGGCCCCAGAACATCCTATAACATACAGATAAAATAGGACTTACACAAAGAACATACGCAAGTCGGATGAGCGATCTCTTGGTAAGGCACTTGCTTCCAATATTCAATGGAGAACTAATGGTAGCAACTCCGAGTCACGCTCGAGAACTTTTGGCAGAAATGGGCATCGCCTCGGCCCAGAGTGCGGTCATGCAATCGCTAAACACGATGGTGGCCGAGATTGCCAAGACCGATATCTCCATTCTTATTACAGGCGAAAGCGGGACCGGCAAAGAAGTCTATGCACGGTGGATCCACCGGATCTCGGGGCTTGCCGATGCTCCCTTCAAAAAGGCAAACTGCGCGGCCCTGGATGCGGGGCGCTTACTGGCGGAGATTGCACAGAGTCTACGAACGGATGGCACCAGGGGGGTGAGAACCCAGACGTTGTTTTTGGACGCTGTGGACGAACTGGACCTCTCGTGTCAGCGCGTTCTTCTTTCCCTGCTATCGGATAACGAGCAAAAAGCGAGTAGCGAAGGAATGGCCGTGAGATTTATTTCCGCCACCTCCTGCGAGCTAGAAAAAGAGATCGAAGCAGGACGATTTCGCCAAGAATTGTATTTCCGGATCAATGGAGTGATCCTGAGATTGCCGCCACTGCGCGAACGAAGGGAAGATGTTCCGGCGCTGCTCGAATACTTTTTAGCCAAACATGCCAGCGAATTGAAGAAGCAAGTGCCAGTGATGGACGGCCATACCCTCGAACTACTGACGGCCTATCACTGGCCGGGAAATGTGCGCGAGCTTGAAAACATTGCGAAAAAGATGGTGGCTCTCGGAGATCCGACGGTAGTTTTAGGCGATCTGCACGCCGCTCCGATGACTTTGCCGGGATCGGCTGAACCCCGACGTTTTTCGCCGCTGAAGGCGGCCGCGCGAGCAGCCTCCCGTCGGACGGAAACAGAACTCATCCTACAAGCGCTCGAGCGGAATCGGTGGAATCGAAAGCGCGCCGCCCGCGAATTGCAGATCAGTTATAAATCGCTTTTATACAAAATAAAACAGATTGGGGTGCAAGAGTCTGGGGCCGAAGGTAGGAATATCCGATGATTCTCGCAACCAGTCTCTTCCTGGCGGCCTGGCTAGGCTTTGCTGGCGGGCAGGCTCCGCCGCAGGCGGGGCAGGAAACGACGGTGAAAAAAGACAACCCGAAAGGTATGACGGCAGAGGCATCGCCAGCCTCGCAGGCTGATGCTGAATACAAGATTGGTCCGCAAGATGTCCTGCGCATCGATGTCTGGAAGGAAGCGGAGATTTCCCGCACGCTTCCCGTTCGTCCCGATGGAAAAATCTCTTTGCCACTGTTAAATGATGTGCAGGCCACTGGCCTCACGGCCATGCAACTTGCCACCGTCATCAGCGAGGGACTCAAGAAGTACATTACCAATCCGCAGGTAACGGTGAGCGTGACGGAGATCAACAGCCGGCGCATTTACGTAACGGGAGAGGTTTTAAAACCGGGAACCTTTTCTCTGCTACCCAACATGACGGTTTTGCAGGCGCTATCGAGTTCCGGAGGATTTTCGCAATTCGCCAGGGTAAAGAATATCTACGTCCTGCGCAAAGAAGGAGGCAAGGACGTCAAACATCCCTTCAACTATAAGGAGGTTGTTTCCGGCAAGAGCCCGGAACAGAACATTTTGCTCGAGCCCGGCGATGTCATCGTAGTTCCTTAAAGGATTTGGATAGTCATGAGACGCTTTACGAGTTTAACGGCAGCATCCATCGTTCCACTCTTTTTGCTTATAGGAAGCGCTCGTACGGTGGCGCAAGAGGATAGTTCGAAGCCCAAACCCGCTGCTGGTACCCGTCTGCCCATCCCCGGGGTTCCCGGCGATCAAGAGGAGCAGCAGCCAGGAAGCGAATTGACCCCAGACACACGGCCACTGACGGGCATACAGACTCCTTCGCTCGGTTCGCCGGAACTTCGTCATAGTTACTGGGTGCCTGGCTTCCAGTATGGCAATTTTGTGCGCTCCAGCAGCCTAAACCAGCCGACCTCTTCTGGTTGGAATACGACAAGTTTTGTGACGGGAAATCTCAGTCTTCTCGAAGCATGGAGTCGCTCCCAGTTGTCCATCAACTATACTGGCGGAGGAAGTTTTTCCACCGATAACTCTCAGGGGAATGACTCCTATCATCAACTAGGACTCGTCCAAGCCTTTAACTGGCGGCGATGGCAATTATCTTTCATCGATCAGTTTGCTTATCTCCCGCAAAGCCAATTCGGTTTTGGAGCCGCGAGCGGTCTCGCGGTTCCGGGTATTGGAGGGCCGCTCGGTCCTTCTTTGCCTGCTCTGCAGCCCAACTATCAGCCCAATCAAACCATTTTCACTTCCATTGGTCCGCGCTACAGCAACTCCGTTGCGACAGAAATTGCTTACGCGGTTAGTCCGCGCGCGTCAGTGACAGTTTCGGGATCCTACGGGTTGCTGCGTTTTGTCGAAACGGGGAATATAGACACGAACGATACGATCCTGGGCACCGGTTACAACTACGCTCTGTCGCGAAACGACACGATCGGCGTGTTGTACCGATTCAGCGGCTACCGCTACGTCGGGAATCCCCAAGCCATCAACGACCACGTGGCACAACTCGCTTTCGGTCGTAAGGTCACCGGCAGGATGGCGTTGCAATTGTTCGCTGGACCCGAGGTGACGACTTTCCGGGTGCCTTTCGGCGGCGCTACCCACAAGATTTCGGGGAGCGGCGGCGCCGACCTGACGTACGCCTTCTCTAGGAACAGAAGCACCCTGTCGCTTTCCTACAATCATGGCGTCGGTGGCGGCAGCGGGCAATTCACGGGTTCGCGTATGGATCAACTACAGGGTGGAATAACCGATCAACTTTCTCGTGTTTGGCAGGGCCACCTCAACTTTGGCTTCGCCAGAAACACGAGCCTAGGCCTTTTAATTCCTACTCAGGTTTCACAGACCTATGATTCTTGGTTCACGGGTGGTGGGCTCAGCCGCCCGCTGGGCCGGACGGCGAGTTTTACTCTCGGGTACACGGCTTATTTGCAGAATACAAGTCTGCCCGTTTGTGCCGCGGGAACATGTAACACCAACTATTTGCAACATCAGATTTCCCTCAGCTTTCAATGGCATACGCGCCCGCTCGTACTGCGCTAGACGGACTGAGGGTCTGCTGAATCTGGTTTGCGACACATGATTTTTGTGGCAGGGAAACAAGCCTTGTCGGAGAAACCCGAGTTCTCCCCGATGAGCGTAGCGCTGTTATAATGAGGGTCGAGAGACCATGTACAAGAGCTTTTTCAAACTGAAAGACAACCCGTTCAACGTCAATCCCGACCCCCGCTATCTCTTTCTAACCAAAGAGATCGAAGAGGCGCTGAGCGGCCTGATGTATGGCGTCCAGAATCGCAAAGGCTTTATCACTCTCACCGGTGAAGTGGGCACGGGAAAAACCACGTTGGTAAACCAGCTTCTCGAGTGGCTCCATCAACGGAGGGTGAGAACGGCGTTTCTCTTTAATTCGCGGATGAATACGAATCAAATGTTCGATTTCATTCTGGCGGAGTTCGGAATTCCCTGTGAATCCAAGTCCAAGAGTCAGCAGCTGTTGCACCTCAATCAGTGGCTTTTGGACCGTTACCGCGCGAGTGAAACGACCGTGCTCATCGTGGACGAGGCACAAAACCTGACCTATCCGGTCCTCGAAGAAATTCGCATGCTCACCAACCTCGAGACATCCACGGAGAAGCTGCTGCAGATCGTATTGTCGGGACAGCCGGAGCTCGAAGAGAAGCTAAAGCTGCCGCAACTGCGCCAACTCCGCCAGCGAATCATGCTGCGCTGCAAGACCGGTCCCCTTAGTAGGGAACAGACCCACGATTACATCGCCGAACGGCTGAGGATCGCGGGCGCAAGCGGTGAGTTGATTTTCAGTCCGAAGGCCGTTGAAACGGTTCATTTGTATTCGCTGGGCATTCCGCGGGTCATCAATCTCTTGTGCGAGCATTCATTGATTAATGCTTACGTAGAACAAGAACGCCCGATCAGCGCGAGGATTGTCGAAGACGTCGCACATGAGTTTCAATTGGACGAGGTCGAACCAACGGCGCCTGCGGGGAGCACCCGGATCGACGCGAATCTATACACTTCAGAAGCGTTTATCCAAAATCTCGGAGAAGCTCTGTCGCGATTCCGGCTGAATCCCTCCGTCACCCAGCCGAGCCGCGAAAGAAAATAAGCTCCTCCGAAACATCGAAGAATCAACCACGATCAAGTAAGCGCACGCCCAGCGAATCCGTAGGGTGCATTCTCATTCGTTGCTCGCGGGTCGTGTCACCGCCTGCTCTGTAAGCGGTGCCAAGGAGGACATCAACATTTTGTGGATGGGTCACAAGCCCAAAACCATGTCAGAGATTTACTCTCTGGAGAATGATTCGCCAACTCCGAAATCTGGGCTATCAGATCGAACTACCGAATCCTCAAGCCAGCCAAGCACAGGCGTAGTTACTTTCGACTCTGTTTGAGGAGATTGACATGCGGTTGGCCGAGGCCAAGGTGGTTGGATTTGGCTTCGATCTCCCCAAAGATCCATCCGAAATCCCTGTGGTTGCACCGATGGCACCGAGATCTCAAGTCGAAGTTTTTGAACAAGTAGCCGCCGGCCGTATATGCTTGATGATAAAATAGATTCGACCGTGCGCCCGTAGCCCAGTTGGATAGAGCGTCTGCCTTCTAAGGGAACGCAAATTCACTCTAAGTCATTGCGACGGTTACGCTTACGAGTTGTGAGCCATCCTTGGCTTGCTCCAAAGTTGCTCCAAACCAACCACCATATCCGTCAGTTTATCCCTCCTCAGAAACGGACCAAGTTTGGTAGGGGCGTTAATGGTTCTGTTGCTGCTGGTTCTGCTGGTCCGGGGGACGACGCATACAGCCGTCGAGGTCGCAGTATTTCCTGCCAGATCTATAGCGGTCGCATTCAGGGTATAGGTCCGGCCCGTTCCTGACCCCAAACGCTCCGCCCGTAGCTGGACGGCAAAGCCGCCGGAACTATTTGGCGCGATGACGACATCAGGGTTATTCGGATCGGAAGGCTCATTGCTCGTTCCTGTCAACTGGAACGAGCCTGGCACAACCCCGGACAGCGCGTCTGCCGCGGCTACCGTAGTCACCGCGACCAGCTTGTGGTTTGGCGGCCAGAGCGCACAGCCGGGCGCAGGCATGCCGGAGATGACCGGCGGGGTCTTGTCAATCTGCACCGTGAGCGTTTTGGCTTGCTCCACGTTTCCGGCATTATCCGTACCAAAGTAGGTCAGCGTGGTGAGACCTTCGGCGGAGATCGTCACGGAGGCGGTAGTTCCCACTACCGTTGCGCGTCGAGGGGCTGTGCGCCGGTGAGCCCGTACTGTATCTGCTTGACGCCTGTACCACCGGGTTCGTTGTCCGTGGAACTCAGGGTCACGGTGACATCCGTGTTGTTCCAGCCATTGCTGTTGGGGCCGGGCGAAGGGCTCGCCGTTGTCACCGGTGGAGTCGAGTCTAACGAATAGCGTATAAACCCATGACTATTACCGCTCGCGTCGAGGTAATACCCCGTGATGTCGCCGGCATCGTTCATGGCTGTGGCTTGTGTAGCCGTTGCATTAGGCACATCGAACGTAACGACAGTGCCATCGTTCTCCCGTAAGAAGCCGCGGCCTGTGTAGGGGTATGGATGCATGTAAAAATATCCGGTGATCTGGCCCGCCGCGTTGATCGCTGCCGGAAAGGTCCACCTTCCGTTTCCGAGGTCGAACCGCGTGATGGTGCCGTCAGCTTGCCGAAGAAAGCCATACGTAAGTTGGCCTCCTGGTGAACCAACAGTCCCAGTGATCTGGCCTGCCGCGTTGATGGATTGCGGGACCGTGGGTTCGACTTTCGTGGGGCCCTCTGGTGAGGCAAAAAAAATCTGACAATGGTACTGTCCGGCTGCCGTAGAAATCCGTAGCCATAGTCGTCGCTGCCTAGGGTCCAACCCGGAGACATGGGTAAGTCGCTACCAGGGAGCGATGGTGGAGATAAGGATCACCTCAAAGCCCTCTTCCCGGAGCGCTTCCGCAACGGGAGCGAAGAAGAGGACGTGAGGAGAATTGTCCAGATCAATCCAGATTTTCTTTCGGACAGCCATGCTTTTTGGCTGAGCTGTGTGATTTTTTGTCAACTGGATTTTCCGATCGTAATCTTTTTCAAGCCAAAAATAAACGGGTGATGCGTCAAGCACCCAGTGGATTCAGTTTTTTGAAGGCTTGGCCGAAAAGGGCCATGACCCTGGTGAAACACGGGGCCAAGTCGTCAGAAGCGTAGTATCCCGCTTCCTCTACACCGCGAAAGGAATCGAGCCATTGTTTGAAGGTCAGTTTTCCCTGCTGGTGATATCGAAGGCAGGAAACCAGATCTTGATCCTCAACGACCCATTTGCGCCCTTCGCGCGCTGTTCCCGGAATGACCTGCCGCCCCGTTAGATCAAGGTATAACGCCCGGGCGACATCCATCCCGTTCTCGGCCACGAAGAGACGAAACGAGGATCCGATTCGGGGGTTGATATCCAGCACCTTGTAAAGGCCGTCCCGCGCGTCATATCGGTAACCAGTGTCCAGGATCCCTTTGTAGCCAATTTTTTTCATGAACTCGGTGGTGGTCTCGCGCACCGCCTCGCTCTCCAGGCAAATCCCGAGAGACGTCGAACCTTGGGAGACCGGGTATTGTCGGATCTTTTTCCCGGTAAAGGCGAGCAGACACTCGGATCGGTCGTTGAAGTACCCGTCGAACATCCAGACGGTATCGTCCCCGCCAGGAATATATTCCTGTATCATCAGGTTCGGATGTGCAGGGTCTTCCAGGGCGTCGTATTTCTCCAGCAACTCGGCTTCGGTGTGGACGATGAACATTTTTTGCCCGCTGATTTTCATCAGCTGCGAGCCGTAGATCGCTTTGAGCATGACGGGAAACTTGGCGCGGGAAATAAAGTCCAGCACGTCCTGGCGCGATGTGGGAAATGCGGCTTCCGGCGTAGGCACGCCATGTTCTTTCGCGAGGTAGTACATCCCTTTCTTGCTGCTGACTTCGCGTATCAGTTCGGGACACATCTGGGGAAACAGAAACTGTTCACGGAGGGCAGCGGCATGGTCCGCGACAAATAGAACGGCGTTGTCATCCGTGGGGATCAGGATCGACTTCCGCCCGATTTTCCTTCCAAGCTCGAGCAAGACTTCTACGGATTTCCCCGCATTCCCGCTCTCGACGTTGCACACTAACCTTCCCTTGCAATATCGGGAGAAGAACCCGGGAGTTTGCGAATCACAGGCGACCAGATGGACTGGAATGCCCAAACGGCCGAGGCTTCGCAGAATGCCGAGGGCGCCGTGACTTGCCGACTCCACTCCTCTCAAAACAACAACTGGCGTTGATGCATCGCTGAATTTCATAGTGCTCGAATGACGATTTGACGCGTGTCCCCTAGACCGGGCAGGCTGAGTTGCATTTCCACTTTGCCGCTATCGGCCACCGCTACAACTTCGCCATCCCTCATCATGAAGACATGCGGCAGGTCGTTTACATGCTCCAGAGTAAAATCCAGGTCCTGAGTCTGCCCCGATCTGCGCAGGTACTCCGCGCTCTTGCTGTACAGGCAAGCGTCCGCGTCGGCCGTGCCCCATTGCTCGACGATGGAAGAGGTCCGTTCGTTTTCCGGTTCGTAACCCGCAGCGATCAACTCGCGGGCGATCCAGGCGCAGCAGATCTGATCCTCTTCCCGAAACTCACCCCGTGTTCCCGCGCCAATCAAGGTCACACGGGTGTGATGACCGATGATGTGCTCCGCTACGGTCGAATGGTTCCGGAAGCAAGCCAGGTAAGTGAAATCACATTCCCGCGCCGCATGAATCAGCTTGGTTCCGGAAGAAGAGAGGAGCACGAGCGGGCGCTCAAGATCCCTTCGCTTCGAGATTTCGGCAGGGCTGTTGTTCACTTCAAAGCCTTCCGCCATTTCCCCCGCAATCTCGCCGGCCATCAGGGCGTTGACGAGTTTCCGCTGAACCAGTTTCGCGGCTTCCGCCGTCGGGACGGGAAAACAGCGCCGCCCCCCCGCCACAGCTGTGATTGCGGTGGTGGTCGCGCGGATCACGTCGATGGCGACGACTGCATAGCCATCCCGCCGGACTTCAGGATTTTCCTGGAAGCAATCAATAATGAACTTATTCCGCATACAGGGGCATCCTCCACTCGAGCGATTCTGTGGATCGACGGGCTGGCTTCGGAGCGACCGGCCGCAAATTGTCGTGCGAAAATGCGTCTGAATGGAGACCCCGCCGGTAAATTTCCACGCGAAGTATTTCTTCCAGCCGCACGTTGCACAAGTGCACTTCGCGGCCGAAGTGATTCAACAAGGCAAATTGGCTTGGCTTATTGGGAGCTTCGAATACCACGGTGTGAAAGCCGAACGTCTTTGCGAAACGATCTGCGTATGCGCGGTTGAGATTTCCGGAATCGTCAAACAAACCTACTTCTTTCGCGCTCTCCCGCGCTTCCACCACCAGTTGGAGTGCTCCTGCATCCAGCCACCTCTGTCCCTGCTCGATCAATTGAGTTACGCCATCATCGGTAAAGGCACCGTCATGCTTCTTACCAAGCTCGAATTGAACATCGAGTCCGCGCGATGTGGCCATCCTGATGACATCCGCAGCTTTTAAGTTCATTTCTGTAAATCCCTCGCCGCACTCAATACGCGTCACTCCGATGTCCGCGCAAAGATCGAGATAAGCCGGAAGATGTCCCTGCGCTACAGCAACCTCGAACGGGCCTCCTCCTGTGACCGTTGGCACGCGGTGTTTTTTCGCGGCGGCTACTTTCCGGCGTGTGGCGCTCTCTTTGGCAACCATCCAGCAAGCCATCGAGATTTTCAGAATGGACATCAAATGGGCGCTCTGTTCCAGATGGCTCTCGAGGGTTGCCGGATCGTAGCCAGGATCAAACGGGCTGGTAGCGGGCAGTATTTCGGGGACGCCGATCATCCTCAGATAGTCGCTAGTGTGATGGTGGCCCCTTAAAGAATACTTCGTAGTTTCTTTACTCATTTGTTTTTACCTTGTAGGAAAACCTACGGAGTAGCTCCTTTTCTGGCGAGCACGATGTAATGTGTTCCAGAGGACCGTACGACGGGGACTCCGCGGTCTGCGTGATTCTGCAGCCAGTGGTGCAATCTGATTCCAGAGGAATCGGGCAGCAATTTTTGTCCGAGAAAAGAGAAGGGTCCAAATCCGACTGTCCTGCCCTCAATTTTCTCAAGTCCAACAGCGGCCAGACTGGCATCGAATTCCCTTATCGAATGTAAGCGGGCCGAGGCTCCACTGGGTTTACATAGAGCGAGCCTCTCAAGGACGCTGCGGATTCTCTTCCTAAACGGTCCGAGGGGAGGAAAATAACGAGGATCAAGCCAGTGATTGAGGCGCCAATAATTGTCCGCGGTCGTAATCAAGTATCCGCCGGGCCGAAGGACCCGTGCCACTTCGCGGGCCGCTTTGTCCAGGGAATGCAACCACGGAGCAACGCCAATTTCTAAAATCAGACTAAAAGTATTGTCCGGAAAATTCAGTTCGTGGACGTCGCGTATGCTGGTGATGACACGCCCGCTGACTCCCGCGTCCTCCGCATGCTGGCGCGTAAGTTTGATCATCGCGTCAACGGTATCGACCGCTTGTACCGTGTAGCCGGCTTGAGCCAGCGCGACGCTGGTCAAACCCGCGCCGCAGCCGATTTCCAGAACGGGCCATTCAGTTGACAAGGCCAGCTTTTGTGCCACCGCCAGAACGGCCGAACGACGGTCTCTGTAGATGGCCGCGTCTACATCGCCGAATTCGTAGATCTTCTTCCAATACGCCGACGTTGCAGCAAAGTGGGCATCCGTGCGTTCCTGTTGTTCCACGTCAAGGCTGCAATACGGCAAATATCACCGCCAACCTATTGCAATTAAAGTTCCCGGAATTCACCTCCAGAAGCAACCGACCTGCCACCTTGACTGAAATCAGCGAGCTTAAGCAGCGTTTAGCAAACAAAAGAGTTAAGCAGTGGACAGCCAGGTTGGGCCTGGGTTGGTCTGCGGGGGGAGGTGAAAAGTGCTTCCATTATAAGGGAATCGATTTCCGGCCATTAATCTTCTCAATAACCCTAATTGGTTGCTTCAACGGGATGAAATACGTGGACCAAGGAGCGGCCTTCTACAAGCTTCAACACCGGCATTTACAGATCAAGCAGCTCAAATGGAAAGCCGCCAAGCTGGGATTCCAAATCGTCGGAGCCCCGGCCGCTTAAGCAGCAGGAGTTTCTGGGGAGTTGTGAGCCATCCCTGGCCTGCTCCAAAGTTGATCCAAACCAACTATCCTATCCGCCAGTTTATGCCGCCCTGAGTCTCGCACGATATCTGAAACGGACCAAGTTTGGTAGGGGCGTTAATGGTTCTGTTGCTGCCAGTTCTGCATCGCACTCGTCGCCATCCGTCCCGTCGAGTGCGTCTGCTGGCGCGCGATCATGCTCAGCATTCCAAGAGGCAAAGGTGCATGGCCGTTAGGTCTTCGGTGAAAAATCTGGAGCGGACGGTGGGAATCGAACCCACATCGAAAGCTTGGAAGCTCTCGTACTACCGTTGTACGACGCCCGCTCATTCTCTGGCATGCTTGAACCAAGTGACTGCCAGTAAGATCGTATCTCCAGGACATCAATTACGTCGACAGCGGGTGCCGTCGGCAGAGGAAAAGAAACATCCAGCCGACTCCCACCAGCACCAGCAGAAACGTGGCTGGTTCGGGCGTCGTCACCACAAAGAATTCCTGTACTTGACCGGTGTAGGCAAGCGGTCCAGTGTTGGTAATAATTAGAAAGTTTGCGGGATTGATGGTTGCATAGTACAACCCCGCCATTTGTAACCAACTTTCTACGTCACTGTTCTGATAAGATCCCGCGTTAGGGTTATTCGGGCTCATGAGATTCCACAGAGCATACTGCAGGTTGACGTAGTCTCCTGGATGTGAGCTGAACTGAGTCACAAGCCAAGCGGCCTCTTGGTAAAGCACCGCGGCACTGGTGCCAAGGCCAGTATTCACTGACGGATTCCCGTATCGTGTGTTAGTGAAATTGCCGGAGGCCAAGCTGGAGGCCAAGCTGGTCACATTGGCAGTCCAAACCTGATTGAAGGAAACCTCATTATTGATATCGTCGCAGAACAGGACCACGGACTGGGCGCTCGAAGTCCCATAGTTCATTGTCCCAGCATAAGGGCTAACGTAATACACTCCGTTATTGGCCCCATTCACGCCCGTGAATTGCATTGTCGTGCTGTCTGCTTTTGCAAAAGGAGTGCTCAGGAGAAGTGCTGCTAAGACCCACAACGCCCTTGGAACCCTCATCGATACATCTCCTAGTCAGACTCGTACACCTCTGCGGGAACGGTGCTTACCTTGTGCAATCGGGCTACCAAACCAGAGAATTCTGGATGTCATTGTAAATAAATGACTTGACCTGAGTACTCCGTTTTCGTGATAGGTAATCTTTTGCCAAAAGACTGAACGGTGTGGGAACCTGGGATTTCGTTACCGTCCGCCGTTACGAGGCCTAACCACCCTGATTCGTCTTATTGCCCGTTGGCGAATGTGATGTCACGCCCGTCCTGTGTACCCTCATTGCCCTGAACCCGCGTAACCAAAGATGGCCTTTAACTCCAGGAATTCTTCGAGTCCAGCCTCACCCCATTCCCGCCCGTTGCCCGACTGCTTGTAGCCCCCAAAGCAACCACCGAAATCTAATCGTGCGCCGTTAATGTGTACATTGCCGGAGTGAATTCGCTTGGCCACCCGGCGTGCGCGCTCGATGTTGCCCGAAGTTACATAGCCTGACAGCCCGTAGGGAGTGTCATTGGCGATTCGGACCGCATCCTCATCATCCTCGTAAGAGATGATGGAAAGAACAGGGCCGAAGATCTCCTCGCGCGCGATGGTCATGTCGTTCTGAACATCAGCGAATACGGTGGGCTTTACGAAATAGCCGGTGGTCCTACCCTCCGGACGACCGGGGCCTCCTGCTACTAACTTGGCGCCTTCTTCCAGTCCCTTCTCGATCAGACGCTCGACCTTTTCGAACTGGGCCTTCGTCGAGAGCGGGCCGATGCTGGTGCCTTTCGTCTGTGGGTCACCAACTTGGGTGGCTTCGGCCGCTCGCTTCGCCGCGGCAGCAGCCTCAGCCATTTTTGACCGCGGAACAAGCAGCCGCGTAGGGGCGTTACAGGATTGGCCCGTGTTGCGGAAGCAAGCCTGCACGCCCTCTTTGACGGCACTCTCAAGGTCGGCGTCATCCAAGATGATGTTCGCCGACTTGCCGCCGAGCTCTTGCGTGACCCGCTTCACCGTGGGAGCGGCGGCCGCGGCCACGGCGACACCGGCTCGCGTGGAGCCCGTGAAGGAGACCATGGCCACGTCAGGATGTGAGGAAATCGCAGCACCGACCGTGACCCCATCCCCGTTCACCATGTTGAAAACGCCTGGCGGAAGGCCCGCGTCATGTAGAATCTGGGCGAAGAGATAGGCGGAGAGGGGCGCAATTTCACTCGGCTTGAGGATCATGGTGCACCCCGCAGCAAGTGCAGGGGCCACTTTGCAGGCGATCTGGTTCATGGGCCAGTTCCAAGGGGTGATGAGTCCACACACTCCAATGGGTTCCTTGCGCATGAGGGTTGAGCCTTTGAGCTCTTCAAACTGGAAGTGCCGTAACACCCTCACGATCTCTAGGAAATGCGCCAATCCCGCCGGAGCCTGGGCCGCTCGCGATAGCCCTATAGGAGCTCCCATTTCTTCGGAAATAGTCTCGGCCATCTCGTCCATCCTAGACTGATAAATCGCAATAATCCGTTCGAGGAAGGCTAAGCGCTGGTCAACGGTTGTCTCCGAGTACGACGCGAAGGCTCTCTTGGCTGCAGCCACGGCCTTGTCGACGTCGGCCGCACCGCCCATAGAGATCGTTCCTATGGGCTGCTCGGTCGCGGGATTGATGACTGGGAAGTCGTGGGCTTTGCTTGGACTGACCCATTTCCCATCGATATAGAATTGCCGGCAGTCCTTCATGCGCTCCCTCCCGCTCGTGACTTGACGCGCGCGTTTCCCGTAGCTCTTAGCGTCGCGATCATTCTGGATCCCTCAGCGGCGTAACCTGTTTCAATGAAGGTCGGTCTCGGTCAGTGCGAGTACGGCATAGGCGGTCGCCGCGTCGCTCATGAAGTGTCCGGTAATCGAAGAGGGGTCACGGCGCCGATTGAGAGAGTAGCCAGGCCAAAGGCCTTCCGTCCTATTCTGGTTGCGTACGAGCCAGGATAACCCTTGTTGCAACTGCGCATTCTCGCGGGGCAGGCCTGCCCTCTTGAGAGCCAGGATGATCAGACCGGTGGCATACCCGTCGCTTTTCTCTCCTTCGGGCGCTCCCGTCTTCCATTCCCGGAGGAAGGACGACAGACTCCAGTCTCGCCACGTCGTGGCAAGGGAAGCCAGGCACCAACCCCCGTCCGGCCGCTGCTTCCCAAGGATCTCGTCGATGATGGATTTTTGCTGTTCTGGCCCGAGCAGTCCGGGCCATTTCGTTGAAACCCACAACAGCTCGACACGATTGATGGAAGACTGTGTCGGATAACCGCGCACCAAGTACTCGCGCAACATCTTGAGGTTATTTTGGATTTCCGGGGTCGAGGGATAATTCTCGGGAGCCGTGCGCACCGCCATGGCTGCAAGGACGGCCCCGTAATAGGGCGAGTCGCGTGCCTCCCAGGGCTTCAAATTGAACTGCTGCCACGACCACGCACCCTTCCCATCTCCGCTGGTCTGCTGGAGTTCCCACATGTGCGAGAAGGCCGTCCGCGTGTCGGCACTCAGTTTTCCATTCTGAGCGTCATAGCTAGCCAGGACCAGCGCATTGAGAACGGCTTCGGTCGCGCGCGACTCGGTTGCTTTGTGAGCACCGTACTCCTCGTCGCCGTAGAACGGCGCGACCTCTTTCCAAAGTCGCACGCGCTTGGTGACATTATTGAGGAGTAAGCGTTCGTTGGCGGAAAGGGTCTGCTCATCAAGCGCTTTACGAAGAACAGGCCGCGAGAGCGCATAAGGCACAGCCGTGTGACAAGAGATGCAGAAAGTCTGGTGATCCCGGGCCGCGGCTGGCCATCCCATCCACGCGGCTTCCCTTTGATCGAGGTAGGCAGCGGCAGCCTTCGCGTCCCAGGAACCAGCGATTTTGGTATCCGCGTGATGAACAGAAGCCGCAGACTTTCGGTCCGGGGCGTCGGCCGCTTTGGTTTCCGCGTGCGAACAGCCCGCCATAAGCGAAGCTGCAAGGCACGTCGTTGCGGCCCATTTTCCGCTGATGGCCGTTTTCATAGGAATGGTTTGCTTCTCCAAGCCGACAAGGACATGGATCGCCTGCGAGCGGGACGAGAGAAAAGCCAAGCCAGCATTTGCTGATGTTATCACAGCCGTGGAATCGTCCGAAACAAGGCTCGATCGCCCGGCCGCATCCTTTCTGGCCAACCACGGTGATAGGGCGGCATCGCACGCAAGAAGTAGCTATTCCTTAGAACGAAGCAGTAAGCCATTTATTTTCAGTGTCCCTTTCGCCGCTTCTTTCATGGTTCGCCTTTGGTTCGCCAGGACCCAGAGTAGTTAGCTAATTATGGTATGGGCCGGATCTCTTCAAACCTCGGAGCGCGTAAAGGCTCTGGGTATTCTGTAGTACTAAAGTACCGAAAAAGAGACATCCTTTTCATGTTTCGGCGTCGCCTATGAGTACCGGCTCGCGCTAGACAGCGCTGCTCGAGTTATCCCGCAAATGCACTTTAAACTGTTAGTTCCGCGAACTACGCTGAAGGCCTTTGGCTAGCAGGGGTGAGGCCAATTTCATCCCATCCCGTAACACTTTGCATTCCTGCGACTTAGAGGTCGTCG
>Ga0209469_1001065_pt1 | contig 15694 bp, 10 predicted proteins | sample GraSoiAngelo_123_FD_185880 | JGI IMG/M metagenome (GOLD analysis project Ga0209469, IMG submission 185880) | Grasslands soil microbial communities from the Angelo Coastal Reserve, California, USA - 14_0927_02_40cm (SPAdes) (version 2) | ecosystem: Environmental > Terrestrial > Soil > Grasslands ... | reverse complement strand
GGGGTTCACCGCCTCGAGGTGACTCGGATTGGGCGAGAGCGTGACGTTCACCGGCTTGCCCGACGCCGTCTGGTAGACGCCATCCGCGCCGTGGTGGTACTTCACGTCGCCCGTGCCCCCCTCAGGCGTGAGGGTCCCTTCCACGTGGCGCCCGCCCTCGAACTCGGCGAAGATCGTCTCGTACGGCAGCCCCACGATGTGCGCCAGCACGTTGAGGCGTCCGCGGTGCGCCATTCCGAGCACCACCCGACGAGCGCCGCTGACGCCGGCGAGCTCGATCGTCTGGTCGAGCATCGGCACGAGGGCATCGAGCCCCTCGATGGAGAAGCGCTTTTGCCCGAGGTACGCCTTGTGGAGGAAGCGCTCCAGCCCCTCCACCGCCGTCAAGCGTAACAGCAGCTTCTGCTTCTGCTCGGCCGCAAGCGGCGTACGGTGCTGGCCGGACTCGATCACCTGCCGCAGCCACAGCCGCTCCACGTGGCTGCCGATGTGCTCGACCTCGTAGGCGATCGTGCCGCAGTACGTCTTCTGAAGCTCGGGGTAAGCTTCGGCGAGCGTCCTGCCGGCGACGTAGATCCGCAGCACCTCGGCCGGAATCCGCGCCATGATCTCCGCGGTGAGGCCGAGCGGGCCGGGATCGAGCGCGGGATCGCCCGGCGGCTCCGAGCCCAGGGGGTCGAGCCGTGCCGCCATGTGGCCGAAGTTCCGGAACGCCTTCACCAGAGCCATCGCCGCGGCGACGTGCTTCAAGTCGGGGCTCGGGGCCCGCGGTTCGGGGCTGGGGAGTGCCCGCGCCATCGCCGTTCCGAGCCCCGAGTCCCGAACGCCGAGCCCCGTGATCGCCAGAGTGTCCGCCACCTGCTCGTAGAACCGCTCGTCTCCCTGCAGTAACGAGTCAAGCTTGCGCAGGAACATCCCCGACTCCGCGCCCTGGATCACGCGGTGGTCGTAGGTGCTCGTGAGCGTCATGACCTTGGCCGGGCCGATTTGGCGGATCGCGCCCGTGGCGATGATCGAGCCTTGGCCCTTCATGAGACGCGGCACCGAGGCGACGGTGCCGATCGTGCCGGGGTTGGTGAGCGTGATCGTGGCGCCCGCGAAGTCGTCGGGGAGGAGCTTGTTGGTGCGCGCCTTGTCGACCAGCGTCTCGTAGGTCGCGTGGAACGCCGCGAAGTCCATCCGCTCAGCGTGCTTGATCACCGGGACGACCAGGGCGCGACTCCCGTCCTTCTTCTCGACGTCCACTGCGAGCCCCAAGTTCACGCCCTGCGGGTCGAGGCGGTGCGGTTTCCCTTGGACTTCCTGGAACGCGTGCGTCATGACGGGGAACTGCTGCGCCGCCCGCACGATCGCAAACCCGATCAGATGCGTGAAGGAGATCTTCTTGCCGCTCGCGGCGAGCCCGGCGTTCAGCTCCTTGCGGCGCGCGTCGAGCGTGTCGACCACGACGTCGCGGAAGGAGGTCGCGGTGGGCACGGACAGCGAGTCCGTCATGTTCTGGACGAGACGCGCCGCAGGACCGGTGATCGGCGTGAGGCCGGGGCTCGGGGTCCGGGGTTCGGGGCTCGGGGCTTGCGCTTGCATCCCGGGCCCCGGGTCCCGGGGACCGCGCCCCGCGACTTCCTCCCGGCTCGTTGGTATCACCGGCAGCTCGGTGAGCTTGCCGTTATCGAAGAGGTTGCGCCATTCTTCGCCCACCGAGGCGGGGTCGCGCAGGTACTGCTCATACATCACCTGCACGAAGGCGGCGTTGTGGGTGCCGAAGACGAATTCGCTCACGAAACAAATCTAACTAGACGTCGGACATCAGACGTCAGACATCAGACGTCGGTATATTCAGCGAGCCATGTTCAGATGCAGCTTCTTGTTGCTGGTCCTGCTCCCGTGCAGCTCGGCTGCAGCGCAGGCTCCGGGCCCGCTGCGCGAGCGGCTGGCGGCGCGGATCGCCCGGGCGCCCGCGACGGTGGTCGGCGTCTACTACACGAGCCTCACGCGCCCGGACTCGCTGCTGCTGGGCGCCAACCTCCGCTTCCACGCCGCGAGCACGATGAAGGTCCCGGTGATGATCCAGATCTTCCGGGACGCGGACGAGGGGCTGCTGCGACTGGACGACTCGCTCGCCGTGCACGCCGCGTTCCCGTCGCTCGTGGACGGCTCACCGTTCGACGTGGACAAGGCGGACGACTCGGACTCGACCTTGTATCAGCGGGTGGGCGGCAAGGCGTCGATCCGCGAGCTGCTCGACCTGATGATCACGCGGTCGTCGAACCTCGCCACCAACCTCCTGATCGAGCGCGTCGGCGCCCCGCGGGCGCAGGCGTCTGCGCGGCTGCTCGGAGCGTGGTCGATACAAGTGTTGCGTGGTGTGGAAGACGGGAAGGCGTACCACGCGGGGCTCAACAACACGACCACCGCGCGCGACCTGGGCGCGCTGCTCGCCGCGATCGCTCAGAACCGGGCGGCGAGCCCGTCGTCGTGCGAGGAGATGCTCAAGATCCTCGGGCGCCAGGAGTTCAACGAGGGGATTCCGGTGGGCGTACCGCCGGGAACGCGCGTCGCACACAAGACCGGTTGGATCGGCGAGGTGGTCTATCACGACGCGGCGCTCGTGTACCCGCCGAGCGGGAGTTACGTGCTGGTCGTGCTGACGGGCGGCATCAAGGAGGACAGCGTCGCACACAATCTCGTGGCGGACCTGTCGCGGATGGTGTACGCGGCAGTCGCGGCGGCGCCATAGTCCCGGTTTAGGGCTGACCGAGCACCCGGACGGGCGCGGGACGGTCCGTTGTGGTACCGTCGCCGAGCTGGCCGTTCGAGTTTTGTCCCCAGCAGTACGCGATGCCGGCGATGGCGAGCCCACAGCTGTGCGTGTCGCCCGCGGCCACCGACGCGAACCGGAGCCCGCCCGACACGGCGAGCGGCACGGTGCTGCACGGACTGCCGTCGCACGACTCAGGGGCTGGGGTTGTGCCGAGTCGACCGCCGCTGTCGTCCCCCCAACAGTACGCGCGGCCGTCGGTCGTGACCCCGCAGGTGAAATCCGAGCCAGCGCTGATGGCGCTGAAGGCCAGCCCGCCTGCGACAGGCACGGGAGTCGAGGAGGGACGCGTCGAGCCGTCGCCCAGCGCGCCCGAGCGATTGTCGCCCCAGCAGTACGCGGCGCCCTCGGCGGTCACGCCGCAGCTGTGGCGAGCGCCCGATTTGAGCTCGCTGAACGAGGGCGCGCCCTGCACGAGGAGGGGACGCGCGCTCAGCAAGGACCCGCCGCTACCGAGCTGACCGGCCTGGTTGCTCCCCCAACAATAGCTCGTGCCCTGAGCCGCGAGGGCGCAAGTGAAGCCATCCCCGACTGTGATCGCGGCGAACGACACGTCGCCGGCCACGCGGATCGGTGTCAGGCTCAGCTTCACGGTTTCCGTTCCGAGCTGTCCCGTGCCGTTGTCGCCCCAGCAATACGCGGCGCCTTCGTCGCTGAGCGCGCAGGTGTGGCTGAACCCGGCGGACAGCGTCCGGAACGACAATCCGCCCGCAACCGCGACGGGCGTAGGACTCCCTGTGACCGACCCGTTGCCGAGCCGCCCGCGCGATCCGCTGCCCCAGCAATAGGCGGCCCCACCCGCCACCACCCCGCACGTGAACCGGCCGCCGCCGCTGGCCGTAACGAAGCTATGGTCCCCCCTGGTCAGCATGGCGGTGGCGTCGTCGCCGGCCGCGCCGTTGCCGAGCTGTCCGTAAGCGTCGCTCCCCCAGCAGAACGTGGCGCCGCCCGGGGTCACGCCGCAGGTATGAGTGGAGAGTCCTGGGGCGAGCTCGCGGAGCTCCAGGATTGCCACGGCGATCGTGGCCGATCCAGTCTGCCCCTCGCTAGTGGCCGTGAGCACACCACTGCCGGGTGCCTGCCCCGTCACGACGCCCGTGGACGTAACGCCTGACCGTCCCTGGGTCCGAGCTGGACCAGGCGACGACCCGCGCGGCCAACACGACCCCGCGCCAGTCGCGGGGCGTGGCCGACAGCTGCACTGCTCCCCCGACGACGATGGTCTGGTCGCCCTGGTCCACGGTCACGGATGCCACGGGGGCGAAAACGGTGAGTCGTGCGGCACCGCTCCTCTGCTCGGCGGTGGCCGTGATGATCGCGGGGCCGTTGCCCACGCCGGTGACAAGGCCGGTTGACGACACGGTCGCCACGAAGCGGTCGGAGCTGGTCCAGTGGACGCCGCGCCCGGTGAGGAGGCGACCGGCCGAGTCGAGCAGCGTTGCCTGCAGCTGCTGCGTGGAGCGCGCGAGCACGGTCGCGCTGTCCGGCGTGACGACGACCGAAGCCACCGGTGCCATTGGCGCGACGGGTTCGCGGCACCCTGCCAGGAGCACGGCGCCTGTCAGCCCGCACCTGGTTATGCCACGCGCTGCTACGACACCCGTCGGGTCTTTCTCCGCATGAAATCCATCAGGATGAACTGCCCGAGCGTCATCGTGTTCGTGAAGTAGGCCTTGCCGCGGCAGATCGCCGAGACCTTCTTCACGAACTCGACCAGGCTCCGGTCCCGCGCCAGCATGAACGTGTTGATGAGGATGCCGCTGCGCCGGCACAGCGCGACCTCGCGGTAGGTGGCCTGGAGGATCTGGGGGTCGAGCCCCATCGAGTTGACGTAGATCTTGCCGTCGGGGAGCGTGAGCGCCGAGGGCTTGCCGTCGGTGATCATGATGATCTGCCGCATGTCCTTGCGCTGGGACATGAGCATGCGGCGCGACAGCTTGAGCCCTTCGGCGGTGTTGGTGTGATAGGGTCCCACCTGCGCCCGCGCCAGCTGCGCGAGCGGAATCTCCTCGGCCGTGTCGTGGAACAGCACCACCCGCAAGGTGTCGCCCGGGAACTGCGTGCGGATCAGGTGCGTGAGCGCGAGCGCCACCTTCTTGGCCGGCGTGAAGCGGTCCTCGCCGTACAGAATCATCGAATGCGAGCAGTCGAGCATCAACACCGTCGCCGACGACGACCGGTACTCCGCCTGGTGCACCATCAGGTCGTCGTACTCGAGGTTGATGGGCACGCCGAGGCCTTCGCGCTGCAGGGCGTTCGTGAGCGTGGCATTGACGTCGAGGTTGAGCGTGTCGCCGTACTCGTACGGCTTGCTGACGGCCTCGGCCTCGATCCCGGTGGCGAGGTGCTCGGTGTCGTGGGCGCCGAAGCTCGACTTCCCGATGCTCCCCAGCAGGTGTTTCAAGGTCCGGTAGCCGAGAAAATCGATGCCCTTCTCGGTGAGGTTGAACTGCACCTGCTGAGCGGCCTCCTTGGCCATCCCACCGGGGCCGAACAGCGGCTGCTGCCCCGACGGCATCTTCGGCGCCTCGCTGACGTTCAGGTAGCCTTCCTCCATCAGTTTCTGGACGATCTTGTCGAGCAGCTCCGACAGCTGGCGCTGCAGGTCGGCGTCGCGCTCGGCGTCCCCGCTGGACTCGCCACGCAGCAGCTTGAGCATTTCGGGGGTGAGCTGTCCCGACTCCATCAATGCTTGGAGGATCGCTTGGCGTAAGGCGTCGAGCGAGCGGTCGGAGTCGTCCTCCCCGAACTCGCCCCAGAACGGGTGGGAGTACGCGCCTCCGGCGAAGCCCGATTGGAGCAGAAAGTCGGCGAGCTGATCGAGCAGGCCCTGGAGGTTGATCGTGTCGGCCAGCTCGGGGAGGTAGCGGCTGTACGTCGTGTATTTCATCGGCTCCCTACCACAAATATCGGGCGATTGCGAGCTTTCCCGCAATGGACGAGCCCGCGCGCGGGTTTCGCTTTGGGGCGCTCTCCCACCGCAACTTCCGGCTGTTCTTTCTCGGACAGGGCGTTTCTCTCATCGGCACCTGGATGCAGAACGTCGCCCAGGGGTGGCTGGTCCTCGAGCTGACGAACTCGCCCTTCTACGTCGGCCTCGTCTCGGCGCTCGGCTCGCTCGGTGTGCTGCTGCTTACGCTCTACGGCGGTGTGATCGTCGACCGCACCAACAAGCACCGGCTGGTGATTCTCACACAGTCGCTGTCCATGCTCCCGGCATGCGCGCTCGCCTGGCTCGTGTGGACCCGGGCGGTGGCCGTGTGGCAGGTGGCCGCTCTCGCCGCGTTCCTGGGCGTCGTCAACGCGTTCGATATCCCGGCCCGGCAGGCGTTCATCGTCGACCTGGTCGGCAAGGAAGACTTGATGAACGCGATCGCGCTCAACTCTTCGGCATTCAACGCGGCGCGCGTGGTCGGCCCGGCGGTGGCGGGAGTGGTCATCGGTGCACTGGGCGTGGGCGTATGCTTCTTCCTGAACGGGGTGAGCTACCTGGCGGTGATCGGGGGGCTCCTGGCGATGCGTCTCCCACCGTACGTCGCGGACTCCCGCAGGGGGTCCGCCTGGGCGGGACTCTCCGAGGCGGTCGCGTTCATCCGCAGCGACCGGCGCATCTGGACGGTCGTCGTCCTGATGGCGCTGTTCAGCATCTTCGGGTTCCCCTACCTGGTGATGATGCCGGTGTTCGCCCGCGACGTGCTGCATCGGGGCGCCACGGGTTACGGCGTCATGATGACGGCGGTCGGCATCGGGGCGCTGATCGGCGCGCTCGCCGTCGCGTCGCTCGACCGCCGCATCCGGAAGGGCCCCACGCTCATCGCGGCCGGCGCCTCGTTCGGGCTGCTGCTCGTGGCGTTCGCCCTGTCGAAGGTCTATCTCCTGTCCGTGGCGCTGCTGGCGCTCATCGGCGGCACGATGATCGTGAACAACGCGCTCGCCAACACGACGATCCAGGAAATCGTGCCCGACCAGCTGCGCGGGCGGGTGATGGGGTTCTATTCGTTCGTGTTCGTGGGCCTCGCGCCCCTCGGCTCCTTCCAAATGGGTGCGCTCGCTGAGCGGATCGGCACGCCGGCCGCCGTCGCGTTGGGAGGCGCGGCGACGGCGCTGGCAGTGGTGCTGGCGGCGTGGCGGGTGCCGGAGCTGCGGCGGACCGCGTAGCGGCCATCTAACAGGATGCTCGAAACGGGGTTGAGCGTCGGACGTTCCCATCCTAAAAGGATGGGCTCGGCACGGCAGAACGCTGAAGCGTAGTGTGCTTTAGCACAGTGTCTCGCCGAGCCCACGCTTCAGCGTGGGAATCACCACGGCAGAGAGCTTTGTACGTTGCGGCAGGGAGCCTTGTACGTTTTCAGTATCCCGCTACAGCAAACGCCGCAGCTGCAGCGTCACGCGGATCGTGTCGGCGTCGCGCCTCAGGACGAGGCGGCGCAGCGCGCCGTTGACGCGCAGCGCCCGGCGCACGTCGCTCAGGCCGGCATCGCCCACCGCATGCCCGTCCATGAGCAGCAGCTCGTCGCCGGCCCGGATGCCGGCGCGCTCGGCCGGGCTGTGCGGGACGACGTACTCGACCGCAATGTGCCGGAGCTCGGGCCCCTGGGCCGTCAGCCGCAACCCGCTCATGTCGTAGTCGCACCGCGCCGCGGCTCGCGGCTCGATGATGACACGGCGGCGCGCATAGTCCACGATCAGGCGCGAGTCCTCGAACACCGGGTTTCCGATGACACCGTCCAGATCCGAACGGGCCAGGAATCCCGTACGCTCGCCGCCCAGCCCTGTGGTGGGGGAGGCGACGCGCAAGCCGGCGAGCCGCAGCTCCTTCAGGCGCACCAGAGTCCCACGCAACTGCCCGGCCAGCCCGGTACCGATCGGCGCCTCGATGGCCGGCGACACGGCCCCCGCCAGACCGTAGCGTTCCACGAACGGGACGGTCAGGATCAAGCACAGACCGGACGCCCCCGTGTCGAGCAGCAACCGGGCCGGGATCGGAGGGCGGCCCGGGACCGTGATGGACCCGTGCAGCAGCGGCCGGTCGTCGTCAGCGGCGAAGGGCACGACGGTACCGGACCCCGCGTAGCGGTAGCGCGCCGGGTCGTACAGCCGTACGCGCTGCTCGCGGTAGTCGATCTCCACCGTGAAGCGTCGCAGCACGTCGTGCCCCACGAACCCCCGCTCGGGCCGCCCGCTCGCTTCGCTGACGCCGCGCAAGGCGTACAGCGCCACCTGATAGTTCGCCAGCGCGAGACCCGCGAGGTGCATCGTATCGACGACCGCGGCCGACGCCGTTTCGGCGACTTGAGGGGCGGGAGCCCCGGGAGCCGCCACCGGGAGGGCCCCGGTGGTCCACGCCCACTCGCGATCGAGACCGGTGTGGGAAGTGCCGGTGTCGAGAATGAGCCAGGCGGAATCGCGGTTGACCACACTGCGCACGTACAGCAATCCCCCGTACGGTTCGAAGGGCATGACCGCGACGGGTAGAGCGCTCTCGGCCGCGAGGGAGGGGGCGGGTGCCGGCCCCCGCGCGCATCCCGATACCAGCGCGCAGGCCGCCGGCACCGCGCACGCCGTCCCCAGCGCGCTCACGTCCACCGCCGCCGCCGCGCCTCCGCCACGATCACCGCCGCCGCCCCGTCCAGCCCCAGCCGCTCGGTGTTCACCACCAGGTCGTAGTTCGAAGTCGTGGCGGTGGCGCCCGTAGTACGTCTTCACGTACTGGTCGCGCTGGCGGTCGGTCTCGTCCACGACCTGCGCGGCGCTCGCGGGGTCCACGCCGAGTCGCTCGACGGCGAGCTTCATGCGCCACGGCTTCGGGGCGACCACGTAGACGTGCAGGGCATCCGGCCGCTGGGCCAGTACGGCTTGCGCGCCGCGCCCCACCAGCACGATTCGGCCGTGCGCCGCGGCTTCGGCGATCACCCGCTCGGTCATCTTCACGATCGTCGCCTCGTCCTGTTCGACGCGCGGCGCGGTGGCGGACGAGATGAACATCTCCGGCGACGCCACGGCGAGCGTGCGGGCCAGCCGCTCGAGCAGCCCCGGCGCCCGCTCCTCGCGCTGCGCCACCTCCTCGACTGGCAGGCCGGCGCGCGACGTCGGACCCGCCCGAGGCGTACTGCCGGGTGATGGTGATGACCGGCGGCGCCATGGCTCAGGGCTTCAGGTTCTTGCGCAAGTCGCCGATGTTGAGCAGCGGCAACCCGCCCTCGGTCGGGACGAAGATGATCAGATTGCTCGAGCTCTTCATGTCATGCAGCACCTCGATCCACTGCTTGGTGAGCGCCTCGGGGGAGAGGGTCTGGTTCAAGAGCCGCTGCTGCTCGGTCTGGAGCCGGGCCACTTCCACGCGGTGTCGCTCGGTCTCGATCTGCTGCTCCTGCGCGATCTTGTTGTTGATCGCCTGCACCACCTGGGGCGGCGGTTGCAGGTCGCGGAGGAAGAACGCCGTGACGGTGGCGATGCGAAAGTTCCCACCGCCGGCGCGGGGTCGCGTCACCAGAGCGGAGTCCACCAGCCCTTCCATGGTGTTCGCGATCTGGGTGCGCTTGGAGATGTCGTTGATCGAATACTGCACCATGCCGTCACGCACCCCCTTGCGGATGGCGTTGAGCACGGCGCCGCGGATCTGGTCTTCGTCGCCGATCTCGGTGAAGATCTTCGGCGCCTGCATCGGATCGATCTGCCAGCGGATCGACACCTCCACATGCATGCCCATCTGCTCGCTCGAAAGCGCCTCGATCGCCTCGATCTGCTCGCCGCGGGTGGGCCACTGCTCCTCGCGCGTGGAATAGCGCTCGATCGAGGACCAGGGGGGAACGAGCCGGATCCCGGCGAGCAGGGGCCCGGGGTCGGTGTACCCGAAGGCGTGCCGCACGCCGACCTCGCCGGGGTCGATCACGACCATGAGCGACCCGATCCCGACGGCCAGGGCGATCGCGGCCAGGCCATAGCCGGCGAGCCGCAGCAGGTTGACGACGGGCCCGGGACGCTGAGACCGGAGCGTCGCGGCGGCGAGCAACAGGGTGAACGCGATGGCAAGGAGCACGGCGCCGGAAACGAGCTTGCCCATGGGGGCTCCGAGGGGGAGAGACGGAGAGAAGATACTGCGTCAGACGTCAGACGTCAGACGTCAGCGCTGATGTCCGATGTCTGACGTCTGATGTCTGAGGTCTCACGAGAACAGGTTCGGCCCGCCTCCGGTCTTCCCGTACCCCGGCCCCTTGGGCTCGGCGCGCGCCCGCACGTAGCCCAGCTCTTCGGAGCGGGAGATCCGCTTCTCGGCGACCAGGCCTTCGAGCACCAGCTCGCACGCCGCGACCATCGTCGCGGGGTCTTTCTTCGCCGCGAGCCCCACCTGGTCCACGAGGTCGAACGCTCGTCCATGGAGATCTTGAGGGCGCCGCCCTCGTCGAACCAGTGCACGGCATCGTCCACGTTGGCGCCCCCGACCCGCGCCTCGAACGTCTTGCCGGCGGCGCGCCGGATCAGGTCCTTCGCGATCACCTCGGGGCCTTGTAGCTCACCTTCGTACTCCAGCTCGAGCTTGCCGGTGATCGCAGGCAGCGCCGCGTAGATGTCGGAGATCCGCGGCACGACGGTCTTTTCCTTCGTGAGGATGGTGCGTCGCTCGGCGTTCGACACCACGTTCTCGAGCACGCTGATCGGCAGGCGCTGGGACACGCCGCTGCGCCGGTCCACCCGCTTGTCGTCGCGCGCCTCGAACGCGATGCGCTCGATCAGCTCGGCGATGAAGTCGGGGAGCCGGAGCGGCCGGCCGTTGCGCTCGAGCCACGACTCCTGGCGCGTGATCGCCGCGCCCAGCTCGACGGTGTAGGGATAGTGCGTGAGGATCTCCGAGCCGATCCGGTCCTTGAGCGGCGTGATGATCTTGCCGCGGGCCGTGTAGTCCTCGGGGTTGGCGGTGAAGACGAGCGCGACATCGAGGTTCAGGCGCACCGGGTAGCCTTTCACCTGAACGTCGCCCTCCTGCATGATGTTGAAGAGCCCCACCTGAATCTTGCCGGCCAAGTCGGGGAGCTCGTTGATCGCGAAGATCCCGCGATTGGCGCGCGGCAGCAGCCCGAAATGCATGGTCAGCTCGTCGGAGAGCAGGTGTCCCCCCCGCGCCGCCTTGATGGGGTCCACGTCGCCGATGATATCGGCGATCGTGACATCAGGAGTAGCGAGCTTCTCGACGAAGCGCGCGTCGCGCGGCAGCCACGCGACCGGCGCACGCTCGGCCCGTTCGGTCACGAGCTCGCGACCGTACTTCGAGATCGGCGCGAACGGGTTGTCGTTCACCTCGCTGCCGGCGAGGATCGGGACCTCTTCGTCGAGCAACGTCACCAGCTGGCGCAGGATGCGGCTCTTCGCCTGCCCGCGCAGCCCGAGCAGGATGAAGTTGTGGCGCGAGAGGATCGCGTTCACGAGCTGCGGGATCACGGTGTCCTCGTAGCCCACGATCCCGGGAAACAAGGGGGAGCCGTTCTCGAGCAGGCAGATCAGGTTCTCCCGCATCTCATCCTTCACCGTGCGATGGATGCGGGCGTCGCTCGCCCACTCGGTGTGTTTCAGTTCGCCCAGTGTGGTCGGCTTGTTCATGGCTCCATAGTTAACCGGCCGCCGCCCGCGGTGTAAAGAGTCGCGCGGCGGCGACGCCGCGGGCGGGGAGCTCGAGCGTCACGCGACGGTCCGGCCCGACGGCGATCGCCGCGCTGTTCATCTCGACTAGGTTGACGTGACGCGCTTCGCGGAACTCGAAAGCCGCGGGCCCGACCGCCACGCTCCGGGCCGCGCCGCTGACGTCGAGCAGCTTGACGACGGCCCCCTCCCCGTCGTCCGCCGGCTTCGCGCCCAGCACGAGGACGCCCGCGTCCCCGATGGTCAGCGCGGCGTCCTTCGCGACGAGCGGCCCGGAGCTCGCGTTCATGTAGGGCGCGCTCACGTACAATGGGTCGCACGCCGCCCACCCGCGCCGCACCGGCTCGGCGGCATCCCCGGCGGGCGACGGCGCGAGCAGGGAGATCCGGAAGCGGCACGCATACTCGCCGCCCTGCCGCGCCGCGTAGTTCGTGTGCCAGTAGTTGTTCATCGCGTACGCGAGCAGCGTGCCGTCCGGGGCGATCTTGCGGCGCCACTGACCGCGGACGATGTCGTTCAGGGCGAACAGGGGCGTGTCCGGGCCGCTCCACAGCACGCCCCCCCCGTCCGTGCCCTCGTGCAGCCACACCCAGTGCGCGTGGCAGTACCAGTCGCGGCAGCTGCCCGGCTGCTGATCCTGCTCGACGGTCATCCGTCCGAGCGGGACCTCGACCTCTACGGTGGGCTTGGTGAACGCGAACGGGAAGGCGACGTACAGCGCTTCCTTGTCGAGCGTGGCGGTTTTGGTACAGCGGTTCTCGATGTCGATCCACGGCAGCTCGTCGTACAGCGTCACGACGGACGTGATCGCCGCGAATCCGTCCAACTTGCGTGCGATGACGAGCCGTATGCCGATGCCCGGCAGGCGCTCACGCCGCGCCGAGTCGAGCCGGGCCGTCGCGACGCTCAGCTGCGGCGCCGCGGCCAGATGCTCACGCGCGGCGGCGGTCCACAGCACGCTGTTGGCGCCCCCCGTGACATACACCAGCTCGTTCAATCCCGACCAGGCGCCGGGTTTCACCCGGTCGCGGCCGTCACCACCCGTGAGCGAGCGGATCGCGCCCGTCCCGGGATCGAGCACGACGTGGAAGCTCCCCGCCTGCGCCTCCAGCGCCGTACCGCCGTCTTGCGGCGGATTCGGGGCACCGGCGTGCTCCGCCAGCGCTAGATAGCCGAGCGCGGGGACGTCCCGAGCCAGGACGAGCGCAGCGCCGTCGGGCAGGTCGACGGCGGGCCACTCGCGCCCTTCGTACGCGAGCCGGCGGCCGGCGCCGCCCGGCAGCCGCACCACGTCAGTCCGCGGCCAGCTGGACGCGTTGAAGACCAGACGGCCGGCACCGGCCGCCGTGGCGCGCCCGATGCGGAGCAGCGCCCCCCCCACCTGCTCCTGCAGCGCGGCCACGGCGCCGTCCAGGAAGCGGCGCTTGTACTCCCACTGCGCGACCGTTTGCCGCCCCTCCGGCTCCGTCACGCTCCCCGCTGCGCCCCAGGTGTGCTCGCCGAACAGCAGCAGGTCGCGCCAGATCTGCCGGCGCTCGTCGGCGCGGCGGCGCATGCGCCCGGCGCCCTCCGCGTCCGGCGCCTCGGTCCGCCCGTCCCACAGCGCGAGCAGCTCGACGGCGCGCGCCGCGAGCTGCGCGGCCCGATAGCGCGCCAGCTCCGCCGCGGTCGAGGCGGCGCCGTCCTCCCAATAGAGCCCCGTGTCGCCGCGCCGCACCGGCAGCTTCGACCCGAACCGCCGTTCCACGTCGCGAAAGAAGTCTTCCGCGCGGCCCGCGACGATACGCGGGAAGGCGTACCGCCGCCGGAACTCCTCGAAGTTCTCCACCAGCCGCTCGTCCATGACGGCGTTGTCCCACTGCGCGCCGTACAACAAGGCGACATCGTAGGGGTAGCCCGGCGAGACGAGCACCGGGTTCGTGAGCAGCCAGTCGGACAAGCGCCGCGCCATCGCCTCGGCGCCGACGTCGAACCCGAAGCGCAGGGCGTCGCCGTAGTGGTACGCCCGCCAGTGCAGCACCCGGCTGCCGTCGGGCCCCTCCCACCAGTACAGCTGCGGATAGGTCGTCCACTCCCCGGTGAGCCCGAAGCGCGTCGCTTCCGCTTCGGGGAGCAGCGGCACCGCCCGCTCCGGGTTCGGGCCGCTCGCCAGGTAGCGCACGCCGCTGGCCGCGAGCACCGTGGGAAAGGTGAGGGGCTGCCCGGGCACGTCGGTGATTTGCGCGCTCAGGTAGCCGAGCCCGCGCTCGCGGGCGAACAGGCCGGTGGGCCAGACGACGCGTGCGAACGTCTCGTGGTCGAGGATCCCCGTCAGGACATTCGCGAACAGCGCTCCGAACCCTACCTTGCCGTCGCGGATCGCCTGGACCAGCGCCTCGCCCGCCGCCGGCGAGCGGTTCTCGACATAGGAGAGCACCTGCAGGGCGCACTCCGCGCTCCACCGATAGTCGGGATGCGCGGGGAGCCGGGCGAGCGCCGCGTCGAGGTTCTTACGGTGGATCTCGAGACAGCGCTCCTGCAGGTCCGTGTAACCGACGTCGGTATGATTGCTCGCGAGCCAGTACAGCGTCCAGCGCCGGGGCGGCACGAGCCGCAACTTGCGCCGGGCCACGCGCTGCTTGCCCACTTCGAGGTCGATCTGAAACTCCGACGGCTCGGAGAGGGGCACCCACACTTCGCCGGCGAATGCCGTCCCCGTCCCGGCGCCGCCAGCGAGGGGGAGGATCCCCGCAGTTCCCACCAGCGCGCCGCGGCGGTCGGTCACGCGGGCACGCGCGGCAGGGGCCTCGAGGCCGGTGACGGTGATGCGCACGAGATTGCGACGCCCGTCGGGCTGCTGGTATAAGGGTGTCGGTGTGGCCTCGATGGTGACGGGCGGAGCCGCGATTGCCCGACCGCCCGACGGCCTGACCGCCGCCGTTACCGAAGCAACCCAGCCCAGGAAGCTCCGCCGATCTGGTGGCACGCCTAGTATACCCCGCTTCGTAGGAACGCCCTTGACTCCGGGGGTCCCAACGCTAGGTTCCCCCGCCGAAGGCCCCCCTCAACCGCTACTCTCTTCTCAGGAGTAAGCATGAAGCGTCTCGCACTCGCCCTGGCCGTCGTCACGATGGGCGCCTGTAAGAAGGCGGACCAGCAGCCTGCTCAGCAGACCCAGATGACGCAGGACACATCGCACGCGATGATGATGAGCGACACGGCGAAGCACATGATGGCCGACACCGGCAAGATGATGATGGCCGATACGTCGAAGAAGATGGCGCCGGCGGCCCCCGCGGCGAAGCCAGCCGCGAAGCCCGCGGCGAAGAAGAAGCCGTAAGCAGCGCGCCCCCCCCCACGCGGTGACGATGCCCGGGACTAGCGCCCGGGCTTTTCGTTCTCCACGAACCAGCGCACCGTCCGACCCACGGCCTCCTGGGCCGTGAACGGCGGCCGCCAGCCGAGTTCGCTGCGGGCCCGGTCGTCGCCGTACGGGTTCTCCCCGATGATAAAGGAGGCGGCGGCCCGCGCCAGCGTGCGCGATGTCAGAACGCCCATCACGACCCGCGCCAAGCCTAGGGGGATCGGGATCGCTCGGGGCCGTGAGCCAAGCGCCGCAGCGAAGGCGGCGAAGAACTCGCGCTGCGTGAGCGGCGGCGGCGCATCGCTCGTCACGTGGTACGCGCGGAAGTCGGAGACCGGCGCCTCGAGCGCCGCGACGACCGCCGCGGCGACATTCCCGGCGTACACGCACGAGAGCCGGTTGGTGCCGGGGCCGATGCGCGGCACGACGCCAAAGCGCACGACGCGGATGACCCGCGGCGTGAAGAGGCGGTCGCGCTCGCCGTAGACGACGTTGGGACGCAGCGCCACCGCGCTGAGCCCGCCGCCGGCCGCGTCCCGCACCACCGCTTCGGCCAGGCGCTTGCTGCGGGCATAGAAGTCCGACTCCGCGATCGGCAGGAAGGGGGAGTCCTCGCCCCGGCGCTCCCGATCGACGCCGTAGGCGCCCGAGCCGCCGTACACGGCGACGGAGGAGATGTGGACGAGCCGCGCGCCGGCCGCGCCGGCGGCTTGGGCGGCGAGCCGCGTCCCCTCCACGTTCACCGCGACGTAGCGCTCCCAGCTGCAGCGCCGCTGCACCAGCGCAGCCGCGTGCACGATGCCGCGCACGCCGTGCGCAGCGGCGCGCCACACGGCGGGGTCGGTCACGTCCCCCGGGACCGGGTCCGCGCCGAGCCGCTCGACCGCCGCGCGGCTCGC
>Ga0209469_1001063_pt1 | contig 15708 bp, 18 predicted proteins | sample GraSoiAngelo_123_FD_185880 | JGI IMG/M metagenome (GOLD analysis project Ga0209469, IMG submission 185880) | Grasslands soil microbial communities from the Angelo Coastal Reserve, California, USA - 14_0927_02_40cm (SPAdes) (version 2) | ecosystem: Environmental > Terrestrial > Soil > Grasslands ... | reverse complement strand
ACGCTTCGGCGGGCAGTCTGATGCCCTTCGTGGAGGAGTCGATTGCGCCTGGCAGCGTGGTACATACGGATGGTTGGTTGGGCTACCTGCCTCTCGACAGCAAAGGCTACCGACGTCAGATCACGGTTTTGCGCGGCCAACGCCACCCTTCGGAATTGCTGCCGCGCGTCCATCGGGTCATCTCGCTGTTGAAACGCTGGCTGCTTGGCACGCATCAAGGGGCCGTCCGTCTGGAACATGTGGATGACTACCTGAATGAATTCACGTTCCGCTTCAATCGTCGGAGATCAAGAAGCCGGGGGAAGCTCTTCTTTCGCCTGGTGCAACAGGCAATGGCTGTCGAGCCAAGCACTTACACGTCGATCGTCAGGGCGGCTAAAACTGGCCGTGTTTGACCACAACTTATTGTGGTTACCTGAGTCAAATGGATACCCCCATTTACACAATTGCGATCGTCGTTCTGGGAAATCCGCAGTGGCCCGTGTTGCGTCATCATGTGGATCGAGTCGTAGCGGCCGTAAACGCTGCGAAGCCCGGCACTTACTGCGAGGTTGAGATTCCGGAACGGTGAAGGGTGAAGGATGCTTAGTGCGCTCGATCTTTCGTCTTGTCCACCACCACGCCGCCGGCTTTCATGACCCAACGCACATTGTTGATGGCTACGTTGATGTATGCCAGTGGATCGCCTTCCACGGCTACAAGGTCCGCGAAATAACCCGGAGCGACGGCGCCGAGTTCTTTTTCTTTATCCAATAATTCGGCGGCGTTGGTGGTAGCCGTGCGCAGCGCCTGCTCGGGAGTCATTCCGGCTTTGACAAACCAGCCCAATTCCCGCGTGTTCTGCCCAAACATGGTGTAAATCGCGTCGGAACCCATGGCGAATTTCACTCCGGCTTTATGCGCCTTGCGTGCGGTCTCCAGGTTGCGCTCAATGAACGCCTTGGTCTTTTCCTGAAAACCGTTCGCATAGCCAATCTTCTGCCAGCTATCCAGGTAGTAGCGGTTGTGATCGATCGTCGGAACATAGAACGTTCCGCGCTTCGCCATCTCCTGAATCGTGGCGTCGTCCATGTCCGTCGCGTGTTCCAGAGAATCGGTCCCTGCGCGCACGGCGTCGCGCGCACCATCCGGGCCGTACGAATGAATCGCAATCTTTTTCCCAAACTTGTGTGCGGCATCGACAGCCGCTTTGATCTCTTCATAGTTGTACGTCTGGAAGCCGGTTACATCGTCATCCGTGCCGGTTGAAGCGTACATTTTGATCACATTCGCGCCTGCGGCAATCTGTTGCCGCACAACTCTCAGAACTTCCGGCACTCCGTCGGCGATACCGCCCGCCGGCGGATTGATCCCCGGCTTATACGGCGTGTTCGTGATGTAAAGTCCGTATCCACACACAAACATACGGGGACCAATCATTTCCCCGCGATTGATCAAGTCGCGCATCGCGATGTCCATATATTGATCCGCGCCGAGATCGCGTACCGTCGTCACGCCTGCTTCCAGCGTGCGCATAGCGCCTTTGCGGGCGAGAAAGACCTCCACAGCAGGAGGGTTGGTGGTGAGCTGCTTGAGCATCGGTTCGCCGGGAGTCTCGTCCGTGTAAATCGTCATGTGCGTGTGCACATCGATCAGTCCGGGCAATCCCGTATATTTCGACAGATCAATCGTCTCCGCGCCCGCAGGGATCGCCGAACCATCGGTCGTAACGTTGCGAATGCGGTCCCCCTCCACGATCACAATGGCGTTGGCCCAAAGCCTCCCCTTGGCATCCCAAAGCTTTCCAAATCGCACGGCTTTGATGGCCTTGACCGTCTTGGCGCCGGTCCTTTCCTGCGCGTAAATTCCAGCCGCACATGCTGCACCGAGAACCGCCGCCAGCAGAACCCTCTTCGTTTTCATGGCACACCCACCCCTTCGTCCCATAAACACACGCTGAATGATGCCAGTTTTCTAATTCAGTTGTTGATGGAATGCAATCGCGAAGAACTGCGCTTACTGCTGACGGCGAAGCGGCTGAGTGGGTGTGGTATTTTGCAGGGAGGAAGCGCTCACCGGAAGTATGGGCGGCGCAACTCCCGCCGTCTGAGAGCCAAGACCCAATTGCTGAAGGGTTTTCGCATCCAGCTTGCCGGAGGGATTCAGCCCATGGGCTTCCTGGAACTTTCTCGTCGCTTCAATCGTCGAAGCGTCCCACTTCCCGTTCGGCTTCCCTGTGAACGAACCGTCTTTCGCGAGCGCCTGCTGGATCTCGGAAATGCGTTCAGGGGTGGGAGCTTTCTGCCCCCGCTCCCGCCGGCTCGATCGCCTGGAAGTTCTTTTCCCGCGCGACGCCCCGGCAGCCTTGGAAGACGTCTTCTTCGGCGTAGCCGCCTGGGCTTGCGCAGAGCTCGCAAACACACCCAGCCCCGCCGCCAGCAGCAGCGTCAGGGCCAGGTTGGTCGCTTTTTGGACTCGCATAGTAATTTGTTTGGTTTCGCTCAGTCGTTAGTGCCGCAACTATTGCTGAGCGTCAGCCGGTACCTTGCCCGACAAATAGAGCGTCAGCACCCGGTCGCTGTCTTGCCGGCGAAAAACCTTGAAGACGACGTCTTCGCCATGCTTCAGCTTCGCCACCGCCTTGCGGTAATCAGCCACCGAGGCCACCGCTTCGCCGTTGATCGTCGAAATTACGTCGCCGCGGCCAAAGCCCAGGTCATCGGCAAAAGACGCGGGCTCGACCTCCGTCACCAGCACGCCCTTTTGCCCTTCCATGCCGACGCGATGCCCGCGCTCTGGAGTCAACTCTTCCACATGCAGGCCGAACTCCGGCGGCACTGTTTCACCGGGCTGATCGCCCAGGCGGCCCGCGGTATTAGGGAACACTCGCGTGCGGTCTCCCACCTCGGCAGTCGCTTCCTTCTGCGCGCGGTCGCGAATATAGGTTAGCTTCACCTTGCTGCCGATGGGCGCTTGCGCAATCGGATTCACCAGGTCATTTCCAGTCTTTACGGGCTTCCCGTTCACGCTGGTGATCACGTCACCGCCCTTCAATCCGGCCTTCTCCGCCGGACTGCCCGGCTCGACACCTTCTATAACCACGCCGTAAGGAGCACCCAGCGATTTCAGCGTAATTGTGTTGGTGCTCAACTCTTCCTGAAAGCTTACGCCGATGGACCCGCGTGTCACCCGCCCTTGCTTGATGATCTGGTCGTAAACGTTGATGGCTGTCGTAGACGGCAACGCAAAGCCCACGCCTTCATATCCGCGTCCGCCCGTGATAATTGCGGTATTGATTCCGATGACTTCGCCGGCCAAATCCACCAGCGGCCCGCCGGAATTCCCCGGATTGATAGCTGCATCCGTCTGCAAGAATCTCTGGAACTGATGTCCGATGCCGCCGCGATCCTTGGCGCTGATGATGCCCGCAGTCACGGTGGCTTGCAGTCCGAAGGGACTGCCAATCGCGAGGACCCAGTCGCCGACTTGTACTCCATCTGAATTCCCAAGCTTGGCGATGGGCAATTCCTTGTTGGCGTCAATCTTGATTACCGCCAGGTCCGTGTCTTCATCCACGCCGACAACTTTGGCGGTGTAGCGCGTCGTATCTCCGTTCAATTGCACTTGAATCTTCGTAGCCTGCTCGACGACGTGGTTGTTGGTCAGGATATACCCGCGCTTGTCTACGATCACGCCGGAACCCAGGCTGCGCTCCGCTTGCGGAGGTCCATCTTGCCGGCCGTCAAAGAAACGGTCGAAGAAATCCTGCATCGGGTCATCTTGATCATACGGCTGCGAGCGGCGCTTCTTGGACTGCTTGCGTTCCAACACCTGCGTCGTGGCGATGTTTACAACCGCAGGTTCCACGCGATTTACGATTCCGGCGAACGAACTGGAAGCGGGAATTGGGTCCGGCACCGTAAGCGCCGTCGCCGTGGTGCCGGAAAATCCGAAACCCTTTGTCGCCGACACGCGGCCCGAAACGACCGAGCCAATCAGAATTCCAACTACCAGTGTGAACACGACGAACACGGCCGCGAGAATCTTCCTGCGCCGTGCCCAATCCATGAGTTCTTTCACTTGCTCTCCCATGTCTACAACCCCTTTATATTGGCCCCCCAAGGCCCTGTTTCGCCAGCGGCCGATCTCGGCCTGCTGCCAAAGTATAACACCGTCAAATCCAGTAGGTTGCAGCCGAATTGCGATGCGCTGGGTCAATCACTGTCCGATAGGCCGGGGTACCCTGCGATTTTTTATTCTCCATGTTATTGGACGCGGGAACTCACAAAATTGTTGTCAAAGACGGCTAAGTTTTTTCCCCTAGCCGCGTAACCACTTGCGGGCCAAGGGCTAAGCAGCAGCCTGGAAACTACTTAGGCTGGAAGCGTTTGTTAACATTTGCCCGCCTTCCCGCGTCTTGCACTTCAACCGGGCATCGACTCACGATGGCTTAAACGTGGGATACAGCATTGACTTTCGGACCTCATGCATGGAACGTCAGGCTGTGACTGACTGGCCTGCTGCCGAATCGCGCGAGGAAGACTCGCTGGTCAGCGCCGCCCGTGATGGCGATCGCGTCGCCTTCGGGCGCCTCTACGATCGCTACGCGCGCATGGTCCATGGCATTCTTCTTGCCCGCGTTCCGCCGCGCGAAGTCGATGACCTCGTTCAGGAAGTTTTTCTTTTGGCCTTGCGCCGGCTTCATGGACTGCGTGATGTTTCCTGCTTCGGAGCTTGGCTGGGAACCATCACGCGAAATCGCGCCAATGATTACTTCCGCAAAGCGATTCCGAATGAGAAAGTCACCGAGCCTGTCGACGAAAATCACGCTGAGAGTCGCGCGGCCAATAGTGCCGCAGAACAAGAGGCCGCGATGGTTTTGAGTGTGGTTCGCGGGCTACCAGATGCGTACCGCGAGCCGCTCATCCTTCGACTGGTGGAAGGAATGACCGGGCCGGAGATCGCGGCGCGCACCGGGCTGACGCATGGTTCGGTGCGTGTGAATCTTTACCGGGGCATGCAACTCTTGCGCGAGAAATTGGCAGGGACGGCAAGAGGTGCATCGTGGGCCTAAGGAACAGTCTATGAAAGACGATTACTTGTGGGATGGCTCAGGCGAGCCAGACCCGGAAGTCCAAAAGCTTGAAACCGTGCTGGGGCGGTATCGGCACAATCCGCCTGCGCCGGCGTTTGATCAGGTCGCTGAGATTCGGAACGTGAAGCAGCGTCGGAACTTTTTGAATTGGGACTGGGAATACCAGCTTGGCGCTGTCGCGGCTGTCTGCGTGCTTGCCGTGACTGTGTTTTTTGTCATGCGGCAAAGATCAACTAGAAATCTCGGACCGTCATGGGATGTTGCCCGTCTGGAAGGCGCACCTCGCGTTGGATGGCATTCCCTTGGTGAAAAGTCGGGACCGGGAAAGCTGAGCGTTGGTCAAACTCTCGTGACCGATAGCGCTTCGCGGGCGTCCATCACCTTGGATGAAACGGGCCGCGTCGAAGTGGACCCTGGCTCGCGTCTCCGCCTGGTCACAAACGGGCCCGGCCGCAAACGCCTCTCTCTCGAGCGCGGCACGATTCACGCGGTCATCTGGGCGCCTCCCGGTCAATTTGTCGTGGATACCCCTTCCGCCATCGCTGTCGATCTCGGCTGCGTCTACACGCTACATGTAGACGATTCCGGCGCCGGCCTCTTGCGGACTACTATGGGGTGGGTTGGGTTCAAGCTGAACGGCCATGAGTCTTTCATCCCTGCCGGCGCCATTTGCCAGACGCGCCCCAAGATTGGACCGGGCACGCCGTATTTCGAAAGTGCCTCTGAATCATTTCGCAACGCGTTATCTCGATTCGACTTTGAACCGCACACGCCCGCGGAACGCAATGCCTTACTCGGGATCCTGCTTGTTGATGCGCGCAAGGACGACGCTCTTACACTTTGGCACTTGCTCTCGCGCGTCAGCGACGCGGATCGTCCCGGCGTCTATGACCGCCTTGCTTCGCTGGCTCCGCCTCCCGCAGGCGTAACCCGCGACGGCATACTCTGCCTCGATCGACAAATGCTGGACAACTGGTGGAGTTCCTTCGGCTATGGCGAGATCTGGCTCTGGCGCACTTACGAGAGCGACTGGTCTCAGCCGTCGCGCAATACAAAGTAGTTGGCTTCCCGCCTCTTACGGCTCCTGCGTGGCCGAGTTACTCCCGGCGCTGTGCGCAACGAAACACGCGTCCCGCTCAAGAGAATTGCAACCATGCCTCGCCCAGCGTATGTTTCTGAGAAGCGAGGGGAGCTACGATGCGAATTCCGAGAGTGCAATTATTCCCATTTCTATTGGCAATCATCTTCTTAGTCCCGTGCGCGTCATTCGGGGGCAATACTTCGCCGGAAGTGCCCGTCGTGGATGGCGGGATCGGTCCGTGCCGCGCGGATTTCACCGTGAAGGACGAAGCAGGCAAGCCCATTTATAACGCTACGATCAAAGTGACTCTCCGGTACGGAATATTCAACAAGCGTAAAATGGACCTGGAAATCGGCACGAACAGTGACGGCAAAGCTCGCATCACCGGATTGCCCGACTCGCCAAGAAAGCCTCTGGAATTCCAGATCAAAAGCGGCACTGTCTCGAAGTCGGTCGAGGACGATCCTTCAGCCAATTGCAGCGCCGTCTACGAAGTCACGCTCTCCGTCCACTAGTCCTTGGAACAGATTCGCGCGGTGCCGGCCGCTTTCTTCCTTCGGTTAACATTCTTTCGCTATCGAGCGTCTTGTCTCCTGAAGTTGGAAATGAATTTGAAAGGAGACTTGAAAATCCATGAGACGCTCAATGATTCGTTCGCTAGGCTTATTCGTCGCAATGATAGCGACCTCTCTATTACTTGCGACGGTGGCCCAAGCCGGTCCGCCGCTTATTTGCCACACCATTGAAATTGGGCAAGCCAAATCGTTGCCCTGGAACGGCCACAACTGGAATCTCAGCGGCGGCGAATCTTACGACACGAAAAACCTCGTCCGGGACACGCTGGAAATTCTTGTTCCAGACACGCCCATCCTCGTCCGCATGGAGACGCTGCGCCGCGCCACTCTCTATGCCCGCAAAGATCCCGTTGCCGCGAAGGAACTCCTCGCGAGGCTCCATGCCCGCGCGACTTCCGCGGAATCATCCGGCCATCCCGAAGCGCTCGCCTGGTTCGACGTTGGCTATCTCGCGGAAACCTACAAACAGTGGATCGGCCAGAATCTGCCGCACATGACCGACGGCATGCGGATGGATGCCAATCCAGCGGCAGGCGTCGACGGCTACGCACTTGTGAAAAAGGCGGTGGCTCTGCGGAGCGCCGCGCTCCATGGCGACGACCCTCAGATGGAGTTCGCCGCCGCGCTCATCACTCTCTCTGGCCCCCAAGCGGAACACCGCGAATACGCGCAGAAGGCCATCGCCGGCGCCAAAACCGATTCGCTTCTAGCGCAAAACCTGGCCACTCGCTTCCTGGGCCCCCAAACCGAAACCATGTCTCAACTGCTGGCTAAGAACTGATATTCGCTTTGCATAATGTCGATTTGCACAACGCCGGGCCCGTGTTCCGATCTACGCGAGTTGCAAACGGATGCGGGCCTCGCCTGTTTTCGGCACCTTAAGGGTATTTCCGTTTGACCGCTTCGGACCACTTCGCTAAGATGAACTCCCGATGAGAAAATCTCGCGCCCACTTTAACGTCGTTCTGCGACCTGAACCCGAAGGTGGATTTACAGCGATTGTTCCTGCCCTCCCGGGTTGCGTAACCTACGGCAGAACGCTAGCCGAGGCTAAGAAGATGGCCAAAGACGCCATCTCCGGATACATCGAGAGCCTCAAGAGGCACGGAGAGCCGATTCCAAACGACGCCGACTCCTTGGTCGCCTCGCTTGACCTCGAATATGCCGAAGCTTCCCGCCGTTAGACCGCGCGAAGTCATTCGATTCTTGGAACGTCATGGATTCGTCCTCGATCATGTATCGGGCAGTCATTTCATCTATTACCATCCGGCTACGAAGCGCCGCGCCGTAGTTCCTCAGCACAATCGTGACATTCCGAAAGGAACCTTGCTCTCTCTTCTGCGGGAAGCAGGATTTTCAAGAAATGACCTAATCGATTTTCTCCGTGCGAGTTGACGCGACAAGGCGAGAGCTGAAAACAGATCCGCACGCTGGAAACCTTCACTTGACTTCGCCCAAACCCTCCGCTATAAACAATATAGCTGCGGTTGCGGCGAGTCGACTGCTTTGCAGTCGCACGACACGTGGCGATTTAGGGCAACTTGCTCCACGTAAAAAACTGCTAAAGAGCTTTTCGAGTTTCTTAGAAGATTTTCTGAGACCCTCCGAGCACTTTGGCACGGAGGGTTTTTCGTTTCTTCCCTCCCTGCTGCCCTAATCGAGTTCCATGTGCCTGCGTCCCGGCTTCGGTGCATGCACCTTCGGTGGCCTTCACCGATTGTTGATTACTAACAGCTTGTATAAAGGAACTCGCTTTATGTCCACTAACGGGCTTTACGAACTTCGATGTCGAGAATGTGGCAAGACCTGGGGCAACGTTCCCCGCTCGTTCTGCGAAGACTGTTTCTCCCCTCTTGAAGTCGCTTTCGATTACGACTCCCTGAAGAAGATTGCCCGCCGGGAAAACGTCGCCGGCCGCGACTTCAACATGTGGCGCTATTCCGAGCTACTCCCTCTTCCTGAAGACTTCGTCGGTCCGAACGCCGTCGGCGGCACACCGCTGGTCGCCTCGCAGAAGCTTGCCGCAAAATGGGGACTGAAGAATCTCTATTTCAAGAATGACGCCGTTTGCTTCCCTTCCCTCTCCTTCAAAGATCGCGTCGTGGCCACGGCTCTCTCCGCTGCGCGCCGATTCCATTTCACCACTGTCGGTTGCTCCTCGACCGGTAATCTCGCCAACGCCGTCGCTGCGCAAGCCGCCCAGCAAGGATTTGACGCCTGCGTATTCATCCCCGCTGACCTCGAGCCGGCGAAAATTCTCAACACCGCCGTCTACGGCGCGCGCATCGTGCGCATCAACGGGAACTACGATCACGTAAACCGTCTGTGCGCGCAAATCGCCGACCGCTTCCAGTGGGGCCTCGTCAACGTCAACCTTCGCCCCTACTATTCCGAAGGCTCGAAGACGCATGGCTACGAAATCGCGGAACAACTAGGCTGGACGCTGCCGGATAATGTGGTTGTGCCCATGGCGGGCGGCTCGCTAATCACCAAGATTGCAAAGGCGTTCCGCGAATTGGTCACCCTGGGCTGGGTCGAAGCCAAGCCCGTAAAATTCTTTGGCGCGCAAGCCACCGGCTGTTCGCCCATTTCCGATGGCGTGAAGCGTAATCTTTCGCGCTTCGAGCCGCAAAAGCCCAACACTATCGCGCGCTCGCTGGCCATCGGCAATCCTGCTGACGGCCCCTTTGCCATAAAACAAATCCGCGACTCCGGAGGCTGGGCCGAAGACGTCTCCGACCCTGAAATCGTCGTAGCCATTAAACTGCTCGCCGAAACGGAGGGTATCTTCACCGAGACCGCGGGCGGCGTGACTGCAGGCGTCACCCAAAAACTAATCGCGCAAGGTCGCATCAAGCCCGACGAAACTACCGTCGTCTGCATCACCGGTAATGGCCTGAAGACCACCGATGCCATTGCCGCCGAATTCCCGGCGACCGAAGCCATCGCGCCGCGCCTCGACGCCTTCGAAGCTTATCTCGACGCGCAACTAGGCGCCACTGCCGCAGGCGTTAGGGCTTAAATTGAACCAGATAAGGAGAATTTAGAAATGCCAGTGACCATCGAAATCCCAACAGCGTTCCGTCGCTTCACCGACGGCGCCCCAAAAGTAGACTGTAGCGCGGCCACAATCGCCGACGCTCTCAACGAGCTCACTTCTCGCTTTCCTGACCTCTCGCGTCACGTTCGCGATGATCAGGGCCAGATCCGCCAGTTCCTCAACGTCTACCTCAACGAAGAAGACATCCGCTTTCTTGGCGGCGAAGCCTGCTCCCTCAAGGAAGGCGACAGGGTTCTGCTTGTTCCGTCCATTGCCGGTGGGTGCTAGACGATCGCCCCCCGCTCGGGCCTCCGCCACCGCAACTTTCTTTATGCCGCCGTGTTTCTATGAGCATGAGACCACGGCTTCTTATTTACGCTATTGCTTCCCTGCTCCTTCAGGCGTTTCACGCGCCTGTGCGCGCCGTGCTTTCACTTTTCTCGGATTGCCGTGAAGTCTAAGACACCCCGGCTAAATCTCTACAGCCCTGGTTTCAATTGGTTCAACGGAAAATCGATTACAACAGACTCAGCTGTTTGCTTTCCAGTTCAAGAAGCATCTTCTTGGTGGGAAGGCCGCCGCCAAAACCGGTCAGGCTGCCATCGCTGCCGATGACCCGGTGGCACGGAATGATGATCGGTATCGGATTGCTCCCATTCGCCAAGCCCACAGCACGCACGGCTTTGGGATTGCCGATGCGCTCCGCGAGCTGTGCGTAGGAAATCGTCTCTCCATAAGGAATCGTACGCAGCCTGTTCCAAACGCGAAGTTGAAATTCCGTTCCCTCCGGCGCCAATGGAAGATCGAATTCTTTCCGCTCGCCGCGGAAGTAGGCCCGCAATTGGCGAATGACTTCGGCGAACGGCGCTTTGTCCTGCTTCCAGTCCGCTTGTGGCGGCTCTGCGTGCTTGCTGCTTTGGAAGCTCACCATCCGCAAAGCCTGCGAATCGCCCGCGAGCAATAACGTCCCCACGGGACTTTCCAACGTTGTGTAAAAAACCGTGTTCATTTTTTCTGCCCTTCGCAAAGTCCGACGTCTATCCTCTCGATCACTGTTTCATGACTTCCGTGCTTCTTCACCGGCAGCCGCCACGGCGTACGGACTTCCAGCCCGGTATCGCTTCTCGAATTCTTCGCGCGTACACATCGTCTTTATATCGATGATGCGATCTACCGCCAGGATGCCGTCGAGATGATCGATCTCGTGTTGCAAGAGCTCTGAGAGATTCCGCTGTTCGCCTGCGTCAATTTCGTGCCCCTCCCCGTGCAAATCCTGATAGCGCACTTTGATTTCGCGGTGCCGTTCCACTTGCATGAAGATCGACAAGAAACTCAGGCATGCGTCCCAAACGATTATTTTCTCTGCGCTTCGCCAGGTGATTTCCGGGTTCACCAGCGGCCACGCCTCTTCTCCGGGCAATTTCAGAAAAATCACGCGCAAATTCGAGCCAATTTGCGGGGCAGCGATTCCCCGGCCGTAACCCGTCGTCTTTTTCCAATACGCGAGCGTGTCAGACAAGTCTTCGACCAAGACGCGGATTTCCGGCGCTGCAGGATCGTTCACTTTCTTCGCGACTTCGCGTAATCCTGGATCACCCAATTGCAGTATCGTTCGAATCGGCATTTTCTTCTTTCTCTCTGTGCGCTCCGTGCTCTTTGTGTTGAAATCCTCTACGGCTTTTCCCAATGCCCCGATTCCCCAGCCCGGAACACTGCCTCAATCACCGCCATGTTCGCAATAGCATCCTCTAGCGGCACGGGAACCTCCCTTCCCTCTCGGATCGCCTGCGAGAAAGCGTCCCCTTGTACCGTATACTGGTCGCAAACCGGAATCGTTTCCATCCGAATTCCTCCTCCAAACACATCGCGTCCATCATCAATAAAAATCTTCGTCGGGCGATCCGGCGGCGCGTTAAATGGTATCTCTATTTCGATGCGCCCCGTTGTCCCAAGGAATTGCATCCGTTGATACGATACCAACTGCGTGCTGCACGTGAATACCGCTTGCCCCGACGGAAATTCCAAGATAGCCGATGCCAATCGGTCCGTCCTGAAATCCGGATCCCGTTCAATCAATCCCAATACGCTCAGAGGCTCCTCGCCAAAAATAAAACGCGACGTCGTAATCGGGTAGCACCCGATATCCATCAGTGCTCCTCCGCCCCACTCCACCTTGTTTCTCACGTTCTCAGGGTCCCGGTTGAAGTAGCTGAAGCCGCCCACAATCGCCCGCAAGTCTCCGATCACTCCTTTGCGAATCAGCTCGCGGGCCCTCAGCCATTGTGGGTGGGTCTTCACCATGAAGGCCTCGCCAATCTTCACGCTGCACCGGTCTCGCGCTTCCAACAGCGTTCTTGCCTCCGCCACCGAAAGACTCAACGGCTTCTCGCACAACACGTGCTTTCCCTCTTCCGCCGCCTTAACGGACCAGGGCACGTGCAAATGATTCGGCAGCGGGTTGTAGACCGCTTCAATCTCCGGGTCAGCCAGAAGCTCTTCATAGGACCCGTACGCTTTCGCTATCCCCAGCTTTCTCGCCGCGTCCTTCGCTTTTTTCAAATCCCTTGAGGCAATTGCCGCAATCTCGCTCCACTCCCCTTTCTGCATCCCTGGAATTACTTTCTTCGTGGCAATCGACGCTGCGCCCAGCACGCCCCATTTCACCTTCGGCTTTGCCATATCGCCTCTCCCGTCCGTCGCATTTCTGCTGGTTTGAATGGTTTCAACTCGCAGCGATCTTTTGTATCATTCCCGCGTACAGGGAGACTAGTCCAACATGCGCCGCCTACTTTTTTCTTTCCACATCCTCCTATCGCTTGCTGGCGCTTGCCGCGCGCAGACGCAATCCACATCGCAGCCTTCCCCGCAAAGCCATGATCGCGTCGTCCAGCTATTGAAAGAACTCACCGAAGCTCCTGGCCCTCCCGGTTCTGAGGAATCAGTTCGCAAGATCATGACAGAGCGCATGCATCCATTGGCTGATAGCGTCTCTTACGACGGCTTGGGCTCGATCATCGCCCAGCAAGGTAATTCCGGTCCTCGCATCATGCTCGACGCGCATATGGATGAGCTTGGCGGCATGGTTCGGCGGATTCGTCCCGACGGTTTCATTTCCATGCAGATGCTTGGTTACTGGCTCTCCGCTGCGCTCCCCGACCAGCGTTGGATGATCATCGGCTCCAAAGGCCCGGTCCTCGCGGTCACTGATATTTGGGACGCGCACATCGCTCCACACGACGCACAGGGCCATCTGCAACCGCAGGATCTTTTTCTTGATACTGGCGCACGCTCTGCCGCTGAAGTTCAAGCCTTGGGCATTTCACCCGGCGATCCCGTCGCTCCCGTTTCCGACTTCGCCGTGCTCGCCAACAACCGCTACCTTTCCAAGGCTTGGGATGATCGCGTGGGCTGCGCGGTCATACTCGAAGTCATGCGGCGCTTCGCCAAATCTCCTCACCCCAACCAGATCTTCTATGTCGGTACAGTCCAGGAAGAGGGCAGCATCGAGATGCGTGGCGCGGCTACGTCCGCGCGCATCATCAATCCCGATGTCGGCTTCAGTTTGGAAGTTGGCATCCCCAACGACGTCCCGGGGCCTGGCTCCGAAGCGGCGCAGGAAGTTCTAGGAGGCGGCCCAGGCATGATGCTCTATACCTTCAGCGAACTCCCCAACCGCAACCTCGTCGCGCATGTCAAAAAGATCGCTGCCGACCAGCACATCCCCCTGCAGTTCGATTTCGTCCCCGGCTTCGGAGATGATGCCGGCGCCATCAAGCTCAACAATGGCGGGGTCCCAGTCACCACGGTCCTTGTTCCGGCCCGTTCCACTCACGCCCACAATGGAATTATCGATCGCACCGACTTCGATCGCACCGTGGATCTCATGGTCGCTCTCATCCAATCGCTGGACGCCTCCACAGTCGCTCGCATCAAGTCCTTCGCCCCATGATGCCCCCTGAGGCGAATTGAGCGAAAGTCATGATGCAACGTCATGATGTTGCAGTCATGATACAAAGTCACAAAGCAAAGTCTGGCGAGAATGTGGTTTGCCCCTGGAGGGTTCAGACATCTGCTATCATCTCGCACACGGCTTGCGCCGGGCGCGGGCCCACAAGACCGCTACTTAAGGAGGACAAGACGCATGCACAAAGGAATCACCGTCCTGTTGTTCGGGATGCTCGCTCTAAGCGCGCCGCCGGCCGCCAACCGGCTGTGGGGGCAAGCCGAGAAGAAAGACGCCATGCCCGATCCCGCCGTCAAAGTCGGGGACATGGCGCCGGATTTTACCTTGATGGACACGCATCGCAACCAGGTGTCCTTGCATGACTTCCGTGGGAAGAAAAACGTCGCCCTGGCGTTTTACATCTTCGCCTTCACCGGTGGTTGAACCAAGCAAATGCAGAACTTCCAGCAGAACCTGGCAAGGCTGGAAGCTGCAGACACCCAGGTCTTGGGTGTTAGCATGGACAGCGCCTTCAGCAACGCCGCGTGGGCAGAAAAAATCGCCGTCACTTTTCCCCTGCTGAGTGATTGGGGCGGTGACGTTACCAAACAGTACGGCCTTTACAATCCCAAGTACAAAGCGGCTCGCCGCGTCAACTACCTGATCGACAAGAGCGGCAAAGTCGTCGAAATGCAAATCGACACCGATGCTGTCGACCCCACAAAAATCGTCACCCTCTGCGAGCGCCGCAAAACCAAAGAATAACGGCTCCAAAGGACGCAACCAGCACCTCTTTGTCCTCATTTTTCCTTCATGCGGTCCCGGGAAGCGTCACGCTCGGTTAGCGGCAGGGGGGCTTCGGCGTCTCTGACCGCGGCGCAGACGGAGCGTCCACCCGTTCGGTAAATACTCATGAGGCCAGAATCGGAAAATGCATGCCTAGGTGAACGCGCTCTGACGCTAGAACTTGGGAGACCTGCGGGAAGCGTGCCTCAGGTGAAGTATTTCGATGAGGTGTTTGTCTTCGCGAACCTGGTAATAGACCAGAACCGGGCTATGAGACAACTTCCGCACTCGAGCTCTCTTGCGAATTGTGCCGCCCATGTGAGGGAATCTCGTTAAGAGCTCCACATGGTCCAGCAAGGAATTGCCGAAGCGCTCAGCGGCGTCTGCGTCATCTTCGGCAATGTGGTCGATGATATCAGCGAGATCCTTCAGCGCTCTTTGCGTGAAGAGGAGGCGGAAATCCACTTGGGCAGGAGCTCGCGGACTTGTTCGACGGAAACAGTTCGGCCAGACTTAACGTCTTGCAGCCCTTCGTCAATGGCAGCTAGCGTGGTTTCGTCTTCTTCCCCCAGAACAGGAGCAGTTTTCTCGAAATCCGATTCCTTAGTCTTGGCCATGATCCTAATCCTAGCCATTGTTGGCGATAAGCGCAATAGAACGGTGAGACGCATGAGACGCCGCCAGCCACGACACCGGCCTCATCAGTGTTACCCGTCGGCCTCAGCACGGCAAGTGGATCACTCTTAGCCGCTTAACTCCGCTCGGGCTGGCCTACCCTTTGCATTTTGTTTGTGCGCGTCGTTTGCGTTCCGGATGATTCTACGGACAAGGGGTCGAACATTCTTCGATTCGTCCTCTTCTCCATAACCATTCACTCAGCCTAATAGCCGTTCAATCCTCATTTTCGATCTGTTCCCTACAAAGCACTTAACCAAACCTTACTTCCGTGCTATCCTTTCCCTATGCTTGCTAAGCCCCGTCCTCGCCGAATCCTTGTTTCCTCTCCCCGCCTTACACACTCACCCATCCACTAACTTCCATGGAATCATATCGTTTGCCGCCCCTACCTCCTAAACCCTGTCCTATCATATCGTTACAAAAACATAGAGGGGCCGGACCATCCTCAATTCTCCGATCACTCTCCGCTATCTCCCATCTTCCGTACACACTCCCAAGTTCCGTATCCTGTAAGTCCTTTGCTTGCCACTT
>Ga0209469_1001053_pt1 | contig 15783 bp, 18 predicted proteins | sample GraSoiAngelo_123_FD_185880 | JGI IMG/M metagenome (GOLD analysis project Ga0209469, IMG submission 185880) | Grasslands soil microbial communities from the Angelo Coastal Reserve, California, USA - 14_0927_02_40cm (SPAdes) (version 2) | ecosystem: Environmental > Terrestrial > Soil > Grasslands ... | reverse complement strand
CCGCGAAGCCGGTGCCGTACAACGCGCACGCGGCGCCGTCCGGGGTCGCGTTCACGGCGATGGAATCGCCCACCCGTGCCACGGGCACGCCGCCCTCGCGCCGCAGCTCCCCACCGAACACGGCGCGCGCCGCGCGCCGCGCGACACCGTACCCCAGCAGGCGCGGCGCGGCCCGGGCCGCGAGCCGCGACGCCACGGACAGCCGGCGCACGGCGCGCCGGGCCGCGCGCCGCCCCGCATCGGCGAACACGAGGTCGGCGTCGGGCCGGCGGCCGACCAGCCGGAGCAAGGCCTCGACGTGCGCCGGGTCCGCGCGCGCGTCGCGCCGCACCATTGCTTCGTACTGGGCGAGCTGCATGGCCACGGTGTGCGAGAGGCCGAGCCGCTTGGAGAGCAGCTCTTCGGCGAATTCCGACAGGCCGTCCTCGACTGGGGTATCGAGGTTGCGGACCGCTTCGAGCACGGCGAGAGGAACGATGCTGTGGACCACGGCGGGCGTAACCTAGCACGCTCCCACCCCATTGCGGAACCCAGCCCGGCGCGGGCAGGTTATGGGTCACGGTATGGCCTCGACCCCGACTCCCCCCCCGACGCCCACTCCTGCCGCCGACGCCGACAAGCGGGCCAGCTTCGAGCGCGAGGCGCTGGTGCACCTCGATAGCCTGTACCGCGTGGCGCTGCGCCTCACGGGGAACCCCGCTGAAGCCGACGACCTCGTCCAAGAGACGATGCTCAAAGCGTACCGCGCCTGGCACCAGTTCGAGCAGGGCACCAACGCCAAGGGTTGGCTCCTGACCATCCTGAGGCACGCCTTCATTAATGAATACCGGCGCCGTACCCGGCATCCCGAGACGGTAGACTTGGACGCGATCGAGCCATTTTCCGTGTTTGAGGAGCTGCAGGACGACGACCCCCAGGGCACGTTCTTCGATCGGATCGTGGATGACGAGGTACTGCGGGCGATCGACGCGTTGCCGGAACAATTCCGGGAGACCGTGGTGTTGAGCGACGTGGAGGGTCTCTCCTACGAGGAGATCGCCCGCGTGCTTGAGGTGCCGGTGGGCACCGTGAAGTCGCGGTTATTCCGCGCCCGACGCATGCTGCAAGCGAAGCTGTACGACTACGCTGTGGGGATGGGATACATCAAGGGAAGCTCGACATGAACTGCCGCGAGTGCACGGAGCACCTGTACGAATTCCTCGACCGCGAGCTGACGCCTCAGGTGGAGCAAGAGATCCGTCAACACCTCGCCGATTGCCCTCCGTGCGGCGAGCACTTCGATTTCGAAAAGCTGTTCCTCGATTTCCTGCGGGCCCGGTGCCGCGCGCACGGCGCGCCGGCGGAGCTGAAGCTCCGCATCCTGCGCGAGCTGTTCGACGAGTGAGCTGGCTCGCCCCGGGCGGCCTCGCCGCGGCGCTCGCGGTCGGGGCGGCGGTCGCCTGGGGCTTCGGATGGCGCGGTCTCATCCCGCTCTTCGCCTTTTTCCTGTCGGGAAGTCTGCTCACGCAATTCGCCGAGCGCAGCGCGCCGCGGCGCACTACCCGCCAGGTCATCGCGAACGGGAGCGTCGCGGCCGTCGCAGCGTTGTTAGGCGCCTGGCCGGCGGCCGCCGGAGCGATCGCCGCCGCCACCGCTGACACCTGGGCCACCGAGCTCGGCGCCTTCTCGCCGATCGCCCCGCGCCTGATCACGACGGGCGCCCGGGTCACACGCGGCGCGTCGGGGGGTATTACGGCGCTGGGGACGGCGGGCGGTGTGGCGGGGGCGCTCCTGATCGCCCTGACCGCCCGATGGGTCGGACCCCGGGGCGCCGCCCCGGGGTCAGCTGCGCTGGTCACTGCCGGTGTGGTCGGCATGCTCGCCGACTCCGTGCTCGGAGCGACGCTGCAGGCCAAGTACGAGTGCCCGGCCTGCGACGCGCGGTTCGAGAGCGGAAACAGGGTATGTCACGAGCCGGTGCGACTCACCAGGGGCTGGCGATGGCTGGACAACGACGGCGTGAACCTGGCCGCGACGCTGGTGGGTGCGGCCGTCGCCGCGCTCGGCGAAGTCCTGAAAAACCAATGAAGTCGCGTGCGCGATGATTCCCACGCTGAAGCGTGGGCTCGGCTAGCATTGTGCTGAAGCACAGGCGTCACCCTTTAGGGTTGTGCTGCGCCGAGCCCATCCTTCAGGATGGGGACCGGGGACGCCGACCCCGCTTCTTCAACACCCCGCCGAGCCTCATGAGCCCCGCGTCAAGGCGCGTGTGACCGACCGGTACTGGGACGTCATCGTTGTCGGCGCCGGCCCCGCAGGCTCGACCACGTCGCTCCTGCTCGCCCGGGCGGGTGCATCAGTCCTGCTGCTCGACCGCGCCCGGTTTCCCCGTGACAAAGCCTGCTCGGAGTACCTGAGCCCTGCCACGACCCCTATTCTCGAGCGGCTCGGCGCAGGCGTGCTCGCGGCGATCGAGGGTGCGGCACACGCGAAGCTCTACGGGATGAAGGTGGTCGCGCCGAGCGGTGTCGTGATGTGCGGTCGCTTCGCGTCCGATCACGGCCACATGCCGCCCCGGCCCTACAGCTTCGCGCTGTCGCGCGCGATCTTCGACACGATCCTGCTACGCGCCGCGGTCCGCGAGGGCGCGGCTGTGCATGAGGGCACGACGGTCGAGGACCTCGTGTGGGATGGCCGCGCGGTGGCGGGCGTTGCGGCGCGATCGGGAAACGGGAAACGGAAAACGTGGAACGCTCGCGTCGTCATCGGAGCGGACGGGCTGCGCTCCGTGGTCGCCCGGCGGCTCGGGCTGATACGCACGGCGCCGCCGCGCCGGATCGCGTTCACCACCCACGTCGCCAATGTGGCGGGCGTGGACGGCGTGGGCGAGCTGCACGTGGGCGAGCGCGGGGCCGATCGGCGGGGGAGTGACGACCGTGGCGCTCGTCGTGCCCCGCGCCGCAGTGCGGCGGCGCCGGCAGGATTTCCGCGCCGGCTTCTTCGCCGAGCTGGAGCGATATCCGGGGCTCGCCGGGCGGTTCGAGCGGCGCTGCCTCGTTCGCGACGTGCTCGCCACCGGACCGTTCGGCCAGTGGGCCCGCCAGCCCGCGGTGGACGGCGCCCTGCTCGTGGGCGACGCCGCCGATTTCTTCGATCCGTTCACCGGTCAAGGCATCTACGCGGCACTGCGCGGCGCGGAGCTGGCGGCCGACTGCCTGATCCCCGGGCTTACGCCCGGCGCCAGGGCACCCATGTCCGCCACCATGCTCGAGCCCTACGTCCGCGCCCGCCGGCGTCACTTTGCCGGCAAGTGGGCCCTCGAACGGCTCATCGGGCTGGGGGTGGGCTGGCCCGCGCTCGCCGAGCGGGTGGTCGGCCGCCTGGCGCGCCGCCCGGACCTCGCGGATCTTCTGGTCGGCGCGACGGGGAACTTCGTCCCGGCGCGTCGCGTCCTCGCACCCAGCGTCCTTGCCCGACTGCTCTGGTGACTCATGCACGGTGTCGATTCCGCGCAGTTCCGTCAGCTTCTCGGCCGGTTTGCCACGGGCGTCACCATCCTCACGACACGCGACGCGCGCGGCCACCCCATCGGGATGACGGCGAGCTCCGTGGCGTCGGTCTCGCTCGAGCCGCCCCTGCTGCTCGTGTGCGTGGACCGGGGCCACGACATGCACCCCGCGATGCAGGCGACCCGGCGCTTCGTGCTCAACGTGCTCGCCGCCGACCAGGAAGCCCTCTCGCGCCGTTTCGCCGCCGATCACCCGGACCGGTTCGACGGGATCGGTTACACGGAGAGCGAGCAGGGACTCCCGCTGCTCGACGGGGTGCTCGCGACCATCGAGTGCGACAAGCAAGCCGAGACGCCGGCCGGCGACCATACGGTGTTCATTGGGGTCGTGACGGGCGGCAGCGTGACCGACCGGAAGCCGTTGCTCTATTACCGCGGCGGCTACGCGAGCCTCTCCAGCGGATGATCGGCCGGGAGCTGCTGGACGACCGGCGCGCACAGCCCGGCGCCGTCCGCGATGAGCTGCGGGACATCGCTCGACTCAACACGCTGTTCGGCGGGACGCGGGCGGTCCTCGACGCCCTCGAGCCCTTCTTCCGCGACTCGTGCAACGGGCAAGGTGCAACGCGCGACGTGCACTGGACACTGCTCGACGTGGGAACCGGCCTCGGGGACATCCCGCGGGCGGTAGCCCGGGCAGCGCGCCGGCACGGGATCACGCTCACGCCCATCGGCCTCGAGGTCATCCCCATGGCGGCGCGCCTCGCGCGGGACAACGGCCTGGACGTCGTCGTGGGTGACGGCGACACCCTGCCCTTCGCCCCCCGGTCCGTCGACATCGTGATCGCGAGCCAGGTGCTGCATCATCTGCCGCGCGTGGTCGCCGTGCGCTGGATCGCGAGCTTCAACCGGGTAGCGAGGCGGGCGGTCGTGCTCGCCGACCTGCGCCGCTCACGCGTCGCGATGGTGGGCGTGTGGCTCGCCTCGTTCCCGCTCGGCATGGGCGGCACCACCCGGCACGATGCCGTCGTGTCGTTGCGGCGTGGCTACACGCGAGCAGAGTTCAGCACGATGCTGCGGGAGGCCGGCGTGCCGGCGGTGGCGAGATACCGACCTGGGTTTCGCATCGTGGCTTCATGGGAGCCGTCAGACATCAGACGTCAGACGTCAGAGACTTCGCGGCACCTGACGTCCGATGTCTGACGTCTGACCTCATGCGGCATGCGCACCGTCGATCAAATCCTGATCCGTGAGTCTGTCGATCGCATCTTTCAGGTCGCGTCCGAGGTCGAACGGTGGCCCGAGATCCTGGCGCACTACCGTTGGGTTCGCGTGCTCGAGCGCCGCGACGGTGGCGGCACCGTCGAGATGGCCGCGTGGCGCCCGTTCGGCCCGCTCCGCTATCCCACCTGGTGGGTGTCGGAGATGACGGTCGACCGGGCGGCCTGCGAAATCCGGTATCGCCACGTGAGGGGTATGACGAGAGGAATGGAGGTCGTGTGGCGCTTCGATTCCCAGGCTCGCTCCCACCCTGAAGGGTGGGCTCGACACAGCGCTGCGCTGAAGCGCAATGTCCTTCAGGACAGCGCCTCGCCGAGCCCAGGCTTCAGCCTGGGAATCACATCGGGCGAGCCTCCCCAGAATGATGGTGTGCTCGTCACTATCGTCCACGAGTGGCGCGGACCGGAGTGGCCACTCATCGGCCGGCTCGCGGCGAACCTGGTGATCGGCCCGGTGTTCATCCACGGGATCGCCGCCCGCACCCTGGCGGGGATCAAACGGGCGGTGGAGGGCGCGGGATGAGCGCGAGTGAACTCGCGGCTCGGCCCTGACCGTAAACGGGCGCCCCGCCGCTTCAGCGGCAGGGCCGAGTCGCGGGTTCAGCCGCGGATCAAGGAGGGCGCGTGAGGAATGGAGGGCGACGCGTGGTGATCACGGGCGTGGGCGCCGTGACCCCCATCGGCACGGCCGCGGATGGTCTGTGGACGGGACTCACCGCCCGTCGGTCCGCCGTCCGCGAACTCACGCGTTTCGATCCGACTCCGTTCCGCAGCCGCATCGCGGCCGAGATCCCCGACTTCCGCCCCCAGGACCACCTGGCTGCGAAACGCGCCAAGCGGCTCGACCGCTTCTCGCAGCTGGCGGTCACGAGCGCCCGGCTCGCCGTCGCCGACGCCGAGCTCGACGCGGCGCGCGAGGACGCGGACCGCATCGGCGCCATGATGGGCTCGGCGCTCGGCGGGGTGGCGTTCGCCGAAGCGCAGGTGAAGGGCTTCCTGCAGGAGGGCCCGCGCGGCCTCGACCCGGCGCTCGCGCTCGCCGTGTTCCCGGGCGCGGCCAGCTGCAACATCGCCATCGAATTCGGCTTCACGGGGCCCAACTCGACCAACGCCATGAGCTGCGCTTCCGGCACGATCGCCGTCGGCGATGCGTTCCACACGATCCGCGCCGGGCGGGCGGACGTGATGCTCGCGGGCGGCGCCGAGGCGCCGCTCGCGCCCATGACCTACGCGGCGTTCAGCGTGATCCGCGCGATGAGCACCCGCAACGACGACCCGGCGCACGCGTCGCGTCCGTTCGACGAGGATCGGGATGGCTTCGTGATGGGCGAGGGGGCGGCGGTGCTCGTCCTCGAGGAGCGCGACCGCGCGCTCGCCCGCGGCGCCAAGGTCTACGCCGAGCTCGTGGGCTACGGCTTCACGAACGACGCCTATCACATGACCGCGCCGCGCCCCGATGCCCGCCAGGCGGCGCGCGCCATCCAGCTCGCGCTCGAGGACGGCGGGCTCGCACCCGGCGAGGTCGGGTACGTGAATGCGCACGGCTCCTCCACGCCGCTCAACGACACGACCGAGACGGCGGCGATCAAGCAGGTGTTCGGCCCACACGCCTACCGGCTCAGCGTGAGCGGCACGAAGGGCTACTACGGGCACGCGCTGGGCGCCAGCGGCGCGATCGAGGCGGCGATCTGCGCGCTGGCCATGCAGCGCCGCTGGCTGCCGCCCACGATCAACCTCGAGCGCCCCGACCCCGCGTGCGACCTCGATTGCCTGCCGGGGGAAGGGCGCGCGGCTGCCCCAGAGGTGGTGGTATCGAACTCGTTCGGGTTCGGCGGCATCAACGCGTCGCTGGTGTTGCGGCGGGCGTAGCGGCGCCCGTAGATTGCCGCCGCTCACTCTCTCCGGGGGTCGCTCCGTGATGTCCCAGAACCTGCGCCCGCTGACGGCGGAGTTCGTCGGCACAATGGTGTTCGTGTTCCTCGGCGCCGGCAGCGTCGTGGCCTTCGCCGCGGGCGGCCCGGCGGCCGGGGCGACCGGTGCCGTCGGCGTCGCGCTGGCACACGGCGTCGGCATGGCGGTCATCGTCTCGATGACCATGAGCATTTCCGGCGGGCATATGAATCCCGCCGTGACCACCGGACTGTGGATCGCGAACAAGATCGACGGAAAGTTGGCCCTCCAGTACATCCTGGCTCAGCTGCTGGGCGCGCTGGTCGGCGCCGCTCTCGTCAAAGGCATCCTCCCCCGCCCGGGAGTGACGCTCGCGCTCGGCGGCACGCCCCACCTCGCCGGCGACGTCACCTTCCTGCAGGGCGTCTGGATCGAAGCTGCCCTCACCTTCTTTCTCGTGAGCGCGGTGTTCGGCACGGCCGTTTCTCCGGAGGCCCCAAAGATCGGCGGGTTCGGCATCGGTCTGGCGATTTTCGTGGACGCGCTGGTGGGCGGGAACTTGACCGGCGCCATGATGAACCCGGCCCGCGCCTTCGGGCCGGCGCTCATCAACGTTAGCCTCAATGGCCAGGCCGTCTACTGGATCGGGCCGCTGCTCGGCGCGGCGGTCGCGGCCGCCCTTTGGAAGGCCGTCCTCCTACCTAGAGGTCAGTAACACGTCTCTGCGTGACGCCTTTGCGTGACGTCTCTGTGTAACGTCTCTGCTTGACGTTTCTAGAGTAGTTCTGCCGCGCACGGCGCGAAGTAGCTGAGAACGATATCCGCCCCCGCGCGGCGGATGGCGTAGAGGGTCTCCCACATCGCGCGCTGCTCGTCCAGCATGCCGCGCTCTGCGGCCGCCTTGATCATCGCGTACTCCCCGCTCACCTGGTACGCCGCCAGCGGCGAGCCGAATTGCTGCTTGGCACGCCGGATCAGGTCGAGGCACGGGAGCGCCGGCTTGACCAGGATGATGTCGGCGCCTTCGCTCACGTCGAGCTCGATCTCCTTCATCGCCTCGTCGGCGTTGCTGCCCTGCATCTGGTAGGACTGGCGGTCGCCGAACTGCGGCGTCGAGCCGGCGGCCTCCCGGAACGGGCCGTAGAACGCCGAGGCCATCTTGGCGGCGTACGACATGATCGGTACGCGAGAGAACCCCGCCGCGTCGAGCGCCTTGCGGATCCCCGCCACCCGGCCGTCCATCATGTCGCTCGGCGCTACGAGGTCGATCCCGGCGCGCGCCTGCGTCACCGCCACCTTGCCGAGCAGGTAGACGGACGCGTCGTTCTCGACCTCGCCGTCCTGAATCACGCCGCAGTGCCCGTGATCGGTGTACTCGCACAGGCAGACGTCGCCCACCACGAGTAGATCGGGCGCGGCCCGCTTCACTGCGCGTGCCGCCTGCTGCACGATCCCCTGCTCGTCGTAAGCTTCCGAGCCGGTCGCGTCCTTGTTCCGCGGCAGACCGAACAGGATGATCCCGCCGAGCCCGAGGCGGCGGGCGCGCTCGGCGTCCTTGACGAGCTCGTCTACGGAGGTTTGGTACACGCCGGGGAGCGTGGGCACCTCCCGGCGCACGCCCTCGCCGTGGCAGGCGAACAGCGGCCACACCAGCTGCGCTGGGACGAGATGCGTCTCCTGGACCAGCCGGCGGAGTGCCGCGGTGCGGCGCAGCCGGCGCATGCGCCGGATCGGGAACTGGCTCATCGGCCGAGCAATCTCGACGCGCCTTGCGCTTGGAGCAAGCCCGCTACGGCAGCGCCCGCGGCGACTGGATCGTTCTCGACGATGTCGGCCGATGCCGTGATCTGGACGGAGCCGTCGAGAGCGGTGACCCTCCCGAACAACCGAGCCCCGAGCCCCGAGTCCCGAGCCCCGACATACGCCGCCACCGGCGCCTGACACCCACCCCCGAGAGCCGCGAGCAGGCTGCGCTCCGCGGCGACGGCGCCCGCGCTGGCCGCGTGCTCGAGCGGCGCCAGCGCCGCGCGGACCGTGCGGTCGTCGGCCCGAATCTCGAGTCCCAGCGCTCCCTGCCCCGGCGCCGGCATCACCTCGAGCGGGTCGAGCCGCACAGCGATCTGGCCCGCGAGCCCGAGCCGCTCGAGCCCCGCGCCGGCGAGTAGCGCCGCGTCGAGCCCGTCGCGCCCTTCCTTCACTTTCCGCACGCGCGTGGGCACGTTGCCGCGGAGCGGTAGGATTTCTAGATCGGGACGCAGATACCGGAGCTGGGCGACGCGCCGCAAGCTGGACGTTCCCACCTTAGCCCCGCGCGTCAGCGCGGGGATTCCCGTGACGCCGTCAGCCCGTGTGACCAGCGCTTCGGCGGGATCCCCCCGTTCGGGCACCGCCCCGAGCGCGAGGCCGTCGGGGAGATGCGTGGGCAAGTCCTTGAGGGAGTGCACCGCCACGTCGATGTGCCCGTCGAGCAGCGCCTCCTCGATCTCCTTGGTGAAGAATCCTTTCCCCTCGAGCTGGTGTAGCGGCCGGTCGACCTCCGCGTCGCCACGGGTCGTGATGATCACGAGCTCGGCCGCCACCTCGTTGCGCGCGAGCTGCGCCTGCACCCATTGCGCCTGCCACAACGCCAGCTTGCTGCCTCGCGTGCCCAGTCGCAGCGGGCCGCTCACCGCTCCCGCTTCCCCCTTCCGCCTTCCCCGAAATACTGCACCAGCGCGCGCACCAGTCCGGGAACCGTGTACTCGACCGCCTCGACCGCCGCGGTGAGGCCGAGCTCGCGCGCGGTCGCCGCCGTCACCGGGCCGATCACCGCCGTGGCAAACCGGCCGCACGTGGCGGCTTCGCGGCCCACGATTTCTACAAAGTGGCGCACCGTAGAAGACGACGTGAAGGTGACCGCAGCGATATTGCCGGCCAGCAGCTCGGCAGCGAGCCCACTCCCGTCTCCCGGCGCCCGCACCGTCTCGTACACCGGGATCGCGTCCACGACGGCGCCGAGGGCCCGCAACCCGTCGGGGAGCGCGTCGCGTGCCTCGCGCGCCCGGGGGAGCAGGATGCGCTTGCCACGCAGCTCGCCCCGCAGCGCGATCGCGTGGACCACGGCCTCCGCGACGAACTGCTCCGGGACGAGGTCCGGCGTGACGCCGTGTCGGGCGAGCGCCGCTGCCGTCGCGGGACCGATCGCTGCCACGGCAGCTCGGCTCACATCCTGGGGCATCAGGCCCCAGGCAGGAAGCCGGTCGCACACCACCTGCACGGTATTCTGGCTGGTAAAGACGATCCAGTCGTAACGCTGCGCGGCGGCAAGCGCGACGCGCAGCGACTCGAGATCGGCGAGCGGCTGGACACGGATCACCGGGGCGGCCACCACCTCGGCGCCAAGCGTCGTGAGTGCTTCCGCCAGATCGGCAGCCTGCTCCCGTGCGCGCGTCACCACGATGCGCCGCCCGAGGAGGGGCTGCGCGGGGACTGTGTGCCGCCGCGGCTGTGACATGCGTGGTTGCAATCTCTCCGACACTAAAACCATAATCAAGCAATGCTCCGCTCCCTGCGCTCGTCGCTGGCGCGGTTCGCCGTGCGTCGAGCCGCGGCGTGCCAGCGGTTCGCCCCCCGGCGCGCCGATTTCTGGCTCCGCCTCGCCTGCGGCTTCACGCCGGTCCTCGCGGAGCCCTACCCCGCGCTCGTGCGGCTGCGGCGCGCGATCGAAGACCGATGGGGGGCGCTGGCCGCCGCTCAGGAAGGCACGGCGCGCTTCCCGGACAACCCGGATGCGTGGATGCTGCTCGGCGAAGCCTACCAGATGGTGTTCCGCCAGAAGGACGCCCTCGCCGCCTACGAGCAGGCGCTCGCCCTCGAGGAGCGCCCCGACGCCGCCGTCGCCGCCGGCGACCTGTACCGACGCGCCGGCCTGCTGCAGGAAGCGGCAGCCCGGTTCGCGCGGGCCTACGCCGCGGGCGGCGGGGCGGAGGCGCTGTGGCTCAACGCACAGACCTTGTTCCAGGCGGGCGACGAGCGGGCGGCGGACGAAGCGTTGCACCTCTGGGCGACGCAGGTGCCGGGAGGGCTGGACCGGCTGTCGGACGCGCGCGCCGAGCTGCGCGGGGGGAAGCGGGAGGGGTAGGCGGGGGGCGGTGCAGGATGGCTAGGAGCACAGCGGTCCAGGAGGCAACACCAGTCAGTCGCTCGAATCAAACTCAATCACGGCTTGTTGGTCCGCCGGTACAGCGACACCGCATAGCCGAGCAGGATCACCGCGGTCACGATGTAGGCGGCGACCATGTAGCCGCCGTTCTGGGGCACGTCAGGCATGCTCCTTTCCTTGCGCTTCGCGCAGCAGCCCCACGGCGTACCGCTGCGTCACGAACCCTACATACAAGAGCGTGAACACAGCGAACGAGACCAGCAGCGTCACCAGCATGCTCCCCGGCAGCGAGGGGGCGCTCGGCTTGAGCACGATGGGCTGGGGATGCAACGTGCGGAATAGGTACACACTCAAGTGAATGAAGGGGAGCAGCACCAGCCCGCAGATCCCCAGCACGGCTGAGTAGCGGGCGCGCAAGCCGGGCTCCACTACGGCCCCGCGCAGCAGCAGGTACCCTATAAAAAGGAAGAAGAGGAACAGGGTCAGCGTGAGCCGGGCGTCCCAGGTCCACCAGGTGCCCCAGATCGGTTTGGCCCAAATGGGCCCCGTCGTGAGCATCACCAGGGAAAAGGTCGTCCCCACCTCTGCGGAGGCCGCGGCGAAGCGGTCGAACCGCGCGTCCTTCACTATCAGGTAGAGGATGCTGCAGAGGCCCACCAGCCCCATGGCGAGCATCGCCGACCAGGCGGCGGGCACGTGCAGGTAGAAGATTTTTTGGGCAGGCCCCTGAAAGCGCTCGAGCGGCGTGAACGCGAGCGCCCGCACATACACGCCGGCGAGCAGCACCAGCCCGAGCAGCGTGATCCGGCGACCTGTCTGCGCGAGGCTCATTCGTCCACCGTGAATGGGAAGAGCAGCGTGGCGAGCGCTACGAACCCGATATCGTAGGCGGCCAGCAACCTAAACCACCCCGCCGCCTCGCTCAAGGGACGCCCACCCAACAGCCGCGCCGTCACCTGCACCGCGCCGATCAGCGGCGGGACGAGGAACGGCAACAGGAGCACGACGAGTAGCAGCTCGGCGAAGCGGGTGCGGATGACGAGTGCGCTGAACAGCGTCCCCACCGCGACGAATCCGATCGTGGCGAGCGCGATCACGCCGACCAGCGGGAGCAGCACCCGACCCACGGGCACGTCGAAGAACAGCACGAACAGCGGCAACCCCACGGCTTCCACGAGCGCGACGAACACGAGATTGGCGAGCAGCTTGCCCCAGTACAGGCTGGTGCGACTGAGCGGGGACACAAGCAGGCCTTCGAGCGCCTGGTTCTCGAGCTCCAGCTGGAACGCGCGATTCAGCGCGAGCATCGCGGCGAAGGTGAACGTCACCCACAGGATCGTGGGCGCGAGGTCGATCGTCGCCACGGCCGTGGGATCGCGTCCGAAGTTGAACACGGTGAGCACGAGTGCCGTGAACACGAGCGCGGACACGAGGGCCGTGCGCGTCCGGAACTCGAGCAGCAGGTCCTTGCGCGCGACCGTCCACGCCTGCCGCAGCAGGTCAGTCATCGGCCTCACCCTCCCCCTCCCCCTCCCCCTCGCCCACTGCGCGACGGTACTCGTCGGCGATCTGCGCCGGCCCACGCGCGCCCCGGGGAGCGAAGTGCACGAACCGCCCACGCCGCTGGAATGCCACGTCGGTGGCGAGCTCGACGCCCTCGCCCACGTTGTGTGTCGCCAACACGACGACGCGGCCGGCGCCCTGGAGCCGGGCGAGCAACGCGCGGAACTCCGCCGCGGCTGCGAGGTCGAGCCCCGTGAACGGCTCGTCCAGCAGCAGCACCGGCGGATCGTGGATGAGCGCCTTGGCGATCGCGGCGCGCTGCGCCAGCCCGCGAGACAACGACCACCTCGCCTGCTCGGCGCGGTCCGCGATCCCGAGCTGGCGCAGCGTCGCGTCTGCTCGGGTCGCGCGGATGGTTGCCGGTACGGCATACAGCGCCGCCCAGAAGAGCAGGTTCTCGCGCACGGTGAGGTGACCGTAGAGATGCGATTGATGGCCGATCCAGCCGATCGCTCCCCGCCCGCCAGCCACCGTGGCCCGCCCGGCGTCGGGGCGGATCAGCCCCGCCAGCACCTTGAGGAGCGTCGTCTTCCCGGCGCCGTTCGGCCCGAAGATGGCGAGCGTTTGTCCCGCCTCGAGGCTGAACGAGACGTTGTCGAGTGCGACCACGCGGCCCCCCCCTGTTCCGAAGGCGTGTCGCAGCCCTTCAGCCGAGAGCATCGATACGCGCGGCCAGGTCTTCCATATCGAACGGCTTGACGAGATACCCCGAGTGCGCCAGGTCGAGCACGTTGATCAGCGGCTCCATGCTCACGTAAGAGGTCGTCACGATCACGGGGAGTGCGGGATGGGAGGCGCGGATCTCCTGGAGCAGGGTCACGCCGTCGGTGTCCGGGAGGCGGAGGTCGAGGACTAGGACTTCGGGGTGGAACTCTTCGAGCTGCCGGCGGGCCTCGCTCCCACTCGCGGCGAAGGCGACGTCGTAGCGATCGGCGAAAAATCGGTCATAGGTCCGCCGCAGCGCCGCCTCATCCTCGACGAACAGTACTTTGCGCCGCGCCGGGGAAGGGGGGGCCCGCATGGGGGGGCAAATATATGCGGGCGACCCTCGACGTCCACGGCGCTGGCGCTCAGGCCCCGCCGCTCTCCAGCTCGAACAAGTCGTCCAGCTTGGTGAGTACCAGCAGGAAACGCAGCTCCTCATTCGCTCCCCGCAGGCACACCGCCAGGCGGCGCTCCGCCGCCTTGCGCTGAATCAGCATCAGCGCGCCCAGCCCCGCGCTGTCGACCTGGCGCGTCCCCGACAGGTCGATGACCAGCCGTCCCGTCCCTTCCTCGAGCTGCGCCAGCAGCTCGCCGGCGGCGCGGCGGAACGCAGTCCGCGAGTCGAGGCCCAGCTCCTCGGGCGCGGCCAGGACTTTTTCGGTTGGGTGCGTGGACATCGTCATCGCTTCCTCCACTGTCGGCTCCAGTAATCGGCGCCAATACGGCTATGCGACTCCGGTGCCACCCCAGTGCGGACAGAGCTAAGCTGCGGCTCCTCAACCGGTTGTCAAAGTCATCGTGAACGCCCCTACGCCGCGCTGTGCCGCAGACCGAGCGGCGCGGCGCATATTGCAAGGCCGCCGCGGCTCCTTGACCTCGTCCTCAGCAGGGCGCATACCTTTACGAGTCGGCCAACCCGCACCCTCTTCCAGAATCACGAAGGCGAATCACATGGCAAAGACAATCGACAAGCCGGAGCTAACCGAGGTCAGCGAAGCGCAGATCGCCGTGCATTGGAAGGAAGAGGAGTACTATCAACCTTCCGAGCAATTCAAGGCACAAGCGAATCTGCGAGACGCACGCATCCTTGAAAAGTTCGGGCTCGACAACTTTCCTGACTGTTTCAAGGCATATGCGGATATGCTGACCTGGTTCGAGCCATATCGCGCCGTCCTCGATACCAGCGACGCGCCGTTCTGGAAATGGTTCGCCGGTGGCAAGATCAATGCGTCCTACAATTGCGTGGATCGCCATCTGGCGAAGTACGGGAACAAGGCAGCCTTCATTTTCGTGCCCGAACCGGAAGCAGAGCAGGATGTGACAATCACGTATCAGGAGCTGTATGACCGCGTGAATGAAGTGGCCGCGCTGCTCCGCGGCTTGGGACTCAAGGCAGGAGATCGCGTCACCCTGCATATGCCGATGGTCCCGGAGCTGCCGATCACGATGCTGGCGTGTGCGCGCCTGGGAATCATCCACTCGCAAGTGTTTGGCGGGTTCAGCGGTCAGGCGTGTGGCTCGCGCATTCAGGACTCGGGCAGCCGGCTGCTGATCACGATGGACAGCTACTGGCGGAATGGCACGCTCATCGATCACAAAGCGAATGCGGACATCGCGGTGCGGGCGGCGAAAGACCTGGGACAAGACGTTGACAAGGTGTTGGTGTGGCAGCGTTATGCGGGAACGTATTCCGCGAAAACGCCGATGGTTCCAGGTCGCGATTTCTTTGTGAACGACCTGCTCAAGGAGTACAAGAGCCGGAAAGTTGAACCCGTTGCGCTGCCGTCCGAGGGGCCACTGTTCCTGATGTACTCGAGCGGCACAACCGGTAAGCCCAAGGGCGCGCAGCACGGTATCGCGGGTTATCTGGCCTACGTCACCGCCACGTCCAAGTGGATTCTCGACATTCATCCAGAAGATATCTACTGGTGCATGGCGGACATCGGCTGGATCACCGGCCATTCCTACATCGTCTATGGTCCGCTCGCGAACGCGGCGACGAGCGTGCTCTACGAAGGGGTGCCGACGTATCCCGACGCCGGGCGGCCGTGGCGCATCGCCGAGCGGTTGGGCGTGAACATTTTCCACACCGCGCCGACGGCGATTCGGATGCTGCGGAAACTCGGTCCCCAAGAACCGCGCAAGTACAAGTACCATTTCAAGTCGATGACGACGGTAGGCGAGCCGATCGAGCCGGAGGCGTGGCGCTGGTATTACGACGAGGTCGGCAAGCGGGAAGCCATCATCACCGATACGTGGTGGCTGACCGAAACCGGCGGCTTTCTCGGCACCACCGTTCCGGCGATCAACCCGATGAAGCCGGGCAGCTGCGGTCCCGGCGCTCCCGGAATCCACCCGATCATCTACGACGAGACCGGCGCAGAAGTCCCCAAGGGCTCCGGCAAGGCGGGCAACATCTGCATCCGCAATCCGTGGCCCGGCATCATGCAGACGATCTGGGGCGATCGCGACCGCTACGTCAAGACCTACTTCTCCAAGTACAACAAGAACCCCAAGAGCAAAGACTGGCGCGACTGGCCCTTCATGTGCGGCGACGGCGCGGTGCAGGCGGCCGACGGCTATTACCGCATCCTCGGCCGCATCGACGACGTGATCAACGTCGCCGGCCACCGGCTCGGCACGAAGGAGATCGAGTCCGCCTGTCTCACCGTCCCGGAAGTCGCCGAAGCCGCCGTCGTACCCGTCCAAGATGAGCT
>Ga0209469_1001035_pt1 | contig 15953 bp, 20 predicted proteins | sample GraSoiAngelo_123_FD_185880 | JGI IMG/M metagenome (GOLD analysis project Ga0209469, IMG submission 185880) | Grasslands soil microbial communities from the Angelo Coastal Reserve, California, USA - 14_0927_02_40cm (SPAdes) (version 2) | ecosystem: Environmental > Terrestrial > Soil > Grasslands ... | reverse complement strand
CTCTACCGGGATTCGTGGCATCATTGTCGACGAAACCTGTTATCGGGGTTCCGGTTTCGGGAAAGCTGAATCTCGACTCAATCCTTGCGATCGTCCAATTACCCTCAGGCGTTCCGGTTGGGACTGTTGGTCTCGACAACGGCACAAACGCTGGACTTCTAGCCGCCCAGATCCTGGCCCTGTCGGATGTGGAAGTCTCCAAGAAGCTCACATTGTATAGAAATGGACAGCTGTAAGATGCAAGAGTCCATGGAGAATCTCTCGGCCCCGTTCAAACGGGGAAAAGTCAAGGACGTCTATGATCTGGGACACGACCAACTACTCTTTATCTTTACTGACCGGGTCTCAGCCTATGACGTGGTCCTGCCGTCCACTATTCCAAGGAAGGGGGAAGTTCTCGCAAAGCTAGCAGCCTTCTGGTTCAACAACCTCGACACACCACACCACATGGTCCGGCTCGAAGATACGAACCGGATGGTTGTTAGGAGGTTGAAAATGATTCCTGTGGAGGCCGTGGTCCGTGGCTATCTTTACGGAAGCCTCTACGAGAGGTTGACGAAAGGCGAAATCTCGATTCCTGTAGAACCAATCTTGGCCGCGAAACTTCCAGAGCCATATTTTGACCCTACGACAAAGTCTGATGTGAAGGATGAGCCCGTGACGATAGAACAGATTGAGGAGGAGGGATGGTTGGACCCGGAACAGTTGGAGACAGTCAAGAAGAAGACGATCGAGATTTACAACAAGATGTCCGTGAGAGCTGAGAAGGCTGGATTCATACTTGCTGATCTCAAACTCGAATTCGGTTTCGACAAGCAAGAGAACATTGTGCTGGCTGATTCGATTGGACCTGATGAGTTCAGATTGTGGCCAAAGTCGGACTACGCGCCTGGGAAGACGCAGGAGAGTTATGACAAGCAGCCGATCAGGGACTGGCTTGGAAAAGTCGGCTACAAGAAGACGCTTGACGAAGCGAGGAAAGAGGGACGGCCCACGCCACGCCCACCAGACCTTCCGACAGATCTTATCCAAGAGACGAGTCGGCGGTACATTATCGCGTATGAGCGCTTGACTGGACTGAAGTTGTAAATTTGCCTCGGCCCCGCATGACCTATGCCAAGGCCGGGGTCGACGCGAGGCACATACACGACACACACAGGCTGTTGGCACGAAGGCTCGAGTCTACCTTTGATACGCGAAAGGGCAGGGTTGGATGGCCAATATTTCCGATCGGCCACTACGCGGGTCTGGTCGACCTTGGTCAAGGAAGAGTGTTGAGCCTTCACACCGATAGTGTCGGGACCAAGGTCCTCGTTGCTCAGATGATGAGGAAGTACGACACGATTGGGATAGACTGCGTGGCGATGTGCGCAAACGATCTGATCTGCACAGGCGCGGAACCCACCAGCTTCCTCGACTACATAGCCATGAGCAGACCTAATCGTGCTATCGTTGAGGAGGTCGCGATAGGCCTCGTGAAAGGCGCAAAGGAGGCAGGAATGGCAATTGTCGGAGGAGAGACCGCAATCGTCCCAGAGCTCCTGTCAGAAGATGGAGGATTCGATCTCGTCGGGTTCGCAACAGGATTTTGCAGGAAGAGGGATCTCATTCTCGGCGATCGTGTTCGGGAAGGCGACGTATTGGTTGGAGTTACTAGTTCGGGAATTCACTCAAACGGTCTTAGCCTAGCAAGGAAAGTACTCCTAAAGAGATACAAGCTCAACGAGACGCCGCCAGGGCTAGGTAGAGGCCTTGGAAGGGAGCTTCTAGAGCCTACAAGAATATACGTAAAAGCCGTGCAAGAAATAATCGAAAAGGTGGAGGTCCATGGCCTCGCCCACATCACGGGTGGTGGAGCCTTCCTGAAGCTGGGAAGAGTGATCGGACAAGCTGGACTCGGCGGAGAACTTGACGAGTTGCCGACGCCCCCGGAAATATTCCAACTCATAAAACGAACCGGACGTGTACAGGACATGGAAATGTACCGAACATTCAACATGGGAGTAGGCTTCGTCGTGATCTGTCCAAAGACTCAACTGGAACGAGTAATTCGTGCATTCCGCAAGCATCGACAGGACGCAACACGGATAGGGTGCGTCGAAAGGAAGCCGGGAATCAGAATCAAAGGAGAACCCTTGAACTGAATAGCTTGGTTGATGGGACGGAACGGTTTATGTTTGAGCAAATGATGCATGCATCGATTTTCATTGGGTCTTAGGGAGCTTCTGATCCCTCAAGAGAAGATATTCTTTGAACTACTAGAGCAAGAGTCCAAGAATGTTCTCGCTGGCGCTCTCGCGCTCGACGACCTCGTGCAGAATTTCGACCAATTGGCCGATAAGAGGAACAAGATCAAGGATATCGAACATCAGGGCGATAACATTGTCCATTCAATTTACGACCGCCTCATTAAGACCTTCATTACGCCCATCGATCGGGAAGATATCAGCAAACTAGCATCCCTTTACGATGATGTCTTAGACTACATCAATGCCGCAGTAAATCGTCTCTACCTTTACGAGATCAGGTCTCCCACTGAGCCTATGAGGAGATTCACCGAACTCGTGGTTAAGTCTGTTCAGGAGATCGACTTTGCGTTTGCAAGTATCCACAAAATCAAGGCACCCGAGATCGAGAGTCGGATTATCGAGGTTGACCGGTTAGAAAACGAGGCGGATGTTGTTCTCAACGAGGCTGTAGCGGCTCTGTTCAAGACGAATGATGCGATTTCAATAATCAAGCTTAAGGAGATTTACGAATTGATGGAGACCATTACGGATAAGTGTGAGGATGTGGTCCAGGTGATTCGAGACATCATTCTCGAATACTCTTAGGTCAAGAGCTCGTATGGCAACGGTTATCGTCCCTGTAGGGATAGTCATCCTTGTAATTCTTGTCGCGTTATTCTTTGACTTCTTGAATGGTTTCCATGACGCGGCCAACTCAGTAGCTACTGTTGTGTCTACTCGAGTCCTGTCGCCGCGAATAGCGGTTCTATGGGCTGCCTTGTTCAACTTTGTGGCAGCCTTTGTATTCGGAGTAAATGTCGCGTCCACCATTGGTAAGGGAACGATAGACCCGGCGATCGTAACCGCTTGGCTTCTCCTATCGACTCTAATCGGAGCGATTGCATGGGATATCATTACTTGGTGGTTCGGTCTGCCCACCAGCTCGTCGCATGCACTGGTAGGCGGATTGATCGGCGCAGGCGTAGTCAAAGGGGGATGGGGAGTTGTTCAAGTCGCGGGGGTTAGCAAGATAATTCTCTTTATCGCGCTATCGCCATTGATAGGATTACTACTAGCAATTGGTCTCGTCCTGTTGACGATCAGACTCGGGGCTAGGTTTTCACGCTCAACCGCCGACCACAGTTTCCGTCGACTGCAACTAGTATCAGCGGCCCTCTACAGTCTTGGTCACGGCACTAATGATGCTCAGAAAACGATGGGAATAATCGCTGCTCTACTATTCGCACAAGGGTTGCTCGGAGCGGTCTTCTTCGTTCCATTCTACGTTATCCTGATGGCTGGAACAGCCATGGGTCTCGGAACGTACTTCGGAGGTTGGAGGATAGTTCGAACCATGGGCATGAAAATAACCAAGCTACAACCGTTCGGGGGATTCAGCGCAGAGGCCGCTGCTGCCACGACCCTTTTCGCAACCGCGTCACTCGGAATACCCGTAAGCACGACCCATACTATCGCTGGCGCGATAATGGGAGTGGGTTCCACACGCCGTTTGTCCGCAGTAAGATGGGGCGTTGCTAGACGAATCGTCTATGCTTGGGTCCTGACTATACCCGCGGCCGCTGCTATAGCCGGGGTGATGTACTATTTGCTCTCGTCCGCAGGACTGAGATAGTGGCGCTGAATTGTCCACATCAAGTTTCGAAGTGATCTAGAAAATGGGCTGTAGTTTGCTCGGACCGTTTGAAAAAGAGGGTCCGGTCCGACTGCGAGGAATGAGTGTCTTACATTCGGCGCGCGCTCTGCCAGAGACCTACGATGTTTCCTTCGGTGTCCTTGAAGTAGGCTGTGAAGCCCATGTCAGCAACTGGCTCTTTCTTCCGCACCGTCTTGCCGCCAAGTTTCTCCACGTTCTTCAATGTAGCCTCAATGTCGGTGACGTCGACTGTGATGACGGTGTTCTTGACTTCGTTGTTGCGTTTCGTCAACCCACCGTTGATGGCTCCGGGCGCTGTAGGCATCTGAGTCTTCTGGTCAACCTCTGTGGTTCCAACCATATGGTACTCCATTCCCGGGTACTTGCTGATATCCCATCCGAAGGCTTTCTGGTAGAAGGTCTTTGCGCGTTCCTCGTTGTCGGCCGGTATCTCAAAGTGTACGACCCTAGTATGATGCACATTCTGCACCGTGAAAGCGCGGCCGAGAAATCGGTCTAATAAATACTCGCTATACTTTTCCTCCCCTCCTTCGCCACTGTGATAATACTGAACGGTAGGGTTCTTCGCGTCGTCCTCTTCGATAGATTGTTCTGAACAGAGTAAGAAAAAAATGGATAAGGGGGTTAGGCAGTGAATCCCTTGTTTGGAAGCACTGTGATGTAACCGACCATGCCTCCTTTCTGGTGGTAGAAACAGTGGAACTCGTAGACACCTGGAGTATTGACTACGCCAAGGTAGCCGATAGACCAGAGATTACATGGAGGAGGCGTTGAGGCATAATTGTTGCAGGCCCCAGTGGGACCCGTGCCCCCGTTTGCGGTGTCGTCCTGCTTTTGCGTGTTGCAGGCGACTGTGCTGCCATTATTGTCCTGACATCCGTCGGGCTTTCCTGTGAAATTAAGGTTGTACCCAGGAGTCCCAGGCGTGATGAAGTCACCACTTGACAGGCCCGTCCAGCTGTTGTTCAGCTGGAAGAAGGTGCTGCTGGAAAAGCCCCTCAGTCCCAAATTGATGGTGAAAGTGTGAGCGTCTGTAGTGTCGTTGGTGACGAGGATGATGGTGATGTTATCTCCTTGGAGAACGGTAATGTCCGAGGGGTAGAATCTATCTTGGCCAGTCTGGTTGGACAGGAACCAATCGACTCTGAAGGTTTTGTTCGCGCACGGCTGAGCTGTCGAGCATGGCTTATCCACTGAAACTGAGGACAACTGGGACGGCAACTGGCTGAGACCAAAGTACACGGCATAGCCTAAGGCTGATGCACCGATGATGAGAGCGACGACTCCTATCGCCAAAGCTGTGCGTCCTGTTGACGAAGCTGCTTGGGATTGTGACATCTTCCTCGACGAGAGCAACCTCACAGAGTATATAATAGTAGTTCACATTCGAGACCTGAAGGGCTTCTGTTAATTCACTATCAGTCTGCCCTTCATGAACGTGTGGACCGTGCAGAAGACGTTGCAGTAGATCGTGAAGCGACCTAGTTCCTTAACGACAAAGGCTACCTTGTATGCTTCTCCCGGTCTCAAAGTGACGCCGGCGGGAAAATAGTGGTCGATGGCAAAGCCGTGGGACTGGACTGAGTCCAGGTTGCAGACTAGAATGTTGACAGTGTCGCCTCGTTGAAACTCGATGGTTGGCTGGCCTCTATGGATGCTGTCGTTGAATCCGTTGTCGTCTAGAATAACCAGGACGTAGCCTGGGGGTCTTTCACAGCTCTGAGCAAAGGACACGTTGAAGGCCGGGCTAGGCAAATGGAAGTATTGGATGGTGATGAATCCGGATAACGCAGTAATTGATATTGCGAGAATCGCCAGGGTCCTGCTGGTCAGCATGATTTACCCAACCCTACAAGACCATCATAGAAGACGGAACGAGCGCTCTGCAGTGTGAGAGATGCCATATTGAAGAGCCTAGAGTCTCGCACTGACCACTCGAACTAGCGCTTGCGCTCGGGCCCCGGTGTGTTCACTAAGCTTAAATCTCGATCGGAGGGGACGAAGGTCTCTTCTGAGGCGCGGTCTGCTGGCGATATCAGCGCCCACAGCGGATACTTGGCAGTCTCTATACAACCTGTACTGGGTTTTGGCTGTCGCGGCCGGTACAATCACGATAGGATCCCTCGTGTTTTTCGTAACAAAGTTCCGGGCTAGACCTGGTTCCGGTCCAGCGCAGCATGGGGAGGATGGGAAGATTCCGATCCGGACCGTTCTCATAATCGTGATAGTCATGGCCTCCGTGCTTGCAGGCGCCGGCTATGCTAGCTTCCATGCCATAGGCGTCTATAACAACCCGCCGAATGGCTGGAATGATCCAAATGCGTTACACGTCAATGTCACTGGCCAGCGCTTCTCTTGGAGCTTCAACTGTACAAGCGGCTGCGGTGTTCCTGCCGTATTGACTGTACCCCACAACAAGATCGTGATTCTGAACATAACCTCGATCGACGTGTTTCACTCGTTCGGCATCCCAGACCTTCGAGTAAAAGCAGACGCGATCCCGGGCAAATACAACCTGATATGGTTCCAAATATCCACCACAGGGACGTTCCCGATCCTATGTTACGAATTGTGTGGGGCTGGGCACGCTTTCATGAGAGCAAAGCTCGTGGTCACCTAGGAGTGGGTATGCGTGAATACTGCATGGCTGAAGAGGTGGTTGTTTACAACCAACCATAAGGAGGTCGGTATTCTCTATCTGGTAACATCGTTCTACTTCGCCTTCTTGGCTGGCATTCTCGCATTTCTCATGCGTACACAGCTCGCATTCCCCTCTGAGACATTCCTTCAGCCTCCACAGTACAACGAGGCGGTTACGATGCATGGTCTGATCATGGTACTCTGGTTCCTCTCGCCGCTGGGAATCGCTTTTGCAAACTATTTCGTTCCCCTCCAGATAGGAGCCGCCGACGTGGCGTTTGCCAGGCTCAACGCCACGAGCTACTGGATGTACGTATTCAGTGGAATAACCGCTTTCGCAAGTTTCTTCGTTCCGGGAGGATCTCCCGCATCGGGGTGGACGAACTATTCTCCACTTACGTCGCTCCAGTTTAGCCCTGGCTCCGGCGAGACGTTGGGAGCTGCAGCCCTCATCGTTCTAGCCGCCTCGAACACCGTCGGCACCGTAAACATACTCGTCACGATCCTCTGGCATAGAGCACGGGGTGTCAGCTTTGTCAAGCTGCCCATGTTTACGATGTTCACTTTCTGGACAATGCTCCAGTTTCTATGGGCCTTCCCCTCTCTCATCGCAGGTCTCATTATGCTCGAGGCTGACAGGCTTCTCGGGACCTCCTTCTTCACCTCCTCTGCCGGTGGTTCTATCCTCTGGGACCATGTCTGGTGGTTCTTCGGTCACCCTGAAGTCTACATCGTCTTATTGCCCGCGTTCGGAATCGTAGCCGGAATAATCGCGACTTTCTCCGGGAGACCAGTCTATGCAAGGAAGCCGCTGTTCGCCGCGGTCGGAATTGTCGTTCTGCTGAGCTACATGGTGTACGGTCATCACATGTTCTTGACGGGGATCAGTTTGACGGAGCGTGAGGTGTTTACGATCAACACAGAGATGATCTCAATTCCCTTCGGGGTTCTGATGCTATCTTTCATAGGAACCATGTACAAAGGAGCGGTCAAGCTCACTACTCCTATGCTCTTCGCGCTGGGCTCCGTCGTCATCTTTGTGATCGGTGGACTGTCAGGCGTCTTCAACTCGTCACTGGCTCTTGACATCGCCCTAAGAGGCACATATTTTGTTGTGGCGCACTTTCACTACGTGATGGTTGGAGCCTCGGAGTTCGGGCTGTTCGCGGGAATATACTACTGGCTGCCCAAGATGACTGGGAGGATGTATAATGAGACCCTTGGAAAGACCCATTTTATACTCTCCTTCGTCGGATTCAACCTCATCTTTTTCCCAATGTTCTTCCTCGAAGATATGCCGAGGCGCATCGTCACCTATGTCGCGTCGACGGGGTGGGGCCCGGCCAACTTTGTCGCAACCGTTGGGGCATTCATCTTCATCCCATCTCAGCTTCTCCTCGTCTATAATATGGGAATGACCCTGCGAGGTCCGCGTGCCCCTATGAATCCTTGGAATTCGACAGATAGGGAATGGGTTAGCGGCACAAGTATGCCCCATCCTGTCGGAGCTTCAAGTCATGGTATCGGGAATGGTCTTGGAAATGGGGTTTCTCACGCAATGTCCGAACCCGCTCATGAGGCAAGTCCTCTCAGTACGAGGCCGATAATTCTCTGCCTCGGCTTCGCGGTGAGCATGGCAGGGCTAGCCTTCGGCCTACCGGTAATTATCGTCGGTCTTGTCATTCTCGCCGGGGGAGTCTTCGGCTGGGCCTGGGACGACTACAGAGGTAGATTCAGACTTCCTGAAGAAGAGGAGGGCGAGCGCTGGCCCTTCAGCAAGGTACCGAAGGACAAGCTGGCCATGTGGACCTTCCTGGGGTCTGAAGCGGTGCTTTTCGGCGTCCTCTTGGGAAGCTACGCGTTCATACGAGTCAACTTCCCCTACTGGCCAACCCCAGGTGTTCTTCACGACATCAATTTTGGGACTATCGACACCCTCATCGTCATTACAAGCAGCCTGACGGCCTATCTCGGGCTTCAGTCGATAAAAGCCGGTAACAGGCGAGGCCTGATCGGCTGGCTGGGAGCGACTCTTCTGCTCGGGATCATTTCTCTAGGGGTAAAGGGAACCGAGTGGTATGGTCTCATAACGAACTTGGTGCATGGCTCCCCAATTGGGCTGCCTGTGAGCAGCTACCTCGTCACGACGGGGATACACGGCGCTCATGTCCTCGCCGGACTCTTGATAATGATCTATCTCATGAAAAGGGCTGCCACTGGGGGCTTCTCAGCTGAACACTACGGCTCAGTAGAGAACTTCAACCTATACTGGTCATTCGTGAACTGTGTCTGGCTCGTCGTCTTTCCCCTCTTCTATTTGTTGTGAGAAAGATGAACAACACAACCCCGATAGCGGTCTGGTCCTACCTAGTTGTTGCAACTCTCTTTGAATGGGCATTGGCGAAAAACTTTCTGAGCCCAACTACAGTCTATACGAACATAGTCATAGCCGCACTCGCTGCCAGCCAGATCCTTGCCGTAGCCATGGTATTCCTACGCCTCAAGTATGAGCCCCGTGGAATCGTTGGGCTTGCTGCAGCTTCTCTCTTCTTCGCTGTACTTGCCGTGGTTCTTGCGTTGGGCTCGATAGGTCACTAGGTGAGAAGATTGACGACCTCTTCGTACCAGCCGGACACCGTCGTCCTATCAGCCTTACTCCTTGTCGGGCTTGTCCTCGGCGGCTCTATGTTCTATGTACTTGTCTTTCCCGCTAAACCCAAGCCCATCGTCTGTCCGAGCCTGACCGCGGCCTGTGTAGACATTCCGTCTGGAGCCTCGATTGATAGTGCCAAGAACTTCCTACCATTCAACGTGACCGTCCACCTCGGATGGTTTGTCCAGTGGAAGAACAAGGACGACTCGCCCCACACTGTTACCGCCACGCTGGTCCCTAGCGGTGCTACAAAGTTTGATTCAGGCGAACTGGACAGTGGTAACACTTTCTTCGTCCAGTTCACTACTCTTGGGGTCTACAAGTACCACTGTAATTTTCATCCACTCTGGATGAGAGGAGAAATAGTCGTCACCCCTTAGCACGTTGAAAAGAGGACTAGTCGTCGGACAAATTTAAGCGGCTCCAACTTGAGGACCGCGAAGATACCGGGAAGCTGGGCCGATGGTGACGGATTTCTTAAGGCTCCCGCTCGAATGCGGATTACTCGGTTCCTAATGCGCGAAACGATGTTCGACGAGTCCTACAACATACGTGAAGTTCTTGATGATGTGATAGAGAGAGTAACTCTTCGCGAGAAGCTTATTCAGACGGCGAAAGGATTTGCTGAGAAGAAGAAGGAAGAAAGGTACACGCTGGCGATAAGGCAGTTTGAGAATCTCATGACGGATTTCTTGAGACTCTACCAGCCCATACTCGACAGATTGCGCAGCTATCGCGAGGCCCTCCAGAAAGAACTCTCCACCTTGAAGTCTTCTCTCGCAACCGTCAACGGAATGCTGGAAGTCTCGAAAGGAATTGAGGGCCTAGCCGCTAGACTGCAACGACTAGAGAGTGATGGCCAGGAGCTCGATGAGACGATCAAGGAGAAGAGCAAGATAGGCGATAAGATTGACGACCTCTTCAACAGAATCAGGACTCACAATCCAGGAATTCCGGGATCTGGGAGAGACTCGTTCGCCGATGTGATGTCGGGGATGCCCAAAGATCTCTTCCCCGAAGAGCCGACAAGAGAGGCTCCAGGCCCCAAGAAGACGTCAAGCCGAAGCTAGGGCCGTCTAGAATCCATCACTAGGGACTAGTAGAAACTCTGAATGCCTTATCCAGCAGATTGAATCTGAGTAGCTCGTAATGGCCTAAGGCCTGGACTCATCAGTTGATACACGATTATGGCGGCGATCAGAACTGCCACAGCTGTTCCAACAATAGAATCAGCCAAGGGTCCGCTCGGAAGAGAACCTGTGGTAGATAGGATGATTTCTGATACTAGGCTAAATGTGATGATTGCCGCGTCGACACCGAGAGTTAGTTTCCGTGCTCCAGCCTTGCCCGTCAAAATCAAGTAGCCTGCGGAAAAGGCCATTAGTCCGAGGATCGCGTGGACGATACCTAGGGACATGCCTGTCGCGTCAGTCGAAAAGTAGACCAGCGCCGCACCACCGAGTACAACGACTCCGCCAACAATGAATTCTAGGACTGCTAGGAGTAATACCCTGATACTGCGATTTGCGCTCATATCCGTTTGTGCTCCTGTAAGTTGCGTGACATCTGTTCGAACTGCTCCTTGGTGATCTCCCCCTGGGCGAACCTCTCCCTCAGTACGTAGTAGGCATTATCACCGGCCCAGTATCCACGCTTGTAGCCCCATCCCCAGGGCCGGAGGAACCATTGGAGCACAAAGGAGAGGAAGAGGAATCCGAAGGGTATCCAGATCCAGCCGAAGCCGAACGGATACCAGGGATAGTATCCTGAGGGGCGGAATACTAGATTGGCGGACACTATTATTCCGATGACGCCGAGAAAGACGGTGACCCAGATGAGGGCCGATCTTTGCCCATTCCTTCGATATTCGCTTGTCTCCATTTCTGTTCCCGTGGAGTTAATCTTGGCTCGGATTATCTAAGAGCGCTCCTAAGACTTGTCGCGGTTTCGGACAATCTATAATGAGGGTTCTGTCCAAGAACGCGAACAAGATTGGGGGATTTGTTAAGAATCAGAAGAGCTACTCAACATGCTGAAGGGGTTCGTGGAAATGAAGATTCAACTCTGGTTTCGCGTAACCTCGCTTCTGGTGTTTCTACAGATCGCACTTGGGGGACTGTTAACGTTCAGCTTCATCACGGCTTTGCCGCACATCATTACTGGGTTCGTGGTGCTCGCCTTCGCAATAGCTACCCTAGTGATGGCTCAGACGTTGAAGCCGCCGTTCAGACCGCTCCAGGGTCTCTCCGTCGGATTGGTCTTGCTGATCGTAGTGCAGATTATTCTAGGATTCGCTACTCTAGCAACTAGCAATGATGTGATTGCTTGGGTGCATCTGTTGGTCGCTATGACCATTTACGGAATGGCGATTGCAGGAGCCTTCATGTCAATGAGGCTGGACTATCGCTCAAGAGAGCAATCCGTTCCAAGCGTTGGGCCTCACACCTAGCCTCTCATCTACGTATCCCTATTGTCTCCTGCATCTTCCTCTCGGGGCTCGGCTCGCGGACCGACATCGTCCTCAGGCGTCTCTCGACTTCACTTTCGATCCAGTCGAAAACCTGCACTACTCTCTCTGCGATGGTCATGCTGGCAGATTTTACGCCCGGTTGCTGTTTGACCCATTCGAGAATATCGCTTCCCTCGGCAACATTGGCTCCCGTAAAACCGAAAACGGAGCCGTTCTCCGAGTCGGAGGCTCTGAAGACTACGTTACCTATTGTCGCGACGACAGATTTCTCGACTTCCAATTTCTTACCCTGTTCGATCTGCACCCTTAGCTGGTAGGATATGCCCTCTGTCTTTCTCAGATCGACCACTGGCATGGTGAGGATAGCGGCCTTCTTCATCATCAAGTTGAGTCTCCGTTTGACCGTCCTTGTCGAGACCTTGAGTTGCTTGGCGATTTCATCCAGCTTCCGTTCAGCGTCTCTCAATAGGAGTCTGACTATTTCCCAGTCAAATTTGGTCATGCGAAAGCTAGTCGTCCTAAGGCCGAGTCCTGGAACCAATGATACTTCACCATCAACTCCTAGTCCAACTATCAGCTTCGGGAAGTCCTGATCTTGATCGGCTAGCACCGTGGCCAGCAGGCTCGTGTCGTAGGCGCTGCCGATGCTAATGACACCGTCCATCTGGGCGAGTCGTGGGATTGCCGCTTGCTTCGATTCTCTGTCTCGGAACTCGATGCGAAGAGAAGCAAACACTCGTCCCAGCAACGTAGGATTGGGAACGACGCGATACCCGAGTAGGAATCCGACGTCTCTTAGATGCTTGACCCTGTTCCTGACTGTCTCCTCGTCGACGCCTAGCTTCGCAGCAATTTCAATGTATGATTTCTTCGTGTTCCAGATGTGCGGTGAGCCCCAGAGCTTCTCATGAGATCCGAGTACGCCTTGTCCCGGAGCGACAAAATATTCCCCTCAGAGAATACCTGTTTCTGTTCCTCCTCTCCTTCCTATAAACTGTCCAAAAACGCGGGAGTCGTTCGGGATTGGCTTAGGAACAAACGTCACAAAGTAGTTTCGTGAGCTGGCAAGCCAGTATCTTAGTTTCAAAGGCTGTCCAGGATTGAGTCGCCCTTCTATGGTCCACCCTATCCCATGTTTCTCACCCGTTTCGGAAGTGGAGAAAACCCTATGGTAACAATCGCAGAGGTCCGTGAAGTGGACGCTTCATCGGACGAAGTATGGGACATAGTGTCTGACGTGGACAAGGACCCGGAATACTGGAGCGGACTGACCTCGATTCGTAACATTCGGAAGGAGGGAAATCTGATCGAACGGGAAGTCGTCGTCGGATTTATGGGAAGAAAGGGGACACAAAGAATCGAATTAGTCGCGAAACATTCCATACAACTAACTATGATCGACGGTCCGTTAAGAGGGTCAAGAGAGATCAAGTTGATTCCATTGGGAGAAGGTAAGACGAAGATTGATGTTTCATGGGATGTTCAATTCTCAGCAATCCCTGTCTTTGCTCAAGGCTTTGTGAGGTCCCGCCTCGAAGAAGGCACCAGAGAAGCGCTCGACAAAATCGCAAAGGCTGCCCAAATGCGAAGAGAGTAGGATTCTCTCAACGCCAAGCTTACCACTGTCTAGAAGATCGAGGCTAGATACGATGTTGTAAGAATAATTCTAGCAACGAGACGATCAAGATCGTGACTAAGATCGTAGCTGCTAGGGCTAATTTCTGGCGGTTGGTAAGTGGTTTTCCACCTGGCGGTGGACGAGGTGGAGCATAGGTAGGAGGAATGGCTTTCAATAAAGTCTAACTCGACTAGGGTCTGAAACTCCGTGCTATTGAATTAGTTGGACTTCGCAGAGATATTCACTACGGCATTCGCCACTGAGATCCTCCTGCTTTCAGCTAGACTTGAGATCTGCCGGATTCTTCTTTGCGTTCTTGTAGGCCAGCTGTGTGACATTCTTTGCGTTCGCGAGATCTTGCGAGTTCTCGATTCGGGAGCTAACCCATCCATCTTGGGCGTGCACCTGTGCCCGGTGGGGAAGAGCCAGTCCCGTCTTCAATACCGATGCTTGGTCGTCCTTGGAGAGCCGAATGTCCATCCACGAGTGTCCGTGGGAGTGCATGAATTCGACCCCATTCACTTGGAATTTTGTCCCCCCGATCCTGTGGGGTGCCTCAGTAACTCCGGGTAGCTGCAGTACCCATGCCTTCAAGTCCTCGTAAGGGAAAGACCTGTCTTCCATCCTTCGACCCTTTCGGTATGTCTTCAAAAGTGGCCTACTTGTTGGCGAGCGACTCTGGACTAGGAGTCAGAACTCGTTTAGACATCGAGTTTTGTGAGTTCGGCGCTGAGCTTCCATAGTCTCTCAGCCGAGGTCTCGTCGTAGGATTGTCTTGATGACCTCTCTTCTTTTCCCCTTGAGAAGTATTTTCCAGTAACGCCTTCCAGTTCTGGCGAGGTTGCGAGGTAGATTGCGGCTCTGGCAGCCTTGTCCGGGCTCATCATGAAAGGCCTACCTACCGTTACGAGAATAGACATGAGGCCGCCCTGGTCTTTTCCAAAGCCCGTTCTGACAACCCCAGGGTGCAGACTGTTGACCGTGACCCCCGTGCCCTCAAGTTGTTTTGTTAGCTGATACGTGAAGAGAACATTGGCCAGTTTTGACTGGCTGTAGGCGTGGTATCCTCTGTACTTCTTCTCGCCCTGTAGATCCTCGAAATCCATCTCGGTCCCATGGTGGGCTGAGGATGATAGGTTGATGATTCGCGATGGTGCGCTGGCCTTCAACAAGTCCAGGAGTAGATTGGTCAATAGAAAGTGTCCGAGATGGTTTGTAGCAAAGGTCGCCTCGAGTCCGTCAACAGTCGGAACCCGCTTGGGCAAGAAGATCCCGGCGTTGTTAATGAGAACATGGAGTTTCTTGTATCTGCCCTTGAAGTCATGCGCTAGTTCGCGGACTGAGTCTTGGGACGACAGATCAGCCGTCATCGCGTCAACGTTTCGATTACCACTCTTGCTTCTTATCTCAATGAGCGTCGCTTCGCCTTTGTCCTTGTCCCGGGAGACGATCACAACCGAAGCGTTCAGCTTGGCCAGACCCAAGGCTGTGGCTTTGCCTATTCCCGAATTACCTCCCGTGATTAGGCATACTTTGCCCGTCATGTCGACGTTGCTGGTTTCCAAGAGTCGATTCACTCAGTGGGGATCCTATGACTCTGTGCAGTAAACTTATGCTTGTATCTCTTGGGTCTGCTCTCTGAAGAATTCAAGAACTGTTCTGTTGAACTCGTCAGACTTTGACATGTTGACAATGTGATCCGCCCCTTGGATCAGCACTTTCTTGGAACCGGGAATGTGAGAGTGAATGTTGTCCACCATGAGTATCTGCGGGGGGACGTCTCTATCGCCGATAATGAGGAGTGTCGGGACCCGAATCTGGGACAGGCGTTGCCAGGTTCGTGGCTCGGGAGGAACTTGGAGCTTCCATGGATTCTCGACATGGACATGGAAGTTGTCCATTGCGATCTTTGTAATGCGTTCTCGGTTTGCTGGCGTCTGGGCGGACGCCCATGCATTTACGTCCATCTCGACAGCGTCTGCTGCCCTACCCTCTCTGTCCGCGTCTTCCTGAGGTTTCATCTGTTTGTCAAACTCTTCCCACAGCTTCTCCTCTTCCGGACCGGAAGCCTTGTAGCCGCTCATTCCTGGAGAAACCAGTACTAGATGGTCTACCATTGATGGGTATTCGACGGCGAAGTCCGAGGCTATCCTCCCCCCGTTCGACACTCCGATAAGAGAGGCCGTTTTCACTCTCAGGTGATCTAGAATTCCGCGGAGGTCTTTGTAGTCAGAAAATTTCGTCCGGGCGATATCAGACCTGCCGAAACCACGAACATCATACCGGATGACCATGTAGTTCTCTGAAAATAGCTGGAACTGCGTGTCCCACATTCGGCTGTCCAAGAATCCAGCATGTATCAAGACCATCGCCGGACCCTTTCCGCTCGTCTCATAATACAATCTTCCACCGTCTACTTCAGCATAGCCAGTTTCCAATACGATCCACAGAAGCGTCGAAAGCCACTGTATCTATTAAAGAAAAAATCAGCGAACTTGGTGCAGATTATTCTCGCGCTTCAATCCAAGGGACCGAGTCGGGCCATGGGCAAAGGCTGAAATCCAGATTGGTTTTGCTTTCAAGCGAGGGTAGTAGGGTCCGCGGATAGCGGTGGATTAGATGGAAGGGCCTAGAATTGAATGTAATAGAAGCCGAGTCCCTATCAAAGA
>Ga0209469_1001023_pt1 | contig 16115 bp, 12 predicted proteins | sample GraSoiAngelo_123_FD_185880 | JGI IMG/M metagenome (GOLD analysis project Ga0209469, IMG submission 185880) | Grasslands soil microbial communities from the Angelo Coastal Reserve, California, USA - 14_0927_02_40cm (SPAdes) (version 2) | ecosystem: Environmental > Terrestrial > Soil > Grasslands ... | reverse complement strand
GCCAGCACCAGCGTCGAGCGTCGCAGCGTCATGGCCGGCTCACAGCACCGAGAAGTCGTAGCTCACGACGAGGCGGTACTCGGTCATCGCATTCTTCGGACCCTGGTACTGCTCGACGTGCCCGTAGGGGGGGCGCAGCCACGGGCCGGTCGGGAAGAACGCCGGCGCGTCCTTCAATCGTTCCCGCAGCTCCGGCAGCAGCACGAATGGCTGCGGAGCCGGGGCGGGCACGAACGAGCGCTCGATCGGCGTCGCCACCTGCTCGACCGCCGACGGGGTTGGCTCCTGCTGCTCGATCTGCTCCTGGGCCCGGCCGGGCGCCGGCGCGCCCAGCAGCGGCAGCGCCAGCACGGCGCCGGTGATCGCCGGCGCCGCGACGTGGCGCCACGCAGCGCACAGCCGGCGAGTCACGGCGGCCATCGGCCCGTCTCAGCCGAGGTCGGCGAAGAGGACGGCCACCGAGCGCGCCTCGGCCCGGTAGGAGTGGCCGGGGATCGGCGGCGCCTGCTGCCAGGGCGCGATGTCGTCCGGCGACTCCAGCGCGGTGTCGATCCAGCGGCGCCACGGCTTGCCGGAGGGAACGGCCGGCAGCTCGAAGACGAGCGGCTCCCAGTACGCGTTGAAGATGAAGTGGGCCAGGCGGCGCTCGTCCTTGAGCTCGGCACCGAACGCCAGGCTGTGCGAGCCGCGGCTCCAGTCGGCGTGGTCGAGCGTCACCCCGTGCCAGGCCTTGTTGGCCTGGGCGATCAGCTGGGCCAGGCTCAGGCGCTGCTCCTCGTGGCGGACGCTCCGCAGCACCCGGCGCGCATTGAGGAGACTTACGAAGCGGTGCACGTCGCGGTGCCGGTCGAGCAGCGTCCAGTCGAACCAGGCGCGCTCGTCGTCGTGGCAGTACAGGTTGTTGTTGCCGTCCTGCGTGCGCCGGACCTCGTCGCCCATCAGGATCATCGGCAGCCCGATCGACAGCAGCGTGGTCGCCAGGAAGTTCTTGACCTGCCGGTTGCGGAGCCGCTCGACGGCGCGATCGTCGGTGGGACCCTCGACGCCGCAGTTCCAGCTCTTGTTGTCGTCGCCGCCGTCGCGGTTGTTCTCGCGGTTGGCCTCGTTGTGCTTGCGGTCGTAGGACACGAGGTCGTTCAGCGTGAAGCCGTCGTGGCAGGTGACGAAGTTGACGGACTGCTCGGGCTCGCGCTGCTTGTGGGCGTACAGCTCGGGGCTGCCGACGAGGCGGTCGGCGAAGCGCCCGACCATGCCGTCCTCGCCGTTGAAGAAGGCGCGGACGTCGTCACGGAAGCGGCCGTTCCATTCCTTCCACGCGTCGCCGACGAAGCTGCCCACCTGGTAGAGGCCGGAGGCATCCCACGCCTCGGCCATGAACTTGATGCCGGCCAGCGCCGGGTCCGACTCGATGTCCAGCAGCACGGGCGGGTTCGCCAGCACCTGCCCCGACGGGTCGCGGGCGAGGATCGAGGCAAGGTCGAAGCGAAAGCCGTCGACGTGCATCTCCTCGACCCAATAGCGCAGGCTGTCCACGATCATGCGGCGCACGATCGGATGGTTGGCGTTGAGCGTGTTGCCGCAGCCGCTGTAGTCGGCGTACCGTGCCCCGCCGTCCTCGAGGATGTAGTAGGCGTGGTTGTCCAGCCCGCGGAAGGAGAGCGTGGGGCCGTCGTGCCCGCCCTCCGCCGTGTGGTTGAAGACGACGTCGAGGATGACCTCCAGGCCCGCCCGGTGCAGGGCCTTGACCATGTCGCGGAACTCGTCGATCGGGCCCAGCGGGTCCTGCCGCGAGCTGTAGGCCTGGTGCGGGGCGAAGAAGGACGCCGGCTGGTAGCCCCAATAATTGACGAGGCCCGGAGGCACGGCGTACGGATCGAACTGGAAGACCGGCAGCAGCTCGAGCGCGGTGATGCCGAGGTCCTTGAGGTAGGGAATCTTCTCGATCAGGCCGGCGTAGGTGCCGCGCGTCTTGTCCGCCACGCCCGAGCTGGGATGCCGCGTGAAGCCGCGCACGTGCATCTCGTACACGATGGTCCGTGACGCCGGGCGGCGCAGCGGAGCGTCGCCCTCCCAGTCGTACGCGCGCGGATCGACGACGACGCTCTTCATGGCCGTCGCGGTGGTGTCGCGACCGGACCGGGCGGCGGCCTCGCGGCTGTACTGCTCGGGCACGGCCACGCCGCGCCCGTACGGATCCAGCAGCACCTTGCCGGGATCGAAGCACAGCCCGCGCGCCGGATCGAGCGGCCCCTCGACGCGGTAACCGTAGAGCTGGCCCGGACGTACGCTCGGCACGAACGCGTGCCAGTAGTGATAGGTGCGGTTCCGCGTGGCGTCCAGCCGCACCGTGCGTGTGGGCCGCGCGTCGTCCACGCCGTCGAAGAAGAGGATCTCCACCGCCGTCGCGTGGCGGGAGAAGACGCTGAAGTTGACTCCATCGGGCATCACGGTTGGGCCGAGAGGCGCGCTGATGCCCCCGGCTGCGATGGAAACCGTCGTGGCAGGCATCGTTTGTCCTCCGGGCGCACTGAATCGTGGCGCGAAGGGCAGCCTACTGTCGCGTGCGACCCTCGGCCATCGGACCTTGGTCTCATGCCATACGCGTCCCGGTCCGCGCGCGCCGAGAGCCGTCGGACCAAAGTCCCATAGCCCTGGCTCACGACGGCTGGCATCGTCGTCGCGTCGTGACCACGCTGAGGGGACTCGTGACGCTCGCGCGAGCGCCGTCGAGCGGCGCGGCCTGGCTGCTCGCGGCGCTCATGCTGACGGCCTGCACGGTGGGGCCCGACTACCGGCGCCCGTCGTACCCGACCCCAGCCGCCTTCCGAGGCCAGGCGGCGCCCGACTCGGCGCCGTCCATTGCCGACCTCGGGTGGTGGCGCGTCTTCGAGGACGAGACCCTCCAGCAACTCGTCCGCACGGCGCTGCGAGAGAACTACGACCTCCGTATCGCGGCCGCCCGCATCCTGGAGGCGCGCGCCCAGCTCACGATCACTCGGTCGTTCCAGTTCCCGGAGGTGAATCACTCCGGCAGCGCCATCTACTCCCGCATCGAGGGCCAGCGAGTCGTGCTGCAGCCCCAGGATCAGTTCGCGCCCCAGGCCGGATTCGATCTCTCGTTCGAGATCGACTTCTGGGGCCGCTTCCGCCGCGCCACCGAGGCGGCCCGCGCCAATCTCGTCGCCTCCGAGGAAGGGCGACGCCTCGTGATCAGCACGCTGGTGACCGACGTCGCCACCGATTATTTCCAGCTGCGCTCCCTCGACCGTGAGCTGGAGGTGTCCCAGCGCACGCTGGCCGCCCGCCAGGATTCGCTGCGCCTCGTGAGCCTGCGGGAGCGGGGTGGAGTCGCCGGCCTGATTGATGTCCGCCAGGCCGAGATCCTCGTGGCCCAGGCGGGCGAGGCCGTGGTCGAGACGCAGCGCCAGATCGAGCAGACCGAGAACGCGCTCAGCGTGCTGCTCGGTCGCAACCCGGATGCGGTGCCGCGCGGCCGCCCGCTGCTGCAGCAGCTGAGCCTGCCGACGGTGCCCACGGGCGTGCCCTCGTCGCTGTTCGAGCGCCGGCCGGACATCCGGCAGGCCGAGGCGCAGCTGGCGGCGGCGACCGCGCGCATCGGGGTGGCCAAGGCGGATTTCTACCCGCGCGTGTTCCTGTCGGGCATCGCCGCCGGCGGGGGCTTGCTGATCGACGGCCGCTGGATCGGGCCCCAGGGACTCTTCAGCATCGGCCCGCAGATCACCTTGCCGATCTTCAACACCGGGCGCACCCAGGCCGGCGTCGACGCGGCCGAAGCCCAGGCCCAGCAGACACTCGCCGTTTACCAGCAGACCATCCTTCAGGCGTTTCGCGAGGTCGCCGACGCGCTCGTCGAGCACCGCAAGCGCCGCGAGTTCCGGATCGCCCAGGAAGCGCTCGTCACCTCCGCCACGGATACCAGCCGGCTGGCAGATCTCCGCTACAAGGGCGGCGTGAGCAGCTACCTGGAGGTGCTGAACAGCGAGCAGCAGCTCTTCGACTCCGAGCTGGGCCTGGTGCGCTCCAGCCGCGACGAGCTGCTGGCCGTGGTGCGCCTGTACCGGGCGCTCGGCGGAGGCTGGCAGGAGGAACGGGAGGCGTCAGCCGGCGCGCCCCTGCCCGAAGAACGGGGGACCAGGTGATGCTCGTGATTCGTCGACGACCTGCAACATTGTTGATCGGGGTGGCGCTCCTGGGCGCGGCCGCGGGGTGCAACCGGGACGCCAAGGCCAAGGCCGCGCCGCCGCCGCTGCCCGATGTCGTCGTCGCCGAGGTCGAGCAGCGCGCGGTCGCCATCGAGCGCGAGTACACGGCTCGAACGGAGGCGTCTCCGACCGTCGAGATCCGGGCCCGCATCTCCGGTGTCCTGGAGCAGGTGCTCTTCAAGGAAGGGACCGAGGCCAGGCAGGGGCAGGTGCTCTTCGTCCTCCAGCGCGAGGAGTACCAGGCGGCGCTGGACACCGCCCGCGCCCAGCTTGCGAAGGCACAGGCCGACCTGACCCGAGCCCGGGACGTCTCGGTGATCGACCGGGCCCGGGCGCATCTGGCTCAGCGCCAGGCCGATCTCGAGAAGGCGCGAGCGGACGTGGCGCGCTACCGGCCGCTGGCCGACGCGCGGGCCATTCCCCAGCAGGATCTCGACACGTCACTCTCGGCCGAGAAGGTGGCCGTGGCGGCCGTCGATGCGGCCGCGGCCCAGCTCAAGGATGCCGAGCTCTCGCAGCGCACGCAGATCCAGCTGGCCGAGGCCGCTGTGGAGGCCGGCAAGGCGGCGGTCGTCGGGGCCAAGCTGAACCTCGACTACACGACGATTCGCACGCCGATCACCGGCATCATCGGCAAGGTCATGGTCGACCAGGGCAACCTGGTCGGCAAGGCGGAGCCGACGCTGCTGGCCACGGTGTCCTCGGTGGATCCGATCTACGTGGACTTCTCGATCGCCGAGGCCGACTATCTGCGGCTCGCCTCACGGATCCGCCTCGACCCGACCGGGCGGCCGCGCGGCGAGCAGACGCCGCTCGATCTGTTCCTGATCGGTGACCAGCCCCTGCCGCACAAGGGTTTCATCGTGTTCGTGGAGCGCGCGGTGGACATCAAGACCGGCACCATCGCCGTGCGTGCGGTGTTCCCCAACCCCGACAAGGTGATCCGTCCCGGGCAGTTCGCGCGCGTCAGGGGCGTCGTGGAGCAGCGGCCCGAGGCCGTCCTGGTCCCGCAGATCGCGCTGCAGGAGCAGCAGGGCGCCAAGGTCGCGCTGGTCGTCGAGGCGGGTGACAAGGTGGCGTTCCGGTCGGTGACGGTCGACGAGCGCATCGGCGACCTCTACATCGTGAAGTCGGGCCTCAAGCCGGGCGAGCGCGTGATCGTGGAGGGCGTGCAGAAGGTGCGCCCGGGAATGCAGGTGAAGCCCGTCACGAGGTCGGCCGCGAAGGCCGGCGCGTAACCGTGGCCGAGTTCTTCATCCGGCGGCCGATCGTCGCCATCGTCATCGCGATCCTGATCGTGCTGCTCGGGGCGTTCGTCCTGACCGCGCTCAGCATCGAGCAGTACCCGTTCCTGGCCCCGCCCACGATCCGCGTCACGGCGACCTACCCGGGCGCCTCGGCGGTGGCGGTGGAGCAGTCGGTCGCGACGCCCATCGAGCAGGAGGTCAACGGCGTCGAGTCGATGATCTACATGCAGTCGTCCAACACCAGCGACGGCCGCATGCTCCTCGACGTGAACTTCGCGGTCGGCGTCGATCAGGACAAGGCGAACGTCCTCACCCAGAACCGCGTCAACTCGGCCCAGGCGCGGCTGCCGGCGGAGGCGATCGCCCAGGGCGTGACCGTCAAGAAGCAGAGCCCGAGCATCCTGATGGTCGTGTCGCTGTACTCCTCGAAGGGGACGTACGACGCCAACTACCTGATCAACTACTGCGGCATCAACCTGCGCGACCAGCTCCTCCGCATCCCCGGCATCGCGCAGGTCGATCTGTTCGGCGGCACCGACTACGGCATGCGGATCTGGCTCAGACCCGACAAGCTGGCCAAGCTCGGGCTGACCCAGGCTGACGTCATTGCCTCCATCAAGGAGCAAAACCTCCAGGCCCCGGCCGGCCGGATCGGCATGGCCCCGTCGCCGAAGGGCCAGCAGTTCACGTACACGGTGGCCGCGCCGGGCCGACTCGTCACGACCGAGGAGTTCGAGAACATCATCATCCGGGGGACGGAGACGGGCGCCCAGGTCCGCATCCGGGACGTCGGCCGGGCCGAGCTCGGCGCGCAGGACTACAACGCCTTCGGCCGGCTCGACGGCAAGCCGGCCGGCGCGATGGCCGTCTACCTGCTGCCGGGCGCCAACCAGCTCAAGGCGGCCGAGGCGATCTACCACACCATGGCCAGCGCCAGGGGATTCTTCCCGCCGGACATGGACTACAAGATCGTCTACGACACGACGCCGTCGGTCGAGGCCTCCATCCACGAGATCCTCAAGACGTTCGTCGAGGCGATCATCCTGGTGACGCTCGTGGTGTTCATATTCCTCCAAAATGTCCGGGCCACGTTCGTCCCGCTGCTGACGGTGCCGGTTTCGCTCATCGGAACGTTCATCTTCTTCCCGCTCCTCGGCTTCTCCGTCAACACGCTGTCGATGTTCGGGCTGGTGCTCGCCATCGGCATCGTGGTGGACGACGCCATCGTCGTCGTCGAGGCCGTGATGCACCACATCGAGCACGGGCTCGACCCGGTGGCGGCGACCCGGCAGGCGATGAAGGAGGTCTCCGCGCCCGTGATCGGGATCGCGCTGATCCTGTCCGCGGTGTTCATCCCGGTCGCCTTCGTGCCTGGCCTCACCGGCCGCATGTACCAGCAGTTCGCGCTCACCATCGCGATCTCGGTGCTGCTCTCGGCCTTCAGCGCGCTGTCGCTGTCCCCGGCCCTCTCGGCGATGCTGCTGAAGCCGGCGAAGCCGATGCGCGGTCCGCTCGGCGCCTTCTTCCGCGGGTTCAACCGGGTGTTCGACTGGATCACCGGTCGCTACGTCGGCGTGGCGCGCATCCTGGTGCGGCGCGCCGTGCTGACGATCATGCTGGTGGGCGTGGTCATCCTGGGCGCCGGCCTGATCGGCCGCCAGCTGCCGGCCGGCTTCATCCCCGAGGAGGACCAGGGACTTCTCGGCGTCAACGTGCAGCTGCCACCAGGGGCCTCGCTGGAGCGAACCGGCGCAGTGCTCACGCGGGTCGAGCAGATCGTTGCCGCGACCGCGGGCGTGGATTCCTTCGCGACGATCGGCGGCTTCGGCCTCGTCACCAACACCTACCAGCCGAACTTCGGCACCGTCCTCGTCCGCCTCAAGCCCTGGGAGGAGCGCCACGGGCCGGCGCTGCACGTGCGGGGGATCATGGCCGGGCTGCAACAGCAGTTCACCACCATCCCCGAGGCGATCGTCTTTCCGTTCAACATCCCGACCATCTCCGGATTCGGGGCCTCGGCGGGCTTCAAGTTCCTGCTCCAGGACAGGAGCGGCACACTGTCCGTCGAGCAGCTCGGAGCCGAGGCGCGGAAGTATCTCGCCGCCGCCCGTCAGCGGCCGGAGCTGGGCAACCTGTTCACCTCGTTCGATCCGAACTATCCGCAAGTCAAGGTAGACCTCGACCGCGACAAGGCGCGCAAGCTCGGCGTGCCGATCAACGACGTCTTCCAGGCCATGTCGGCGGCGCTGGGCAGCACCTACGTGAACGACTTCAACCGCTTCGGCCGCCTCTACCGCGTCTACGTCCAGGCCGAGGCCGACTATCGCCGCCGGCCCCAGGACATCGGCGAGATCTACGTGCGCAGCCAGACGACGGGGACGATGATCCCGCTCTCCACGCTGGTCACCATCGGCTCGATCCCGAGCACGGAGATCACCACCCGCTTCAATCTGTTCCGCTCGGTGGACATCAGCGGCGCGCCGGCGCGCGACTACACATCGGGGCAGGCGCTGGTGGCGCTCGAGGCCGTCTTCGCGGAGACGATGCCGAAGGAGATGGGCTTCGCCTACTCCGCGCTGGCCTACCAGGAGAAGACCGCGCCGCCGGCGCTGCCGACGCTGATCCTCGCCATCGTGTTCGTGTTCCTTCTGCTGGCCGCGATGTACGAGAGCTGGCGGCTGCCGTGGGCCGTGCTCCTCGGCTCGCCGCTCGTGGCCCTCGGCGCCTTCTTCGGCGTCTGGCTCATGGGTTACGACAACAACGTGTACGTGCAGATCGGCTTGATCATGCTCATCGGGCTCGCCGCCAAGAACGCGATCCTCATCGTCGAGTTCGCCAAGGCCAAGTACGAGGAGGGAAGCACGATCGAGCAGGCGGCGCTCGAGTCGGCCCGCCTGCGCTTCCGGCCCATCCTCATGACGGCCTTCGCGTTCATCCTGGGTGTGGTGCCGCTGATGCGCGCGAGCGGGGCCGGCTCCGGCGCGCAGAACGTCATGGGGACTGCGGTGTTCTGGGGCATGCTGGTCGCGACGTTCCTTGGTGTCTTCATCATCCCCGGCAACTTCGCCTTCGTGGAGCAGCTCGGCCTCTCCCGACAGCCGTCGAAGCGTCCAGTGGTCGTGCCGCCGGCAGCGATACCGCACGGCGAGCATCCGTGAGCCGGACGGCGCGCGGCGACGAGGTCGAGCAGCCGCCCGACCTCGAGGCGGTGCCTGCGTCGCTGACCTGGGATCTCACCCGAATCCTGCTGGCCGTGGTCGGCATCGGCGGGTTGATCGCGGCCAGCGTCTGGGTGCTGCGGCCGTTCCTGCCCGCCGTGGTGTGGGCCACGATGATCGTGGTGGCCACGTGGCCGACGCTGCGCGCCGTCGAGGCGCGGCTGTGGGGACGGCGAGGCCTGGCGGTGGCGGTCATGACGCTGGTGATGCTGGCCGTCCTCGCGGCACCGCTGACCCTGGGCGCCGTCGCCATCATCGATCGGGCCGACGACGTCGTGGCGTGGTCCCGGTCGGTCATCTCGCGCCCGCTGCCGGCGCTGCCCGCGTGGGTCACGAGCCTGCCCATCGTGGGCAAGACGATCGCGGTGGAGTGGACGAAGATCGCGAGCGCGCCCTCCGAGGAGGTGGCGGCCCGCCTCGGACCCCATGTCAGGGATCTCGTGCGCTGGCTGATCGCCGAGGCGGGTAGCATCGGCTCGCTGCTCGTCCAGTTCCTGCTGACCGTGGCGGTTTCCGGGGTCCTGTACGCGCGGGGCGAGGCCGTGGCCGGCGGGGTGCTGGCCTTCGCGCAGCGGCTGGCCGGCAATCATGGTGTCCGCGCGGTGCTCCTCTCGGCGGATGCGATCCGCGCTGTTGCGCTCGGCGTCGTCGTGACGGCGGTGGTCCAGGCGGTGGTCGGCGGCATCGGCCTGGCGGTCACCGGCGTCCCGCATCCGGTGCTCTTGACGAGCGTCATGCTCGTGCTGGGCATCGCGCAGGTCGGTCCGGGGCCGGTCCTCTTCGGCTCGGTGATCTGGCTGTACGCGGACGGGCAGTCGCTCTGGGGCACCGTGATGCTCCTGTGGGCGCTCGTCACCACCAGCTTCGACAACATCCTCCGCCCGGTGCTGATCAAGAGGGGCGCCGACCTGCCGCTCCTCTTGATCCTCGCCGGGGCGATCGGCGGGCTCCTCGCGTTCGGGCTGGTCGGCCTCTTCATCGGGCCGGTGATCCTGGCCGTGGCGTACACGCTGCTGGTCGCCTGGGTGACCGCCGGCGACTCGCTCGGCCGCCCTTCGTCAGCTCCTCTTCCTGCTGGCGACGACGGCCATCTGCGCCTTGAGCGCCGCTGACGACCACCCAACGCGACCCACGCCACTCGGTCCGAGACGCCGCCCGGTCGTTTACTCCTTGATCCGCTGCTCCCGCTTGCGAAGGTACGCGTTCCGCACGGCGCTGTACATGTCGACGACGCTCTCCTCGAAACCCTGGTAGAGGTCGATGTTCATCGCCCGGTCGTTCACCGTGTCGCCAGCCTTGAGGCCGAAACCGTCCCAGAAGAAGGGCGCGACGAAGTAGGTCATCGGATTGGTGGCGCCGTCGACGCCCAGGCCGACCCCGTCGCGGACGGTCATGGGCGGGAGCAGCGGCAGGACGAGGTACGGCCCCGGCTTGACGCCCCACTTGCCCAGCGTCTGGCCGAAGTCCGCGGGGCCCGGCTCGATGTCCCAGTAGTCCCTGGCCGGGTCCCAGAAGCCGGCGACGCCCGCGGTCGTGTTGATGAGGAAGCGGGCGAGCTCACGGCCGGCGCCGCCCCATTTCTGCTGCAGCAGGTTGTTGACGAAGCGCACCGGCCAGCGCAGGTTTTCGAAGGCGCGGCTGATCATTGCCTGCCACGGCTCCGGCACGATCACGTCATAGGCCTTGGCCGCCGGCTTGACGACGTACCGATCGACCCCGCGGTTGAACGCGAAGGTCCTCTGGTTGAAGCGCTCCCAGGGATCGTAGTCTTCCGGCTCGAGGCGCGCCTCGGTCAGCTGCTCGGCCAGCGCGGCCGGTGAGTTGCCCGGGGCCGAGGTGCCTTCCTCGGCTGCTGGCACGGGGCCCGTGTCCGGGCCAGCGGCGCGGTCCGTGCTCGCCGGCGGGGCCGGCGTGTCGACCACCGCCGGCGGCGACATCGTCGTCACCGCCGCGGGTTCCGCTGTCACATTGCCCGCGTGCGGGCGGAGCAGCTTCGCGACGGATCCGCACCCGGTGAGGGTGAGCGATGCGAGCAACGCCAGGAGTGTCAGGCGACCGATCGATGTGAGCATGATGTCTCCTCTGTGGACGAGGCAATCTCCGACCCCTCAGGGTCCGACGATGACCTCGAAGTGAAGCGTTGCCTCGGCCGGGGTCGTCGTCCAGCCCCACCAGGTAGCCGACCGAAGGTTCTGGATGTTGAAGGCCGCCGGCTCGACCGGGTTGGGGTGGCGGACGCAATTGCCCGCCGAACCGCACTCCTGGGTCGCCTGGCACGCCGCGCTGTCGGCCGGGGTGCAGGAGAAGACGACGGCCCGGATGAAGAGGTCGGTGGGGACGCCAGCCGGGATCTCGATCGCGCAGCGCAGATAGTGCCCGCCGCTGTCGGTCTCGTCGGTCATGCACGATCCCGGCTGCCCGGGCGCCTTCGGAAAGTCGACGGAGAACTGCTGCGCCGCGGCGTCGGCGGTCGGCGCGCCGAGCAGCAACCCGACGGCGACGAGGACTTCCAGCCGCAGCGATCTCATGAACGAACCCTCCGTTCGATCACTTGCCAGGCCCCGACGAGTAGCCGCGAGCGGTCATGCAACGGCGGTAGGCGTCCTGCTGGATGGTCGTGCGCGGCCCCTGCGGCCCTGACTGGATCATCTGGGCCTGCATCAGGCAGTCCGCGGTGTCGCGGCCGATCTGTTGCTGCGAGGCGCCTGGTTTCGACCAGTCGTCTGACGCCGAACTCATCCGGGGTCCGTGGCCACGGTGAGGCCTGGCAACCCCTGCCGGATCCGACGCGAGAAGTCGGCGGCCTGATCGGCGGCCTGGGCTCGGGCGTTGATGTGGGACCGCTGCCGCAATTCGGAGAACGGCAGGCTGCGGTCCAGGCGCCCGTTGTCGTAGGCGTACTCGGGCGCGTAGCCACTCAGCAGGATCTTCCACGACATCGGCAGCGACGAGGGGTTCACCCGGGTGTGGAGCAGGATGTTCGTGGTGCAGTTGGTGGTGACGGTGTTGTAGAACTTCGGGCGCGCATAGAGCGCGTCGATCTCTCTCACATAGTCAAGGAACACTCGCCGGAGGTTCTCGCGAGGCCCGTAGACCCGATAAAGATAGACGTCCTCGGGTGGGTCCTTACGATAGTTCGTTCGTACCCTGACCACGTCGCGCTCGTCGGCCACGACGTAGACCAGCTCGTACTGACGGAAGAAGCCCTTGAGCGACGAATAGCTTTCGCCCTCGACCTTGCGGGCCTCGATCGAGACGGCCAGGTGGTCGTCGCCGAACCCGAAGCTCACGAGCATGTGGGCGATGGCCGGGCCCATCCAGTAGACGGGCAGCAGGTCCAGCGTGTCGAGCTTCCGGACGTCGAAGGTGCGATCGTAGTACGCGGGCGTGAAGTCGGTCTCCGAGCGGTAGTCGAAGTTCCGGATGTCGTGGACCGTCACGAGGTCGCCCTGGATGGTGGCGTGGGCCAGGCGAGCCACCTCCGGCGTCCACGCCCGCTCATTCGAGGGGCGAAGCGACAGCCACCACCCGAGCACGGCGAGCAGGGCCACACCGTAGACCGCCAGCGCCGGGCGCCAGCCTCGCTCGAGCACCAGGCCCACGACGGCGGCGAGGCCGGCGAGGGCGTAGATCGCCGCCAGCGCGAGGCGCAGCGAGTCGCCGCCGGGGCCGGCCACTGCGAGGCCCAGCGCCCACCAGAACGTGAGACCCAGCACGACGAGCGCGCCGAGCCACCGCGGCACGATGAGCATCGGACGCGACGGTTACGGCAGCTCGACCATGTTGGCGACGGAGCTCACGGGCACGTCATACCCCCGACGGCATGATCGAGACCAATCGTCACCGCCGCCATTGGACTTTCGTCCGATACCACCCTCTGCGGTCGTCGTGGTCAGATCGCGCTCGAGTTGCCGGGAATGACAATGCGTGAGCGGCCGAGCGGCGTCGCCGAGCGTGTCGCGCGCGTCACCCATGCGATCGGCGTGCTGCTCCTCGCCGCCGCGTGCGCCACGCCGGTCGGCGTCGTCCACGGCAGCACGCAGGACGTGTACCGCACGCTCACGCGCAGCGTGCTGTCGACCGGCGAGCTGAGCCCTCTCAGCGAGCAGACGCTCCGGCGCCTCGGACTGGAGACGCGCTTCGAGCACGCGCCGGAGGCGGTGATCGCGCAGCTCCGGGGTGAGGGCGCGAATCTCGGCGGCGACGTGCTGTTCACGCTCGCCGAGACCTCCTTCCTCCACGCCGAGCAGGCCCACCGTCGGGACTACCATCTCGCCGCCGCCGTGTACGCCTACGCCTTCATGGTCCAGGCTCGGGGTGGACTCGCCGTGGCCCTCGACCCTCGCGCGCGGCTGGCGGCTGATCTCTACAACCTCGGCCTCGTCCGGGGCCTCGCCGCCCCACCGCCGCAGATGCCAGCCGGTGCGACGAGCGTGACGAGCGCCACGGCCGGGCCCGAGCCCGAGGCTGGCGAAGTGAATCTCGACGGACGCACGCTCGCGCTGCCCTTCGGCCAGCTCGAGCTCAGGGCGGATCCAGAGGACCGGCTGTGGAGCGGCTACCGGATGACCCGCTTCATCGCCGTCGGCGACTTCCAGGTGCGGGGGCTGCGCAACCGCTACCGGCAGGCCGGCGTGGGCGCCCCTCTGGCGGCGGAGCTCGCGCCGGTGGCCACCGGCGCGGCAGCCGAGCGGGCCCGCCGCCACATCGGCCCGCGCACGAAGGTCCCGGTCACCGCGATCGTCCGATTCGAGGACATCGCGCAGGGAGTCGCCACGGGCCGGCTGCGCGGCCGCATCGAGCTCTACGCGGCCGACCGCACTCACACGATCGAGATCGAGGGCCGCACCCTGCCGCTCGAGCTCGAGCCCAGCGCCGCCCTGGCCTACCAGCTCGAGGGGGCGCCGATCTGGGACTCGGAGCTGAGGGGATTTCTCTCGGCCACGTTCCGGCTGTCCACCGAGTCGCTGTTCATGATGTATCCCTACCGGCCGGGCCGCGTGCCCGTCGTGCTCGTCCACGGCACGGCCTCGAGCCCCGCCCGGTGGGCGGACCTGGTGAACGAGGTGCAGAACGATCCCGTGCTGGGCGAGCGCGTTCAGCTCTGGGTCTTCACCTACAACACGAGCAATCCGATCTTGCTGTCGGCGAGCGAGCTGCGCCGCGCTCTCGAGGAAGTCGTCGCGGACGTCGATCCCGACGGGCGCGATCCCGCGCTCCGCCGGATGGTGCTGATCGGGCACAGTCAGGGCGGCCTCCTCACGCGGCTGATGGTCACGCAGAGCGGTAGCCGCTTCTGGGACAACGTCACCCCGACCCCGTTCGCCGAGGCGACGATGTCAGGCGAGACGCGGACGCTCGTCGAGCGCACGATGTTCTTCGAGCCGCTGCCCTTCGTCACGCGCGTGGTCTTCGTCGCCACGCCGCACCGTGGCAGCTTCCGGGTCAGCGCGCTCGTGCTGAGCCTCGTGCGGCGGCTCGTGAGCCTCCCCGTCTCGGTCGTCAAGGGCATCCAGGACGCGGCGCAGGGCGGCGTGGTTTCCGGCCAGGCGCTCGCGACGGTTCCGACGTCGGTGGAGAACATGCGCCCCGGCCACCAGTTCGTCCGCACGCTGTCGTCGAGCCCGCTGGCCGACGGCGTGACCGCCCACTCGATCATCGCCGTCGAGGGCGAGGGGGGGCCGGCGGGCCTGAACGACGGGGTCGTCGCCTACGAGAGCGCGCACCTCGACGGCGTGGCCTCCGAGAAGGTCGTCCGCTCCAGCCACTCCAGCCAGGGTCACCCCGAGACTATCCTCGAGATCGAGCGGATCCTCCGGGAGCACGTGGGACAGCGCTGACTCCGGACCGCGCTTCGTTCCTCGAACGCCGCCGTCTGGGTCGGCATGGTCGGCGAATCGTCGCCGCGCGGCCATGGGACGAAGGTCCATCGGACCTTCGTCCGATAGCCGGCTCGCGCGCTGCCTCCTACGATCCGCGACCTGAGGGAACGCCGGTCATGACGGCAGCGGCGAAGACGAGGTGGGGTTGGCGTCCGGCGTGTCCGGTGAGCGTGGGGATCTGGCTGGCCGTGGTGGTGCTGGCGTTCCCCCTCGTTCCAGGCGCGCAGGCGCATTCGCCGTACGAGACGCCGCCGGTGATGAAGGTGACCGATCTGGCGCCGGCGGGTCTCATCGTCGGCCAGGGCTATCGGGTGGGCGAGAACGTGCCGACGACGGGGCTCCTCGGCGCGTTCGCGCTCGAGGCCGACGTCGGGACTCTCGACGCCCACGGCCTCCACCTGCTGCGCATCCGCATCGGCGAGCTGGGGGCCATCCGCCAGCTCGACGACACGAGCAAGACTGCGGAGTTCGCCAAGGCGGCCGGTCGGGCGGCGATGCGCCCCGTGGAGGCGACCGTCAACATGGTCGCGCACCCGGTGGACACGATCTCCGGCATGCCGGCGAGCGTCGGCCGCTTCTTCGACCGCGTGAAGCTCGGCGGCGAGTCGATCGCCCAGGCGGCATCGGCGCCCGACAAGGGCGGGATGGAGCGGACGGCCGACGTCGGCGAGCGGATCGGGGCCGTCACCATCAACCCGATCCTCTCCAAGAAGCTGACCGACGTCGCGTGGGTGACCTTCTCGGCCCGGGAGGCGGTGAACCTGACGACCGCCGTCGTGATGCCGTATTCCATGGTGATGTCCACCGTGTCGCTGACCAACAACCTGATCTGGGACATGAAGCCCGCCGATCTCGTCGCGCCCAACCAGAAGAAGGCCACCGACATGGGCGCCGGCGACGAGGCGGCCAGCGCGCTGATCGCCAACAAGAACTACTCGATCTCCGCGCTCACCGCCCTCATGACGGCGCTCGAGCGGCTCGGCCCCATCCTGGGACGGGCCGACGTGGTGGCGCTGGCGGCCACGGCAGCGAACGAGGACCAGGCCCGCTTCCTCATGGGTTCCGCCCAGATGCTGGCGCACCATCACGAGTGGGTGACGCCGCTGGCGACGGTGATGGCACGCGGCACGGTGGTCGGCAAGACCGCGACGGGTGGCCTCGTGGTCGGCGCTCCGGTGGATTACGTGGTGTGGACCGAGAACGTCGCCAACTTCGCGCGGCGGCCGGACTTCGCGGCGACCAGCCGGGACATCTGGCTCACCAGCCGCATGTCGCCGCGCGCGCGGCACGAGTTCGAGCGGATCGGCTGGCGAGTCCACGAGGGCTCCCCGACAGCCGTCGAGAACTGAGGAGTTCGCTCCATGACGGCCCCCGTCGCGCCAGCCCCGCCCGCCGGGCTCGCGCTCGAGGCGTCGGGGGGCTCCACGCTCCTCGTACGGCTGTCGGGCGCGTGGACGACCGCCGTCCGGCGGCCGCCGAGCGACGAGGTCGGGCGACGGCTGGAGTCCGACCCGAAGCCGCGCCGCGTGGCGTTCGATACCGCGG
>Ga0209469_1001011_pt1 | contig 16234 bp, 9 predicted proteins | sample GraSoiAngelo_123_FD_185880 | JGI IMG/M metagenome (GOLD analysis project Ga0209469, IMG submission 185880) | Grasslands soil microbial communities from the Angelo Coastal Reserve, California, USA - 14_0927_02_40cm (SPAdes) (version 2) | ecosystem: Environmental > Terrestrial > Soil > Grasslands ... | reverse complement strand
TCACGCGTCTACCTGGGAGTCCATTATCCTCTCGACGTGGCAGGAGGCGTCTTACTAGGGATCGCAATCGCTCTAGTTGGGACGAGCCTCCTTAGGAAATACGTGCAGCCGCACCTCACCAGAACCGCAGAGGCGACGGAAAGAATCCTATGGAAAGGGTACGTAGATCTCTGATGAGACCGACAGTCCCCAGTCAAGGCCGAGTCAGTGCTTCTTGACGTGACGCCGCAGACTTGTCTTCGAGGACTAGGTCGATTCAGGATCCTCTCGGAGTTTCCTCTTCTTTCCAACCGATCGGTGAATGCCTTGGTGGGTCTGGAGATTGTTCATCTGTAGCACAGCCGCCAATTTGCGATTGTGAGAATGGTACTTTGCTAGGTAGATGGTTACGCTGACTGCTCCTCCAGCGATGAGGCCGATATAAAGAAAGGTGAGCGTTGATAGTGAGTCTGAAGTGGCTGAGAGTGCGCCTGGGGCGGAGCGTCCAAAAACGTCTGACATGTAGGGAGCACCAGATACCGCGCTCGTAAGATAGGGGAGTCCCCAGTTCGCCTCGATGGTGTGGAGGCTCGCGTACTCGTCGTAGTTCTTGTTGGTCGAGACGTAGCCCTCCTTGATCATGCTTCCATACTGTATGTTGGGTGAGGGATCGTACTCGTCCCACCAGATGTAGAGCATTGTCCGATAGGAGTTGGTTGTGAAGACTGACGAAGCGAGTAGGGAGCCTGAAGCTGGGTTTGAGAGTGTGCCGCTTCCTAGGAGGAGGCTCTTGAGATAAGAATCTCCCGTCGAAATACTGTTATCGTGCATGTTGTGGTTGTCTGTCGGAGTGTACCAGAGGAGGTTTGGGGGATTTGCAGAGTTGGCTGCTGCTATGAGCGTGGTCGTGCTGACCGATGAGCTGGTGAAAATGTTGGGACTGTTGGTATCGCTTGCAAAGCCGGTGAACGGGAAATGGTCATTGCCCCTCGGGCAGCCGCTCTCGCAGTACGCTTGCCAAGTGAGCCCTGCCGACTGCATTTGATCCACGAGAGTAGAACCGGATAGACAGCAAGAGTACCCGTCACCGACCCCGTAAGTGTCGCCGGAGATTAGGGCGACGTAACATGCCGCCGAGCAGCCGCTTATCGAGGAGGTAGCGCCATAGCTGTGATAGCTGGGGATGCTCGAGCTGAGGAGGAGTAGGCTGCAGAGGAAGGGCGCGGTCCCTGTTGGACATCCGGCTGGCGTGTGCCGTCTCCAAGAACATCTGGATAATTCTGATTCTCCATGGCGATTATGATAATATGGTCGAAGCTGCTGCCGGCTGGGGTGGCTGATGCCGTTGGCGGTAGGGGAAGAAATAGGATGTTGATTGAAAGAGCTGCAAGGGCCCAGGCTATGCTTTGCCGGTCCGGTTTTCGGAACATTCTCAAACCTTCTAAGCTCAACGTGTTCAGGCTCCCTTCGCTATCAGGGAGGGATCGCTTCGGTGATGGAGCGAGGAAACAGCCCCCTCTTGACGAAGGCGGCGCTCCGCTTGTCGTCATCTATGACGGCTTGGATAAAAAAGAATCCTGATACTCTACCTCGCTATCTGCAATTCTCTCTTGGGGTTTGGTCCCAGGAAAAAAGGTACTGAGGATTCTTGTCGCTAGTTTCATTCATCTTAACAGAGAATCTATGCTTGGTTGAGGTGGTTGAGAGGGAGCTCCGCTTGGATTCTAGGGTCAGCACGGGACCTACGGCCGGGCATGGGTCTGCTTCAAAGATTGTTATCATGGTCCAGTCGGTTGTCATTCTCTCCCTGTCATTTTGGTTTGTGGAGGAGTATCTGAACAACAAGTACCTAGGCGAATATCTCAACGGCGTCTTCCAGGCAGACGGTCTGATTATGGGAATGCTGGGGACGCTACTAGTCATCGGTTCAGTCTCAAGTCTAATGCTCATGAAGAGGAGGCATGGAGAGAAGAGGTTTGAAGCAGTTTCTCTAGAAGTCACCCCTGCCGCTCCAAAGATCAAGGGAGCGGTCTTGACGAGTGCGAAGCCGTTTGAAGCGAGCACCAAGCCCAGCATGGACTTTCATCCAGTTGTGGCGGCCTTGAAGGCCGACATGGCTGACAGGCGGATGAGCTTTGGTTCCGTGCTTGGCACCGAGACTCAGCAGCCAACGACAGGTCCTGTCCCCAGTGCCGAAGCCCAAAGAACATCGGTTCTCGACCAGCTAACCCCGAATCGTCAAGCGCCTATGACGGGTCCTAGGCCAGGGCAGACGGCGATACCTTTTCCTCAACACTCATTGCACGATCTCAGGCCTCAGCCGCCGACAGGGCCGAGGGTTGAACAGCCGGGAGCATTATTGGGTCAAAAGTATCCGCCCGTTCCTAGGCCCCAAGAACCAGTCGGGTCAAACGTCCTTCAGCCTTCTCAGACAACAACACCAGAGATGCCGACCAATGTTACGACTGTCATAACTGGAATTTTGCCGACTCAGAAGAAGAAAGAAGATCCCTCAGCCAATCCAGAATAGAAGTCTTCCCCGTAGCAGTAGCTTCCGAATCCCCATTCTAATTGTGGGGATAGATACGGCGAAGCAAGAAATACGCGCAGCTAGACTCGTATTTTCATGCAGACAGGTTTCGACGGTCTCACTAGACCGATCAAGAAGCTCCTGGAGGCTAGCTGAGGATTGGCAGATAACGCTTCGCTCTTGGCGGAAAAAATTTCTTCCAAGAATGCGACAGTGTGCGTCATCGGGTTAGGGTATGTTGGGGTACCTCTCGCTGTTGCGTCAGCCCAGGCGGGCTTCGACGTCCTCGGAGTCGATGTTGATGCGAGCAAGGTGGAGAAGATCAACAGGGGCGTCTGTTATGTTGAGGACAAGTACAGTGAGGATCTCCTGCCCGGTCTAGTAAGCTCTGGCAAGATCAAGGCCTACTCGAAACTGTCGGAGGCGGTGCCACAATCCGATATCGCGATCGTCTGTGTTCCGACGCCTCTGAAGAAGGATGGAGACCCCGATCTCTCATTTCTAAAATCGGTGGCCAAGAGCCTGGCTAACCAGCTCACGGATTACAAGCTGATCATCGTTGAGAGCACGAGCTATCCAGGTACTACTGAGGAAGTGTTTCGGCCGCTACTTGAGCGTGGGGGGAGGAAGGCCGGGATCGATTTCGCTCTCGTCTATTCTCCGGAGAGAATTGATTATGGGAATGCTTCGTTCGGGGTGAGGAGTATTCCGAAGGTTGTCGGGGGCGTGGACCAGGAGTCTACTCGGCATGGTTCAGAGTTCTACAGCGCGATTCTTCAGGCGAAGGTCGTGGCGGTTAGTGGGCCTTCTGTTGCGGAGGCGACCAAGATGCTGGAGAACGTGTTTCGCTATGTGAACATCGCATTGGTCAACGAGCTGGCAGTACTTCACGAGACGCTGGGTGTAGATTTTATCGAGGCCATCGATGCGGCGGCGACGAAGCCTTTCGGGTTCATGGCTCACTATCCTGGGCCGGGGGTCGGCGGGCATTGTATTCCGAAGGATCCATTCTACTTGGTCTACAGGGCGAAGAAGGCAGGTTTTCCTCTGCGGATGGTCTCTGCCGCGGAGGTGCTGAACAATGGAATGCCCAAGCATACGGTGGAGAGGCTGCTGAAGACTCTCCGGAAGCTGAAGAAGAATCCGCGGAAGGTGAGGGTTGTGCTCTGGGGTCTCTCGTACAAGGGGGGTGTCAAGGATACGCGGAGGAGTCCGAGCGTGGACCTGTTGAGGATCTTCCAACGATTCGGTGTCAAGGTAATTGTTTTCGATCCGTTTGTGGAGACGATCAAAGTTGGCAGTGTTCACTATGCGTCTGCGGGATCAATGCTGGACTCGGTGAAGGGTGCGGACGCAATTGTGATCGCGACGAACCACGCCGAGTTTCGACAGGTCGATCTCTCCGAGGTGAAAGCTAAGATGAATGCCAATCCTATCCTCTTCGATACGAGGAACCTTCGAATCAGGAAAGAGTGTGAAGATGCGGGCTTCACATACCTCGCGACCGGACGACCCTGACGTGTTGACGATAGGTCAGAAGACAGTTGAAGCTGGCAAGTTTCGATGTTGAAAGACGTCCATAGGATTCTTCCTCAGCCCGTAGAGGACAAGAAATAGTGCTGTTGCTCCAACAATCCGTATGACTAGGCTCGTCAGAACCGGTCCGTAGAAAGCGACGATGCCCGGAAAGGGACCGCTGGCTGGGGACGATGACCAGTAGGCGAGCGTGTCAGCGAATTGGAGGAGTCCAACCACGAGAATTGTCTGTCTGAGTCTCCCTCGCATGAGGAACGGTATGACTGCCCAGAGGATATAGTGGGTGTAGACGATTTTCAGAGGGATGAGCCATGCGACCAGTCCGAGTAGCACGACGTCGATCAGGCTGAGGCTCCTCGCTTTCGTCCAGACGGCTCCAAGGATTATCGTGTAGAGGGTGGCTGTGGTTGTGATCCAGATTTGGTTTGTGAGGAGTTCTGTGGGAGCGAACTGGAGTGTCTGGGGTAAAATTGTGTTGAGCAAGCTCATGATTGTGAGTGTTGTTCCGTTGCCTTGGTTGGTGAGGTTGAAGCCGAGTATGGATTGCTGGTAGCCAGGAATCGCGAGGGGAAGGATTAGGCCTAGGCTGGTGATGATTGTGGTGGCGAAGAGGCTAGGTAGGGTCTTGAGTAGGCCTTGGGTTCGGATCAGCCAGATCTCGACCAGAGGGAGAGCCAGGACGGGGTGGATCTTGAAGATGGTGGCCGTCGCTAGGAGGATTGTCCCGGTGAGGTATCGGTGTTTTGCGAGTGTGAGTGCCGCGAGTGCTAGGATGGGATAGCCGAAGGTGTCGCTGTGGAAGAAGTAGAGAGGTGAGCTACTGACAGCCGGTAACGCTAGGAAGAGGCTTGCTGGTATGAGTGCTTGGAGGGGGCTGTTGGTTCTGGTGCGGATCGTGAAGTAGATGATGAGTGCGACTGCTGCGTCTGCGAATAGGCCGATGAATCTGATCTGCTGGCTGATGAGGTCGAGAGAGGATTGGGACGCGAAGAGGCTGGTGAGCCGGACGATTCCTGAAACCGTCAATAACAATAGCGGTGGGTAGGGGGAGGCCCAGGGTTGTGTGGAGTATGGGTTCTGGCCGTTCAGGAGCATGAAGCTCTTCGGAATGTCAGCGCTGACTAGATCACTGCCGCCATTGCTCTGCTGGATCAACAGATAGCCGTGGAAGATGACGAGGCTTATCAGACTCGTGAGGATCACAGGTGAGGCTTGAATGAGGAAGAGATTGATTCTTTCAGTATCAGGCTGAAGCCTCAGCCGGCCGAGCGAGAGCATGATTCCTTGAAGAGAATTGCGAGGAGGCTAAGGCTACATAGGCTTTGAGAGTCGAAAAGTCTGGGTGAGGTTGTGTGCACATGTGAATACAACGTGCGTGGGAATAGTTAGACGGGACGGGTTCGAACTGGCTGTTTCCGTATAGCGCCAGATAGCGGAAACAAATAATCTGTCGCTATTACTTTATTAACTTGCAGCCTTTGAGAAAATAGGGACGATAATTGAGAAGGGCTACCGTTCACTCTATCCTACTTGCAATTGTTGTTGTATCATCAGTCTGGCTTCACAGTTTTCCCCACGCTTACGCCCTGCCCAGCTATGCGCCCGGAGTGAAGGCTGGCGATTCCGTAACCTATGGAAATTTCAGTGTGAACAACACCACGCCCTATCCTTACTTCCAGGCAAATATTAGCAATATCATGGTCTTGGTCAGAAGCGTTGATGCGGCGACAAACGCGGTCGTTGCCTCGTTGATCACGACGTATCGGAATGGAAGTCAGATCACCAATTCGTTGAACGGGACAACGGACACTCAGGTTGGAAATCTGCTTCCTTACATAGTCGCAGGCGGACTGAGTGCGGGCGACCTGCTGTGGAAAAGTTCCAATCCGTATTATCCCATATCAGTCAACGAGACCGTCAACAAGGTCTATGCTGGAGCCCTTCGAACTGTCAATCTTCTCAACCTGACTTTTCAATCATCCTATCAGTCCGTAAAAGCTTCTTACTACTGGGATGTGAAAACGGGTCTACTCCTGGAAGAATACGTAAACCAGAGTTATGTCTCCTCAAATGGTGTGGAGGTTCTCCAGATCTACTTTGAGGCCACCGCAACAAATGTCTGGACCCCGGAATCGAGTCCGGACTTCGCCTTGGATGCATCAGCCCAGACATCCGGCCCCCACCTCGGCGAAACTACAAGCTACCGACTAGATCTGACTAGTCTCAACAGCTTCAACGGAACGATCGACTTACTGCTGTCTCTTCTAGGCCCAGTCCCAGTACATCCCCCTTCGATTGCCCTCAGTTCGCCAACCGTCTCCGTATCCTCCCAGAACCCGACGGCCTCGTCGATTCTGACCTTCTCGACGAACTCTACCGCATCACTAGGTCAGTTCCTGATCGGTATCAATGCCACAAGTGGAACAGTCTTCCATCAAGCTATGATCGCGGTTGATGTCGCACCTCCCGACTACACTATCACTGCGAATCCGAGCAACCTGACTCTACCGCAGGGGACCTCAAAGAATTCGACAATCACCGTGAAAAGCCTGGGTGCATTCACAGGAATGGTGACCCTCCAAGCCTTTCCACAATTCTTCAACTCGCCCCTAACAGTGCTCCTCTCGACTAACACGATCGAGTTAAACTCGACCAACCCTCAGGGAACCGCGATCCTCACAGTCAAAGCTCCACCGGGAGCTCCACCCGGAATCGGTGGGGTGAACATCAATGGAGTCAGCGGCAACGTCTACAGGTCGACCTTCGTAGCCGTTAACGTGACCGGCCCAGACTTCCGGATCATCGCATCCCCCATCTTCCTCACCTTCAAGGAAGGCCAATCCGCAACATCAGCAATCACTCTGACCAGTATCCTTGGCTTTGCAGGTGCCGTAAGTCTCTCAGCCTCCACATACGGACCTGTGACTGCGACCCTGGCCAGCAATAGTTTGAATCTGACGGCCGGAGGAAAGGTGAGCACAAACGTAACGCTCTCGACACCAGCGACCGGTCCACCAGGTATCTACTCGGTCTACGTGTCAGCTGCGAGCGGCATCATACAGCACAGCGTCTATCTGAGCCTCAATGTAACGGGGCCTGACTTTAGGTTCATTGCCAGTGTCTACTCGGTAACTCTTCTGGCGGGCCAGAGCACAAACGCAACTCTGACTCTCTCCGGGGTCGGAGGTTTTTCAGGCACGATCAGCCTCTCCACAAACACCTATGGGCCTGTTAGTGCGTCAGTAAACCCGAACAGTCTATCTCTAAACTCGACACGACCGTCCTCTACAGCTCTTCTCACAGTTCTGGTCCCTGCGGGTACCCTTCCAGGATATTACAGCGTAACGATCAATGCGGTGAGTGCCAGCATCGTTCACAACATCTACTTTAGCGTCCAGGTGATCGGCCCAGACTTCTACGTTTCAGCCAATCCCGGCTTCCTCTCACTGCCACAGGGAGGCTCTGGACAGTCTACGATCTCCGTCTCTAGCCTCAACAGTTTCTCCGGGAACGTTTTCCTCTCCGCCAACATCTATCCTCAGCTGAGCCTGCAGGTATCTCTTAGCTCGGCTGTTCTCGCATTATCTGCCGGCGGGGTTGCGAATTCTACGCTTACAATTCTGGTTCCCCTGAACACATCCCCGGGCTACTACTTTGTTAACGTCGTCGCTAGCAGTGGCCAGCTAACACGTTCCTATGGCGTCGAGGTGCAGGTGACAGGCCCCGACTTTTCGATCTTCTCCTCTCCCAACTTCCTGACCATCCGTCAAGGTGCGTCGGCCAACTCGACGATAACCCTGACTAGCATCGACAATTTTAACTCACCGGTCAACATCACCGCGTCCACCTACTATCCAAGTCTTGTTTCTGTCTCTCCAAAAAGCCTGATTCTCGTTCCAGCTCGGAACGCAACTCTGACAACGACCTTTACGTTCTCTGCAACTTCGAACACTTCTCCAGGAGTCTACTATTTCCAGATAGTAGCGTCTAGCGGGAATCTGACCCGTACAACCTTCGTGGATGTGGACGTTACAGGTCCAGACTTCAATATTTCAGTCAACCCTAGCTCGCTGAGTCTGTCCCCTGGGACTTCGGGCACTACCACGATTACGCTGAGCAGCATCGAGGGATTCACCGGCAATGTCACTCTCTCTGCATCAGCATTTGCTTTGAACGCGACCTTTGCTAACAGCGTTGTCCAATTATCCTCCAACGGAGTGGCTAGTAATCAAGTAACAATTAGGGTCCCCGCGAGTGTATTTTCGGGCAACTACCAAGTTCAGATAACGGCCACAAGCGGAATCCTCACTCATTTTGCCTATGTCATTGTTAAGGTCGTTGCGCCCGACTTTTCATTCCAAGCTGACCAGAGCTCTATCTTTGTGTCTGGTGGCGAATCGGCCCAGTCCACTTTCACTCTCCAGAGCCTCAACGGATTCAACGGCACGGTAACACTCTCCACGACACCATTCTTGCCAGCTGGTGTCACCGCGGCTTTGAACGAATCCAGCGTAACGCTTCTGCCAGGAGGGTCAGCCTTCGTAACGCTCAATGTCACCGCCAGCGGATCTGTGCCGAGCCAAACCTTCTATCTGCAAGTCCAAGCGACTGGCGGCAACGTGACACGTTACGCATACGTTTTCGTCACTATAACCAGTCCGGATTTCACCCTCACTGCCAACCCGGCGTTCCTGTCTATTCCTAGAGGAAGCTCGTCCAGTAGCGCATTGACAGTAACGAGTGTTGGCGGATTCCGTGGAAACGTCACCCTTACCGTCTCCGGAAACTTTGGACTCTCAGTCTCGCCAACACCGATGGTCGTCGATCTGTCTTCGGGAGGATCAGCCACTTCCACCGTCAGCCTGGCTGCGCCTTCCACGACGCCCCCAGGTAATTACGTAATAATTGTCACTGGGATCAGCGGTGGAATAACCAGGACCAGCTTTATCCAAGTCCAAGTGACAGGAACATCCTTCACACTTGGCGCAAATCCGTCGTTCCTGGTACTTAATCCTGGGACAAGCGCGAGTTCGACCATCCAAGTCTCAACCTTCAACGGGTTCAAAGGTACGGTCCAGCTCTCCGCAGCTCCCTATGGGCTCAATGCGACGTTGAATCCAGAGTCTCTGGTCCTCAACGCGACCGTCACATCTGCAGTTGCTACGGTGAGCTTCTCGGTTCCCGCTCATACGATCAGCGGATACTACGGTGTTAGCGTCACGGGTTCCGGTGACGGTTTCAACGCGACGGCCAATGTAACTGTCTTCGTCAACGCATTCGATTTCGTCCTACAGGCCCAGCCTGTATCTGTCACCGTCTTCCAGGGCGGGCTCAGCACTTCCACGATTAGCGTCTCCACAGTCAACGGTTTCAACGGCACAGTCTCGCTCAACGCTCTCGTCTTCTCTCCAGATGCCGGTGTAGCCGCGTCGCTTAGTCCAGGGATCCTCTTCGTGTCGAACAATCACACAGCGACCTCGACCCTGACCGTCTCAGCCTCCAATACGGCTGCTAAGGGGTCGTACAGCGTCCAGATCAACGCCGTCGGCACTCCACCGATAGGCTCACCCATCGTGCACTCTTTGATAATCTCGGTGACAGTGGCGGCGAAGCCTGACTTCCAGATCTCAGCTGATCCATCCTACCTCTCGCTCGTCCAGGACTCGTCAGCCGTGTCCACGCTTAGTCTGACGGGAATAAACTTGTTCGCCGGGAGTGTCTCGCTGAACAGCACGGTCTCGCTTCAAGGTCTCTCAGTCTCATTGGCTGACAGCGCCGTGACCCTCGCGGGAAATCTGACTGCTGATACTCATCTTATCGTCTCGGCGGGCACCAATGTTGTAGGCTACTTTTTGATCACGGTAACGGCTCAAGGTGGGGGAGTTGTTCACTCGATCATTGTCCAGGTCTATGTTGCGGCCAAACCTGACTTTACCCTTCCAGCCAGTCCTTCTTCTCTGACAGTCCAGGCGGGTTCTTCCGCCTCGACGGTTCTAACGTTGGCTAGCCTAAGCGGATTCGTGGGCCAGGTCCAAGTGTTCTCTACAGTCTCGGCAACCGGTGTATCGTTTACGCCGAGCATCGCGACTGCCTCGCTATCCTCTGGTGGGACAGCCAGCGTGACAGTTACGGTTGCTGTCGCGGTCACGACGAGTCCCGGAACGTACACGATCACGTTCGGCGGAAACGCAACATCCGGGTCGCACTTTACGACCATAGTTCTGACCGTTCTCCCAGCCCCAGACTTCACCCTGACTGCTGGTACGTCAGGACTCATAATCGCGTCGGGAGCCTCAGCCACCTCGACACTCTCAGTCCTTCCAGTCAATGGGTTCACTGGTCCAGTGGCGTTGTCTGAGAATGGTCCTTCGGGATTCACAGCCAGCTTCAGCCCCAATCCGGTCCTCGGAGGCACGGGAACCTCGATCCTCACCTTGTCGGTAGCGTCGACTGTTGTTGCTGGAAACTATACAGTTACGGTGACTGGGACTGGTGGCCTGTTCATTCACGCGGTCTCGTTTCCTGTCACAGTATCTGCTTCGTCAAGGGTTACGCTAGCGCAGACTCAGATCTCTTGGCCTCATAGGGTAAGTCTCAGCAAGAGTGGGGGAGTGGAGACGTTTACGATGCTTTTGAAGAACACCGGCAAGACACCTGCCTACATCCAGATAGTAGCAGCCGGAAACTCGACTAGCTCCGGCCTGTTCTTTACATTGAAGAGTCCTGTGACTCTTCTCGCTCCTGGAACATCCATCACCCTTACTCTCTCTCAGCCTCTCACGAGCGCGAGCATCGGATTGAAGTATAATTTCGTCGTCAATCTATTCTACGGCTCCGGGATCGACGCTTCGGGGAACATCATCAACCCAACCGCCAGTCAGGTAGTAAGGGGCACTTTTACCGTCGTCGCATAGCCGTCTAAGATGCTGATTCGCTAGAACAGATCCTTTTTTTTCTCAAGAGTCCCTGTTCTGTGTCGCGGGAAAGATTTTTTTCCCAAATTCTGGGAAGGGCAATTCGCTGGCTCAAGCTTTTCTGGGCGAAATTATCCGTTTGTCGCGCAGATGAGGCTAATCACGGATTTCTAATTCGCGGACTGACGGGATGATGCAAACGCGAACTCGGCGTCGTATAGTTCGCCTTTTTCGGATTGACGATCCGGGCTTACTCTGCGCTGCTTTTCTCTTCCCTACACTTGCTCTCCACACCGGACTTGCTTCCGTCCCTGATGAAGAGTTCTTCCTTGTCATTTCTGGAAGGCACGCGGTTGATGGGAGGCCTGTTAGTATGTCTTATGGGATCTAGTTGTGTTCTGATTGCTGGGAAGAATCTTCTTGAGCGCTTCGGGCTCATGAAATTGTATCGCGGGCGATATTCAGATATCCTTTGCGACCCTATGAATATATTCAGGGGTGCATGCGGAATCGTTATGCGAGGTCACTCCCGAATTCTGACGGTCTTCATTTTCGCTCTGATGGCTGTATCAGCATCGCAACTGGCGAGTTTAGCAACTGGTTCAGCAAATAGTTCCTCGCGGCCTGTAGCTGTATCCCAGGCGACGACTGGGGCACCGACTGGCGCCTACTTTGATCACGTGGTGATTATCTTGATGGAGAATGAGGGGGTCTATGACATTTGTCTTAGTAGCCCTCCTCCCTGCTCGACTAGCGGGCCCGCTCCGTATATGGCGAGTCTCGCCAACACGTACGGAATCGGATCACAGTATCTGTCAATCATCAATACCAGTCAGCCTAACTATGTTGCTCTCATTGGCGGATCGACCTTGGGGTGCACGTCGTCTGGGTGTCCTACGATAACTGCGGCGAATCTTGTTGATCGGTTTGAGGCTGCGGGTCTCAGTTGGAAGGGATATTTTGAAAACCAGAACGTTGCTGCGGGTTGTGACACTAGTTCTCATGAGCCGTATGAGCCGATTCATAATCCGTTCATACCCTTTCAGGACATTACAAGTAATGCCGCTCGCTGTAACCAGCTGGTTCTTGCGAATCCCAGTACATGTGGTAGCGTCACTGATTGTGTTCTGATTAACGATCTCAACTCGGGTTCAGTGCCGAACTTCATGTGGCTGACGCCGAACGATTGTAATGATATGCGGGGTGCGAGTAGAATCTGCTCAGCGTCGATCAGTCTCGGAGATAATTATCTAAAGGGTCTTGTTCCAAGCATTCTGAACAGCAACACTTTCAAGACTGGACGGTCGGCGCTGTTCATCACCTTCGACGAGGGTAACGGCTACTGCCCACTGAACGGTAGTAGTGAGAGCTGCGTCTACTCAGTCTGGGCCGGACCAGCAGCCAAGACCGGCTTCGGCACATCGCATCTTTACAACCACTATTCTTTTCCGAAGACCGTGGAGGTTAACTGGAACCTGGCGAGTCTGAGCACAGGAGACGGTAGCGCTACGCCGATGACAGAGTTCTTCAACCCCACCTCGCCTCCTCCCGACTATACCGTCTCTGCAAGTCCGACCTCGCTTAGCATCAACGCCGGATCAGCGTCGACCTCGACAATCACCCTGACGAGTATCAATAATTTTGCAGGAACCGTAACCGTGTCCGCGACGGGCTCTCCCGCTGGGCTAGGCGTCTCACTGAACCCGTCAAGTGTCTCCCTCCCGTCAGGGGGAACTGGCACTACGACTTTGACGATCTCAACACAGTCTTCCACACCTGCGGGAAGCTATACTGTCACGGTCACCGGGTCGAGCGGGACCCTGTCGCACTCTACAAGCATCCAAGTCTCGGTAGTCCAGAGTTCGCAGCAGGACTTTTCGATCGTCGCAAACCCGGCTTCGATTACCCTACAACGCGGAACTAGTGCAAGCTCTACCGTCACGGTTACAAGCCTGAACGGTTTCAGTGGAACTGTAGCGCTGACGGACAGTATTTCTCCAGCGACAAGTAATCCGCCTGTGCTCTCGTTGAGTAGTTCTAGCCTCACCTTGTCTTCTGGAGGCTCAGCCGGATCCACCCTCACAGTTACAACATCGTCCTCTACGACTTCAGGCTCTTACACAATCTTAGTAACTGGAACGAGCGGTAGTCTCTCACACGCTGTCAGCCTCGCTCTCACGGTCTCACAAACAGCTGATTTCACTCTCGCCTCCAACGGCCAGACAGTCAACATACTAGCCGGATCTTCGGGAACGTCAACCCTCACAGCGACGAGTCTCGGAGGGTTCTCGGGCACAGTCTCCCTTTCACTTTCGGCTGGAACAGGATTGACAGCATCTGTCAGTCCCACAAGCCTGGTTCTCAACTCGGGCGGGACCGCCGCGTCAACTCTAACAGTCAGTTCGGGCGCTATCGGCAATTACACAGTCACTGTTACCGGAACTAGTGGATCACTGTCGCATTCTGTCTCCGTTCTCGTTATTGTATCCGACTTTTCCGTCTCCATCAACCCATCATCACTGAGTCTGCCGCGTGGCACGTCCGGGACAAGTCTAATCACGCTAACCAGTCTCAACGGGTTCGCGGGAACCGTAACTCTCTCAACAGTAGTCTCTCCCACTTCTGGTCCAAGGACGTCGCTTAGCAGCTCAACCGTCAGTTTGACCTCGGGAGGGCAGAGCACCTCGACGCTCAATGTGAGAGCACAACACAGGACTCCAACCGGTGCCTATTCTGTTACAGTGACCGTAACAAGCGGCTCACTCTCACACTCCGTTTCCCTGACCGTGAACGTCACAGCCTAGTCGCTGAGCCTCAGCGAAACACGGCCAGTAACAAGGGAGCTCTCTTCAGAGACGCGTGTGTTCGTGGTCGGTCAATGCCACGGTCGGTGAACCGGGTTGTTGAAAAGGACTTTTGGCCCTTCAACACCATATTCCTCTTCCGGAAATCCAATGTTCCATGACTCTCGCCGATACTGGCGATCAGAAATAACCTCCCTGCGTGTCGTACACAGGATCTGAACACTTATATTGCTCACAGGTGAGCTATGCGTGTGGGTTAGGAATTTGGCGAACGTGACTGTTTCCGTGCCGGAGGAGTTGAAGAAGCGGATGGAGCACATGAAGGCTGTGAATTGGAGCGAGGTTGCCCGGCAAGCGTTTGAGGAGACTGTAAAGAGGCAGAAAATGGCGCGGGCATCTGAGACGATCGATAGGCTGAGAGGCGAGGCGGGACGGGGCAAGTGGAGCGGCGCGCGAGAGATTCGCAAGTGGCGGGACAAGAACAGGAACTAGTAATTGACTCGTCCGTCGCTGTGAAGTGGTTCAGCGAAGAAGAGGATACTGACAAGGCACTCCTGCTGAAGGAGATGCATGTCCAGGGTTTGGCAGGACTCTGGGTGAGCGATCTTCTCTATCATGAAGTGACTAATGCACTTCGTTTCAAGCCCGGATATGACGAGCCAAGGCTGGTGGCCGCCGTTGAGGGTCTATTTGACTTGCACTTGAACATCCACCGAACTGACCCAAAGATTCTGGAGACAGCTTCGCGTATCGCTCTGAAGGGTGAGGTCACAATCTACGACGCAGTACCTGTCGCCCTAGCCGAGATGAAGGGGACCGTCTGCATAACAGCTGACGAGTTGACACAGTACAAACGGCTGAAGGCGCGAGAGTATCCAGTAAGACTCTTACATTCGCAGCGCGGGATCTAGGATACACCTAATCGGGCCTTAGAGTCCTCTCATAGCCCGCTTCATCCCTCTCCCCTTTTTTCCTCGGTTGAGGATGCCTGAGGGGTAGTAGGATATCATTGATCGGGTTCGTCAAGTGGGTCGGTGTTCGACTTGATGTGGGAAGCTGCGGATTTCCTTTCTTTATATTTGAACCGGGAAAGGATAACGCTTGCTCTGGAGGGATTGTTTTTGTTTCCTCCGTTCCAGCAAGAGAACAATGACGACTACTCCCACGCCTATTACGGCCCACGCGGCGAGGAAGTAGATTATCCATGAGGGAATGGAGAAGAGAGGGAACGGGAATGGGCTTGTTGTGGATAGGCTGGAGATTGCTATCATAGCGATGGCGGTTGTCTCAGCGTTTTCCTCGGTTCCGGCGTATGTTCCGATCTGGTCGTAGCCGCTGTGGAAGCCACCGTCAGGGCCTTGCAGTCGGAAGAGATTCTCTTCTCCGTAAAAGTATGTTCCTGAGATTTTCTGGAGAGCGTAGAGATAGAGTGCGAGCTTGTAGGTCTGGTAGATTCCATCTTCCCCTGCTGAGCCTGCCTTGTAGGCCTCGTCCACGATTCCCTTACCGTCAAACATGCTTGTGAGACAGTCCATCTCATGCTGGGCACCAGTGGTGTTACCCTCCAGTCTCAGTTCTAGGGCTGTGTAGACAGTTACGTCTGCATAAGTGCAGTCGGGGAATCTTGCGGTGGCATCATGGATCTCCCAGAGAACAGTGTAGTTGCCCCCTGCGGTGGCCGGAGAGACTCCTTTGAAGAGTATGCCCTCTGTCGAATTCGCTACCCGGTGGATTGCGGCGGTGTTGATTGGAAGATGGATTCTTTCTCCGAACAGCGCCTCGTGCATCTTGTTGTAGCCGCCGTCGCAACAGGAACTGATCGACTGGTTGATCGCTTGGCTGGTCGTGGGATCGCAGGACGAGATGGCATTCACGACTAATAGATTGTCGCTCGCAACATAGTAGATACTGCTGTTCGGGGTGCTTCTTACCAGCCCGAGCGACGGGTTATAGAGGCTCTCCAGAAAGGAACAAGCAGCCTGTGTCTTCTGCTCGAGATGACTGGAGGAAACAGGTTGAGCAGAAGCCGGTGTCGCAATAGCGCTTCCTAGGAGAAAGGGTGAGAAGAGCATGATGAGTAGGATGAACGGGCGCAAGGGTTTGTTTCGCTCAAGCCCAGCTAGAATTGGAGTGCCGTTAAGTGGGCTTCGGTCTTGCCTTTTGCTGAGGATTCAAGCGTACCCTCCCAGGGACGATCGCTACGCTGTCTAGCTGTATCTGTTGGGGGTTCCTAGCTCTTCGACGCATCGTTAAGGAATCCGATGATTGCATTAGCGATGTATTCTCTTTCTTCCGGTCCAATACCGTTGTGGTTGCCGAAGAAGAAGGATTGTCGCATGATCATGTGAGGGTTTGGTAGTTTTCGGACTTCTCTATCGTCGATGTGTTTCATGGGCTTGCTACTCAGCCTTGCTCCTACTCAGAGACGCTGAGAGGTTCGTCTCACAGGTCTAGACCCAGCTAAAGTCGCT
>Ga0209469_1001007_pt1 | contig 16244 bp, 7 predicted proteins | sample GraSoiAngelo_123_FD_185880 | JGI IMG/M metagenome (GOLD analysis project Ga0209469, IMG submission 185880) | Grasslands soil microbial communities from the Angelo Coastal Reserve, California, USA - 14_0927_02_40cm (SPAdes) (version 2) | ecosystem: Environmental > Terrestrial > Soil > Grasslands ... | reverse complement strand
CTGCAAGCCGGTTATACGCCGGCGGCGATCGCGGTTCGGACCAAGGTCGATCCTGCGGGGCTGGTCGAAACGATCCGGCGGAAGCTCCAGGAGCTGGATCCCGAGCAGCGTGCACCGCGCGTCTTCAGGCTCGAGAGTGAGCTGGCCAAGTCGGCGGCGCCCCAGCGCGACAGCGCGATCCTGCTCGGCGCGTTCGCGGGCGTAGCGCTCCTGTTGGCTGCGGTGGGGCTGGCCGGTGTGATCGCTTACCTCGTGGCGCACCGCACGCACGAGATGGGCGTGCGCGTGGCGCTCGGCGCGGGGCGAGCCGACGTGCTTCGGCTGGTGGTGGGCGAGGGAGTGCGGCTCGTCGTCATCGGCGTTGTCATCGGGTTGGTCGGCGCGGTGGCAGTCACGCGCGTGCTTGCAAGCTTTCTGTTCGGCGTGACACCCACCGACCCGGTGACGTTCCTGGTCGTTCCGGCGGTCCTGGTCGGCGTCGCCTTGGGAGCGGCGGCCGTGCCGGCGCGGCGCGCGACGCGAGTCGATCCGATGGTGGCGTTGCGGTATGAGTGACGGGGCCCGGGGTCCGGGATCCGGGGTCCGGGGGTGTACCCTCGGGCATCGGACCCCGGATACCGGATCCCGTGAAACGGGAGCCTGACCGTGGAGACCCCGCTCCAAGACCTCCGCTACGCGCTGCGCCAGCTCGCCAGGAGCCCCGGCTTCACGACGGTGGCGGTGCTCACGCTGGCGCTCGGCATCGGGGCAAATACGGCAATCTTCAGTGTGGTCTACGGCGTGCTGCTCAAGCCGCTGCCGTACGACGACCCGCGGTCGCTGGTCAGCGTCTGGGGCGCTCGCTCGCTCGCCGAGTTCGTCGGAGTGCGCGATCGCAACCACACGCTGCAGGGCGTGGCCGCGTACCTGGACCGCGTGGGCGTCAGTTTGAGCGGGACCGGCGAGCCGGCGCGCCTGGCGGGCGCGCTAGCCAGCGCCGACCTGTTTCGCGTGCTCGGAGTGAGCGCCGCAGTCGGCCGCACGTTCGCTGCCGGCGAGGACCAGCCTGGCAACAATGCGGTCGTCCTGTTGAGCGACGGGCTGTGGCGCGCGCGGTTCGGCGCTGACCCCTCAATCATCGGACGTACGCTGGATCTGGACGGCATCCCGCGGACGGTGATCGGCGTGATGCCACGCGGCTTCTGGTTCCCACGACGAGAGACCGAGCTGTGGCTGCCCGTGCGCATGGATCGGAGCAATCCCGGGGAGTTCTGGGGGTCGGGCGGCTACTACATGGCAGGCCGGCTGCGCCCCGGCATGACGCGCGCGCAGGCGCGCGCCGATGTGCGGGCCCTCGCCGAGCGGTTGCGAATCGAGAATCCGGTGTGGCGGCCCTCGGAGCGCTACTACTTCAACGGGCTGGACGTGATTCCGCTGGATCAGCGCATCGTGGAGGGTGGTACCCGCCGTCTGCTGCTCGTGCTGCTTGGCGCCGTGGGGATGGTGCTCGTGATCGCGTGCGCCAACGTCGCCAATCTGCTGATCGCGCGTGGGGCCGCCCGCGAGCGCGAGCTGTCGCTGCGCGCGGCGTTGGGCGCGGGTCGCTCCCGCCTCGTCCGCCAGCTCGTGACGGAATGCGTGCTGCTGTCCGCCGTGGGCGGACTCTCGGGGCTCGCGGTCGCGTTTGGCGGCGTGCGCGCGCTGCTCGGTTTGCTGCCAGCGGACACGCCCCGGTTGGGCGACGTCTCGGTGAACGGCGCGGTGCTCGCATTCACCGCAGTCCTAGCGCTCGGCGTGGGCCTGGTGTTCGGCCTGGTGCCGGCGCTGCGTCTGTCGCGGCCGGACCTCGTGGGGTCGTTGGGCGAAGGAACGAGTCGGGGCGGGAGCGGCCCGCGGAAGCGGCGGCTCGCCGGTGCGCTCGTGGCGGCCGAGATCGCGCTCGGCGTGGTGCTCGCCGTGGGAGCAGGGCTGTTGCTCAAGAGCTTCGCCCGTATCCTCGCGGTGGACCCCGGCTTCCGCATCGAGCACCTGGTGACTGCACGCATCAGTCCCCCGAAGGCCCGCTGGTCCGACCCGGGGTTCACCGCGCCATCCGCCGCCATGGAAGAACGGCAGCGGGTGTTCTACCGGCAGCTACTGGATCGGCTGAGTGGATCCCCGGGAATCAGCAGCGTCGCTATCACGAGTCAGGCCCCATTCGAGAAGACCAACGAGTACGGCGCGATGTGGGTGGACGGCTACACCACGAACCCCAATGAGCTCGAGACGATGAACGGCCGGAAGGTGACGCCCGGCTTCTTCCGCGCCATGGGTATTCCCGTTGTCAGGGGCCGCGCCCTGAGCGATGCAGACCAGGCGGACGCTCCGCGGGTGGCACTCATCGACGAGACCGCCGCCCAGCGCTATTGGAAGGGCAGAGATCCCATCAGCGGCCGGATCCGCTACCCCTGGCCTGGGTGGCTAACCATCGTCGGTGTGGTGGGTACGACAAAGAACAATGATCTGACCGACCAGCCGCAGCCCACCTTCTACGTGCCGTTCGCGCAGTACCCCCAGGCGCAGATGACCGTCGTGGCTCGGACCGCGGCCGATCCCGCGACCGCGCTCGGCGCCATTCGTGCGGCGGTGCGCGACGTGGCCCCCGAAATCCCGGTCTCGGATGAGCGCACCATGACCGAGCGGCTCGGGGAGTCGGTCGCGCAGCCGCGCTTCGCCGCCTCGCTGCTCGTCGCGTTCGGCACGCGGGAAGTGGCCGTGCGCATGGCGCTGGGCGCTCAGTCACGGGACGTCCTCTGGACTGTGATCCGCGAAGGCGCGGTACTCGCCGCCGGGGGCGTGCTCGCCGGCCTAGGCCTGGCGCTTGCCCTCACGCGATCCTTGCGCGGGTTGCTCTACGAGGTGAGCCCCACCGATCCGACGACCTTCGCGCTGGTGGCAATCGTGCTGGTCGGCGCCGCGCTGCTGGCGAGCTATCTCCCGGCCCGCCGGGCGACAAAGGTCGATCCGATGGTGGCTCTGAGATACGAATGATCGACACCTTACTCGCCGACCTCCGCTACGCGGTCCGGACCCTCCGCAAGAGTCCCGGATTCGCGGCCGCCGCGATCCTCACCTTGGCACTCGCCATCGGCTCGAACACCGCCGTGTTCAGCGTGGTGAACAGCGTGTTGCTTCGCCCGTTGCCCTTCGCCGAGCAGGATCGGCTGTTCATGCTGGCCGAGCAGAGCCGCCAGGGCGGCTTCCGACCTCCGTCCTATCCGACGTTCCTCGACTGGCAGGCGCAGAGCTCGGCGTTCGTGGACCTCGCGTACGTGCGCGGCGGTGGGCAGCGGCTCACTGGTCCGGAAGGAGTGCAAAGCGTCATCGTGTCGGTCGTCTCGCCGGGTTTCTTTGCGACTCTCGGCGAACGACCGCTCATGGGACGGCTGTTCACGCCGGACGAGGAGCGAGCGGGGACGCACGTCGCGGTTCTCTCGTACGCCCTGTGGCAGGGCAGGTTCGGCGGAGACCCGCACATCCTCGGCAAGACGCTGTCTCTCACCGCGGGTGTTTTCAGCGTGGTCGGCGTCCTCCCGCACGACGTGGCCTATCCGCCCTGGGCCAGCGAGCAGCTGTACGTGCCGATCGCGACGGTCGCCGCGACCGACCGTGCGCTCACCCAACGGGGCTTCCATGCCGACTGTCGCATCATTGGCCGTCTCAAGTCGGGCGTCACGGCGAAGCAGGCGAAGACGGGTCTCGACGGCGTGGCTCAGCGCGAAGCCGCGGCGTACCCCGAGTTCAACGCCGACTGGACCTCAGTCGCGCTGATTCCGCTGCGCGACGAGATCCTTGACAACACGAGGCCACAGCTGCTCGTGCTCGTCGCGGCGGTGGGCCTCGTTCTCATGATCGGCTGTGTCAACGTTGCGAACCTGACCCTGGCGCGCGCCGGCGCGCGCGGCCGCGAGCTCGCTATCCGATCGGCGTTGGGAGCGGGACGCGGGCGGGTGGTGAGACAGCTCCTCACCGAAAGCCTGGTGCTCGCGTCCGTGGGAGCTGTGCTGGGCGTGGTCATTGCGCACGGAGCGATCGCACTGCTCAAGCGTGCCGCGCCCGGTGTGCTGCCCCGGCTCGAGACGGTGCGAGTCGACGGTTGGGTCCTCGCTTTCGCGCTCGGCGTCACAGTCATCACGGCGGTGGCCGTCGGGCTATTTCCGGCCCTGAGAGCGGCACGCCCCGACCTGACTGACTCGCTGAAGCAAGGCACCGCCGGAGCCGGCACCGGACGCGGGCGACAGCGTCTGCGCGGGGCGCTCGTCACGAGCGAGATCGCCCTGGCGGTGGTCCTCGTTGTTGGCGCCGGGCTGTTGATCAGGAGTCTGTGGCAACTGCGGGCGGTGAATCCGGGATTCGACGCCCAGGGACTCGTGACGTTCTGGATCTCGCCGCCGCCCACGCGTGCCCAGAACCCGGCCAGGCTTGCGGCGCTGTACACCCAGGTCGAGGACGCGGCGCGGGCGCTCCCGGGTGTGACGAGCGTCGCCCTCACGAACTTCACACCCCTCTCGCCTGCGGGACTGCCGTCTCCCGTCGAGATCCCGGGGCGCGCCCCGGACCCCGAGCGCGATCCCCGCGTCTGGTTCATGACCGTTTCCCCGGGCTATTTCCGTACGATGCGAATCCCGCTCCGTGGGGGGCGCGAATTCACCGAGGGTGACTTGAGCGGCGGCCCGGCCGTGATAGTGAATGAAGCGTTCGCACGCGCGTTCTGGCCCGGTCTTGATCCGATCGGGCGCCAGGTGACGCTGCACAAGGCTGTCCAGGGGCGTCCCGACTTCGGTGATCCGCTCCCCGGCAGGGTAGTCGGTGTGGTGGGAGACGTGCGGAAGTTCAGTCTCGACACCCCGGCCGAACCCCAGGTCTACGTTCCCTTCACTCGCAACGTCTGGGGGCATATGAGTCTCGTCGTCCGGACGGCCGTCGTCCCGACGGGCTTCCTCGCGACGCTGAGCCGGACCGTCCGTCAGGTCGATCCCGACATTCCGATGACATTGAGTGACGGCAGATCGGCCGCAGACACGATCGACATCACCGCGGGTCTCGAGTCACGCCAGCTCGACACCTGGCTGCTGGGCAGCTTCGCGGCTGCGGCGTTGCTCCTCGCCGCGATCGGCATCTACGGGCTTCTGGCGTACGCGGTCGGGCAGCGGCGGCGCGAGCTCGGCATCCGGCTCGCGCTCGGGGCGAGCCGCGGAGACGTGATGGCGCAGGTGGTGGGCGATGGGATTCGGCTGGCGGGAATGGGGATCGGGGTCGGAGTCTTGCTCGCCCTGGCCGGCTGCTCACGGCGCTCCTGTACGGCGTTCGCGCGACCGATCCTGCGACGTTCGTGGGCGTCGTAGCACTGCTCACGCTCGTTTCGCTGGTTGCGAGCTATCTCCCCGCGCGCCGGGCAGCGCGGGTCGATCCGATGGTGGCGTTGCGATATGAGTAGGGATTCGCTATTCGGGGCCCGCCACGCGCTGCGTCGCCTCGTGCGGCAACCTGGCTTCTCGCTGCCGGTGGTTCTTACGCTCGCTCTGGGCATCGGAGCTACCACTGCAGTCTTCGCTGTTGTGAACGGGCTCCTGATCAGACCGCTCCCGTACCGTGACGCGAACCGCTTGGTTGCCCTGGGCCACTTTGCGTCCCGCGTCGAGCTACCAATGACCGGTGTGTCTCTGGGCACCGCTGATTATTACCGTGCCCACAACCGCGCTTTCGAGCACATCGGCGTCTACGTGGAGCAGGTCGGGACGCTGACGGATCTCGACCAGCCCGAGCGGGTGCGTTGGGCCTTTGCGACCCCGAGCGTGTTCACGGTGCTGCGCCCCGCAGTCACCCTCGGACGCTTGATCCGGCCGGGGGACTATGAGCCGGGGGTCGTTGGAGTCGTGCACGGGGCACTCATCAGCCACGAACTATGGGTGAGGCGGTACGGTGCCGACCCTGGCTTGGTAGGCCGAACGATCGAGCTCGATCGCCGGACCTACGCCGTCATCGGGGTCTTAGAGCCCGGCTTCCACTTCCCGCACCCCGAAACCGACGTCTGGCTACCGTACGGGTGGCTGCCGCGAACCAAGGCCGCCGTGGGCTATCTCGGGTCCAGCGCAGTGGCTCGGCTCAGGCCAGGTGTGTCGCTCGCAGAGGCCCAGCAGGATATTGAGCGGCTCGTCCAGTCCCTGCCGGAGGCATTCCCGGATGTGACGCCGGCCCAGCTCCAAGCGACAGGGCTGCACGCGACAGTGGTTCCGCTCAAGGAGTCAATGATCGGCGATGTCCGCGTCTCGCTCCTGCTCTTACTGGCGACGGGCGGATTCCTGCTGCTGATCACGTGGGCAAATGCGACCAACCTCTGCTTGGTACGCGCCGAGCGCCTACGTCATGAGATCGCTGTCGCGTACGCGCTCGGCGCGACCAACCGTCACCTCGCGCGTCGCTTCCTCAGTGAGGGTGTCCTTCTCTCGGCTGTTGCTGGCGTCATCGGGTTCGCCACCGCCGCCGCGGCCGTCCGGGTCCACTTCGGGTTCGACCCGGCCGAGATGCCACGCCTCCGCGAAGTCGGTGTAGTCAACGCAGCTGTCCTGGGGGTCGTCTTTGCCCTTTCGCTCTCGAGCGCCGTCCTGCTTGCCGGCGTGGCGTTCCTGAGCGCGCGCAGCGGGCCGGACCTGGCGAGCACACTTGCCGGAGCGCGCACCCGCATGACGGCTGGACGGCACCAGCAGGCCGCGAGGTCAATCCTCGTCGCGGGGCAAGTCGCCCTCGCGCTTGCGCTCCTCATCGGGTCGGCGTTGATGGCGCAGAGTTTCTGGCGCCTCAGGCACGTGACGCTAGGGTTCGACCCCGAGAGCGCGGTCACGTTCCGACTCCAACTCGAGCCGCCTGAGGGCTCCAAGAACTACTACCATGTCACCGCCCGCATTCATCAGGATGTGCTTGAGCGGTTGCGCGCGACTCTCGGGGTCGAGGTCGCAGAAGCCGCCAGCATCAGCGGGTTCCCGGTGACACCCGTACCATCGTTCGACAATGTTCGCCTTGCGGTAGCCGACAAAGCGGCTGACAGCTCGCGGCAGTGGCCGTACGCTGAGTTGAGCTTCGCCACGCCGGGTTACTTCCGGGCCATGAGCATTCCGCTCCTCGAGGGGCGGACGTTTCGGTGGGAGGATACCGGCCGCGAGTCGCACGGCGTGATCCTCAGCGCGTCGCTCGCACGCGCGCTCTTCGATCGCGAAGACCCGATCGGGCGGCGAGTGCGCTGGGCTCGCCAGTCAACGGATCCTGCCTATACTGTCGTCGGCGTAGCTGGGGACGTGCCAAGCGACAGGATCCAGGACGGCCCCACGAAAGTGCTCTATTTCCCGAACATCTATCCGCCTAAAGCCGACACGATCACCGGTGTGGTGCATAACTACATCCCTGACGACGAGTTCTACGTGTTGCGGACTCACCTGCCGCCGATGTCCCTGACATCCGCAATCCGCCGGATCGTTCGCGAGGTCGACCCAAAACTGCTGGTAACCCAGCTCGGGACCTTGGAAGGGCTGGTGGATACGTCAATGGCGCGTGCCCGCATCACCATGATGTTGCTCCTCGTGGCCGCCGCGACGGCGCTGAGCTTGGGCGTGATCGGCATTTACGGCGTCCTGTCCTACGCCGTGAGCCAGCGGGCGGCGGAACTTGGTGTGCGCATTGCCCTCGGGGCGAGCCCAGCGACCGTGATCCGCATGGTCGTGGGCAAGGGCGCGCTACTCACCCTGGCGGGCATCGGAGTGGGGTCTGTGGCCGCCTTCGCGCTCACACGTTATCTCCGGACGCTCCTCTACGAGGTGAGCCCGACTGATCCGATGGCGTTCGTGGCCATGGCCACGCTGCTGTTCGCGGTCGCCTTGGCGGCGAGCTACGTGCCCGCGCGGCGAGCGGCGCAGCTCGATCCGCTGGTGGCACTGAGGTCCGAATGATCCAGCTCAAGAACCTCGACAAGTCCGTCTCCCAGGGCAACGGCCGGCTCTTCATCCTGCGGCAGATCTCGCTCGACATCGCCCGAGGCGAGTTCGTCTCCATCATGGGCCCATCGGGGGCGGGGAAGTCCACGTTGCTCGCCGTGCTCGGCATGCTCGACGGTGACTGGACCGGAGAGTATCGCTTCCTCGACCACGCCGTCCACGCGATGAAGCCCAAAGCTCGCATCGCGCTCAACAAGCAGCACATCGGGTTCGTGTTCCAGCAGTACCATCTGCTGGACGACCTCACCGTCGCCGAGAACCTGGATGTCCCGCTGTCTTATCGCGACATCAAGAAGAGCGAGCGCCAGTCGCTCGTCGCCGATACGCTCGACCGCTTCGGAATCGTCGCCAAGAAGGATCTCTTTCCTCGGCAGCTCTCGGGCGGCCAGCAGCAGCTCGTGGCGGTGGCGCGCGCAGTGATCCACAAGCCGTCCTTGATCCTCGCGGACGAGCCGACCGGCAATCTCCACTCGAGCCAGGGGAAGGAGATCATGGAGCTGTTCACGGAGCTGAACCGCGCGGGGACGACGATCGTGCAGGTAACGCACTCGGACGTGAACGCGCAGTACGGGAATCGCATCGTGCAGCTGCGGGATGGGTGGGTGGTGAAATGATCGACACCCTGCTTCAAGACCTTCGCTACGCGCTGCGCACACTCGCGAAGAGCCCGGGCTTCACGTTCATCGTCGTGCTGACGCTCGCACTCGGCATCGGCGCCAACACGGCGATCTTCTCGGTCGTGAACGGCGTGCTGCTGACGCCGCTGCCGTACCAGGACCCGTCCCGTCTCGTGGTCGTGTGGGAGAGCAAAGGCACGTCGAACCACAACGTCGTGAACCCGGCCAACTACATGGACTGGCACGATCGCGCGACCAGCTTTAGCGGTCTTGCGCTGCTGTCGTGGACGGGTCTCACCCTCACCAGTAACCAGGTCGAGGAGGTGCAGGGCCGCGCCGTGACGCCGGACTTCTTCGGCGTCGTCGGCGCCACGCCGCTGCTTGGCCGCACCTTCAACGCGGAGGAATCCCGGCCCAACAGCCCGCGGGTCATCGTTCTCAGCGAAGCGCTGTGGCGGCGCCGCTTCGGCGCCGATCCGGCCATGGTCGGGCGCGCGGTGCCGGTCGCCGGCGGGACGGCGCGCGTCGTCGGCGTGATGCCGGCGTCCTTCCGCCCGATGCCGTTGGGCCACGAGCAGTACTGGGAGCCGATGCGGCTCGACTGGTCGCACCGCGCGCACAACGGCCGCTACGCGATGGTGGTCGGCCGGCTCAAGGACGGCGTCACGATGGAGCGCGCCCAGACCGAAATGTCCCGCATCGCGCGGCAACTCGAGTCGGATGCTCCCGACTTCGACACGGGGTGGGGTGCGACGGTGGTGCCGCTGATGGAGCAGGTGGTCGGCGGCTCGCAGCGCACGATCCTCATCGTCCTCGGCGCGGTGTCGCTGGTGCTGCTCATCGCCTGCGCCAACGTCGCCAATCTGATGCTCGCGCGGGCGAGCTCGCGCGAGCGGGAGTTGGCGGTTCGGGCCGCGCTGGGCGCGCCGCGTTGGCGGCTCGTCCGCCAGGCCCTGGTCGAGAGCGTGATCCTGGCGCTGGCGGGCGGGGCCGCCGGCGCCTTGCTGGCCAGCTGGGGTGTGCACCTGCTCGTCAGAGCGGCGCCTCCCGAGGTGCCGCGCATTGCCGACATACGCCTCGACCTCACGGTGCTCGCCGTGACGGCCCTGGTGTCCATGGCCGCAGGCGTGCTGTTTGGCCTGCCGGCGGCGTTGAGCCGCTCGGATGCCGCCGTCGCCATTCAGGACCTGCACGCCGCGACGACGCGCACGACGGCAGGCGTGCGTGCCGGGCGCCTGCGCGGCGCGCTCGTCATCGCGCAGATGTCGCTGGCAATCGTACTGCTGGTCGGCGCCGGGCTGCTGGTGCGCTCCCTGCGGCAGCTGATCGCCGTCGATCCCGGCTTCGATCCCGTCAACCTATCGGCGGTGACCATCACGCTGCCGCCCGCGACCTACCCCGACAGCCTGCGTCGCGTCGCCTTCTGCGAGCGCTTGCTCGAGCGCGTTCGCAACATGCCGGGCGTGCAGTCGGCGGGGATCATCAGCTGGCTGCCGATGACTCCGGGCAACGCGTCGACGTCGCTGACCGTGGTCGGTCGCCCGGAGCCCGCCCCGGGCCAGAAGCCGACGGCCGCGATCCGCCTCGTGGACCCGGGCTACTTCGCCGCGATGCGCATCCCGCTCAAGCGAGGCCGCTCGCTCGCGCCGAGCGACCGGATCGGCAGCGCGCCGGTGGCTGTCATCAGCGAAGCCATGGCGCACAAGCTGTGGCCGGGCGAAGACCCGATCGGCCAGCACGTCAAGGTCGAGTGGTGGCACCCAACCGCTTCGGTCGAGATCGTCGGCGTCGTGGCCGATTCCCGCCACGACGGGCTCGATGCCGAGTTCGCGCCGACGCTGTTCTACCCGTTCGCGCAGGAGTCGCGGCAGATCCGCATGAGCCTCGTTCTGCGCAGCACGCTCCCGCCTGCGACACTGACGCGCATGGTCCGTGCGGTCGTCTCCGAGATGGACAAGGCCGTCCCGGTCGCCGACGCGGTGACGATGTACCACCACATCGCCGAGATGATGGCGGACCGCCGCTACCCGGCGTTCGTGCTGGGGCTGTTCGCTGCGCTGGCCCTCACGCTGGCCGCGGTGGGGATCTACGGCGTGGTGTCGTACACCGTGGGCCAGCGCACGCGCGAGATCGGCGTGCGCCTGGCGCTCGGTGCCCGGCCCGCCGACGTGCTCCGCACCGTGCTCAGCGGCGGCCTGCGGCTGACGCTCAGCGGCGTCGCGCTGGGCGGTACGGCCGCCGCGCTCGCCGCGGGGGCACTGGGCAAGCTCCTCTACGACGTGCGCCCGCTGGACCCGGTGACGTTCGCCAGCGTGCCCCTGGTACTGGTCGGCGTCGCGCTGCTCGCGATGGCCGCTCCGGCGCGCCGGGCGGCGCGGATCGATCCGATGGTGGCCTTGAGGTACGAATGATGGACACCCTGCTTCAAGACCTCCGCTACGCGCTGCGCACGCTCGCGAAGACCCCCGGCTTCACGCTCGATGTCGTGCTGACGCTGGCGCTCGGCATCGGGGCGAACGTCGCGATGTTCTCGATCCTTGACCGGATGCTGTTTCGGCCCCCGCCGTTGCTGCGCGATCCCGGTGCCGTGCATCGGGTCTATCTGGCGAGGAGGTACCGCGGTGAGGAGTTCAGCAACAGTGCCATGCAGTACGCGCGCTACACGGACCTGACGAATTGGACCTCTTCGTTCGCGCGCACCGCGGCATTCACCGAAGAAGACATCGCCATCGGGGTCGGTACGGACGCGCGTGAGATGCGCGTGGGCATCGTGAGCGCGAGCTTCTTCGGCTTCTTCGACGCGCCACCGGCGCTGGGCCGCTACTTCACGGCGGCCGAGGACACGCCCCCCAACGGGACGCCGGTCGCGGTGCTCGCGTTCGCGTTCTGGCAGACGCGCTACGGTGGCCGTAACGACGTGCTCGGGTCCACCCTGCAGATCGGGCCCAGCGTCTATACCATCGTCGGCGTCGCCCCGGAGGGATTCTTCGGCCTGTGGCCCACGCAGCGGCCCGTGGCATTCATTCCCGTCAGCTGCCATGCAAGCGCCTGGGCCGCCATGCGGCTCCGGAACGAGAGCTGGTGGACCACATATCAATGGACCTGGATGTCCATGCTCGTCCAGCGCAAGCCAGGTGTCAGCCTCGCGGGTGCGACGGCCGATCTCACCAATGCGTTGCTCAAGAGCTACACCGCTCAGCTGGCAACCAGTCCGGGAATGACTCCGCTCGCGCTCGCCCGGCCACGCGGCATCGTGGCCTCGGTGCTGAGTGAGCGCGGGCCCAAAGAGTCGAGCTTTGCGAAGGTTGCGACGTGGATCAGCGGCGTCGCGCTGATCGTACTGCTCATCGCCTGCGCCAACGTCGCAAATCTGCTGCTCGCCCGGGTGCTGCGTCGCAGACGTGAGATCGCCGTACGCCTAGCGCTCGGCGTGAGCCGGGTGCGCCTGTTGTCGCAGCTGTTCACCGAGAGCGTGCTTCTGGCCGTGCTCGGGGGCCTCGCCGGCCTGCTCGTCGCCGAGTGGGGTGGGGCGGTGCTGCGCGCGCAGTTCCTCGCGAAGTCGTCCGACGTGAGCGTCATGGGTGACGCGCGAACGCTGCTGTTCGGCGGCGTGGCGGCGCTCGGGGCGGGCCTCCTCAGCGGCCTCGCGCCCGCGCTGGTGAGCAGCCACACCGATGTCGCCGGCGATCTCAAGGCCGGTGCGCGAGAGGGCACGTTCCAGCGGTCGCGCCTGCGCATCGCCTTGCTCGTGCTTCAAGGCGCCCTCTCTGTGGTGTTGCTCGTCGGCGCCGGACTCTTCGTACGCAGCCTGCGCCACGTGCAGGTGATCCCGCTCGGCTACGACGTCGACCCCCTGCTCTTCGTGGAGCTGAACCTGCGCGGAGTACGGCTCGACAGCGCCCGCAACGTTCAGCTGCGCCAGGAGCTGCTCGACGCGGCGCAGGGGATCCCGGGAGTCGAATTCGCCACGCGGCAGGTCACAGTCCCCTTCTGGGGCTCCTGGAACCAGACACTGTACGTCGCCGGCATCGACTCCACCAACCGGCTGGGCGAGTTCTATCTCAATGCGGTGACTCCCGACTATTTCGCCACGCTCGGGACGCGTATCCTGCGGGGCCGCGGCGTCGCGGCCCAGGATGGGGCGCATGCTCCCGGCGTCATGGTGGTGAGCGATGCAATGGCCAAGACGCTCTGGCCTGGCCGGGATCCGATCGGGCAGTGCGTGCGGGTGGGCGCTGATACGGCTCCGTGCAGGTATGTGGTCGGCGTTGCCGAGAACATCAAGTCGCAAAAGCTGGGTGACGACCCCGGCTTGTTCTACTATCTCCCGGCGGCGCAGTGGCATCCTCAGGACGGCGGACTGTTCATCAGGACGCGCGGTGAGGCCACGCCGCAAGTTGAGACAATCCGGCGGCGCCTGCAGCAAAACATGCCCGGTGCCTCGTACGTCACCGTGACGCCGCTGCGCGACATCCTGGGTCAGCAAACGCGATCCTGGCAGCTGGGCGCGACCATGTTCCTCGCCTTCGGCGCGCTGGCGCTCGCGCTCGCAGCGATCGGCCTCTACAGCGTCACGGCTTACAACGTGTCGCAGCGCACCCAGGAGCTCGGCGTCCGCGCCGCCCTCGGCGCACAGCAGCGAGATCTGGTGAGACTCGTCGTCACCGAAGGCTTGACGCTCGGCGCTGCCGGTGTCGCTATCGGCGTCGTGATCGCGCTCGCCGGGGGCAATTGGCTTGAACCGCTGTTGTTCCAGGAATCCCCCCACGATCCGCTCGTCTTCGGGTTTGTGACGGCGGTGCTGCTCGGCGTGACCGTGCTGGCGAGCTTTGTCCCCTCGCGCCGCGCGGCGCGGGTCGATCCAATGGTTGCCTTGCGGTATGAATGACGGGGTCCGGGGCCCGGTATCCGGTATCCGGGGTGCACTGGACCCCGAACCCCGGGTCCCGGACAGCGGATTATCTAACCCGTCGTCGCTTCAAGGCAGCAATGAGGCCGGCCAGCATGCGGCCGACGTCGGAGGTTCGCCTCAGGAGGATGTCCCGTTCATCGGCCGGCAGGTAACCCAGTCTTCCGGCGATCAGGATTTGGGTCTCCAGTTCCATCAAGGAGCCATTCGCGACGGACAGTTGATGCAGATAGTCGCCGAGGTGTTTGCGACCGTGCCCCTCCGCAACGTTCGAGGGAAGGGACACCGCAGCTCGCCGGCATTGGGCGGTCAATCCGTAGGTTTCGCGCTTGGGAAAGGACTCACTAGCTCTATAGATCTCGACGACCAGCTCCATCGAGGCCTGCCAGACACGCAGATCTTGGTATCTGCGGATCGGCGATGCGTTCGGGTCCGCGATCACCATTCGAGTGTCGGCCGGCTTCGCGCCACACCGTCACCATTTCGATGCGCAGCGAAGCCTTCGAGCGCCGCCCGAGGCCCCGGGCCCCGGACCCCGGACACCGGATACCGAACACAGGGAGACTGACATGGAGACGGTGTTCCAAGACCTCCGCTTCGCCGTCCGCACCCTCGCCAAGAGCCCCGCCTTCACCGCGGTGGCCGTGCTCACGCTCGCCCTCGGCATCGGCGCCAATACCGCCATCTTCAGCGCGGTCAACACCGTGCTGCTCAAGCCGCTGCCGTACCCGGGATCGGACCGACTCGTGCAGGTCATGTCCACCGGATTCCGGGGCGTGCGGTTCGGCGTGTCCTTCCCGGACCTCCGCGACCTGCGCGCGCTGTCGCTCGACTTCACTGGCGTCGCGGCAACTACGACGCAGCGCTATAACCTCACCGGCGCGGGGGACCCACGGGAAGTCGAAGCCGCAGCGGTCACGGCCGACCTGTTGGAGGTGCTCCAGGTACGTCCCGAGATCGGGCGGGGCTTCACGGCCGCGGACGACCGCACCCCGCTCGCACTCCTCTCCCACGGGCTCTGGGTCACGAGCTTCGGGCGCGATCCCGGCATCTTGGGAAGGTCGATCTCGCTCGACGGCCGCAGTTTCACCGTGGTCGGCGTGATGCCGGCCGGGTTCCAGTTCCCCAATGAAGAAGTACAGGTGTGGACGCCGATCGGCGAGTTCCTGTCACAGAATCCGCAGGCCGAGACGAACCGCGGCATGCACTTCCTCAACGCCGTCGCGCGACTGGGGCCAGGCGTCACCCTGGAGCGCGTGGTCGGCGACACCAAGCTGCTCGCGGCGCGTCTCAGCGCCAGCGACTCTGGGAGTAGCGGCGGCCGGCAGCGGATCGTGGCGGGCCAGGCCAGCCCCGGCGGCGGCGCCTCATCCCCAGGCGGGCGGTCGATGCTCGACACCGGCTTCGACGTCACCCTGCTCCGTGACGCCGCGATCGGCGATGTGCGCCGGCCGCTGGTCATTCTGCTGGGCGCCGTCGGCCTGGTGCTGCTGATCGCCTGTGCCAACGCTGCCAACCTCCTGCTGACGCGCGCCACCGGGCGTCGCCGGGAGATGGCGGTCCGGCGAGCCCTCGGTGCGGGACGCGGGCGGCTCGTTCGGCAGCTCCTCACAGAAAGCACCCTGCTCGCGCTCGCCGCGGGTGTCGTCGGGGTCGTCCTGTCCATCTGGGGACTCGACGCGCTGCTCGCCGTGTGGCCGCACGCGCTCCCGCGCGCAACTGAAATCGGACTCGACGGCCGGGTTCTGGGCTTCAGCCTCGGTCTGGCCGTAGTGACGGGCGTGGCGTTCGGTATCCTGCCGGCGTGGCGCGCGTCGGCGCCCGGCATCGAGCAATCGCTGCGGGAGGATGCCCCGGGCGCAACCGGTGGGCGCCGGCGATTGCAGAGCACGCTCGTCGTGAGCGAGGTGACCCTCGCCCTGGTGCTGCTCGTGGGAGCGGGCCTGCTGGTGCGGAGCTTCATCCGGCTGAACAACGTGAATCCCGGATTCGACACGCGCGACGTGCTCGCGGCCCGCATTCGGCTCACGCCCGCGCGCTATCCCGCGGGCGCGCAACAGACGCTGTTCTTCGAGAACATGCTCGCGACGCTGCAGGCGCACCCGGGCGTCCAATCGGCCAGCCTCGCGAGCACGCTGCCGTTGAGTGGCAACATGTTCATGATCGCCTTCGATCCGCGCACGGTCCGGCCGGACTATCCCGAGCCGGTCATGATACTACGATCCTCCGACATCTCCCCGGACTACTTCACGACTTTCCGGATCCCTATCCGGCGGGGTCGTAGCTTCACGGCACAGGATCGTGCCGGTGCGCCACGCGTCGCGGTGATCAACCGGGCGACGGCGGATCAGCTCTGGCCGGGCCAGGATCCAATCGGCCGGCAGCTCACCATCGGCGGGCCGCGGGGACCCGGAGCGCCAATCACGATCGTGGGCCTGATCGACAACCTGCGCTCGGCCTCGCTTGATGCCAGGCCCCAGCCTGAGATCTACTCGCCGGCATCGCAGCAATCCGAGACGCGGGAGATATGGGTGGCTCTCCGATCAGGCAACGGGCGCCCGCTTCAGCTCGTGGGCGCGATCCGCGACGCGGTGCATCAGGCTGATCCGGAGCAATCGATCGGGGACATCGTGAGCCTCGAGCAGCTGATCGGTCGCCAGACCGCGGCGCGGCGCTTCAACACCACGCTGCTCACCATCTTTGCGCTGCTCGCCG
>Ga0209469_1001002_pt1 | contig 16289 bp, 14 predicted proteins | sample GraSoiAngelo_123_FD_185880 | JGI IMG/M metagenome (GOLD analysis project Ga0209469, IMG submission 185880) | Grasslands soil microbial communities from the Angelo Coastal Reserve, California, USA - 14_0927_02_40cm (SPAdes) (version 2) | ecosystem: Environmental > Terrestrial > Soil > Grasslands ... | reverse complement strand
GTAAGCGCGGTGCATCGCCTTGAGGATTCTGTTCGAACCAGATTGCAACGGCAGGTGAACGTGCTCGGCCAGTTTCGATAATCTCGCGAGTGCGTCGATCAAGTCATCATGAAATCCAATCGGATGTGGCGACGTAAAGCGGAGTCGTTCGAGCCCGTCGATTTCGTGCACAGCTTCGAGCAACTGCACAAACGGGCTTTTGCTGCCGCGCTTCGAAAACTCATGGCGGCCGTACAAATTCACGATTTGCCCAAGCAGAGTAACTTCCTTTACACCGCGTGACACGAGACCGCGCACTTCGTCCACGATCTCGACGATTGAACGGCTACGCTCCGCTCCGCGCGTCTGCGGAACAATGCAGAAGGTACAATGCATGTTGCATCCTTGCATGATTGAAACGAAAGCGGTCGCCTGCCGTGGTGTGAGTTGCTGCTCGCGAATTGTCTCCTGCGAGCCGGGCTCTTCGGCGATATCGACGATCGAGAAGCGTAAATCGTCCATTCTGCTGTGGCCGGGCTCGGCGACCCCGGCTACAACTGCGCGTTTCCGCGCCACGAATTCGTCCACGTAATCTGCGACGCGATGAAATTTCTGTGTGCCGACGACCAGATCGACATGGGGCAAATTCTTCAGCAGCGACTCGCCACGCGCCTGCGCCATGCAGCCAAGGAAACCGAACACCACGTGCGGCCTCTCTTTTGCGATGCGGCCGAGCATTCCCATTTTGCCGAGCGCCTTCTGGTCGGCCATGTCGCGCACGCTGCAAGTGTTCAACAGCACCACGTCGGCGTCGCTTTCGTTTTCTACGCGTTTATAGCCACGTGTAACGAGCGAGTGCGCGACTTGTTCCGAGTCGCGCTCGTTCATCTGGCAGCCGTAAGTTTTGATGAAAAATTTCGGCATAGACGGGCGAAAATAATACACGGCCGAGCGAGCTGCGCCATTATCCACTTTTCATCTCGTCGATCTTTAGGATTTAATCGCGACACAAATGAATAACGAGCCTCCAGCGATCGGGATCATCGGCGGCAGCGGTTTGTATCAAATGGAAGAGCTGCGCGATGCGACCGAACACAAGATCGACACTCCATTTGGATTGCCATCGGACACGTTGGTCGGCGGAAAAATAAGCGGGCGTCAGGTTTATTTCTTACCGCGGCACGGGCGCGGTCACCGAATTCTGCCGCATGAATTAAATCACCGCGCCAACATCTACGCCCTGCGGTCTCTCAACGTCCGCTGGGTCATTTCGGTGACGGCAGTCGGCAGTTTACAGGAAAAATACGCGCCGCGAGATGTCTTGCTGCCTTCGCAATTTTACGATCGGACGAGTCTACGCGTCGCTCACACGTTCTTCGGCGAAGGGATCGCCGCGCATATCGCGTTCGCTGAGCCAATCAGCGCAGAGCTGCGAAATCTCTTGGTCGAATCAGCGAGGTCTGTGGGCATCACAGCTCACAATGGCGGCACCTACGTGAACATGGACGGGCCGGCATTTTCCACGCGCGCGGAATCGGAACTGAATCGCCGGTACGGTTTCGACGTGATCGGGATGACAAATGTTGCGGAAGCGAAACTGGCTCGCGAAGCGGAAATCGCACTCGCCACCATGGCCATGATCACCGATTACGATTGTTGGAAGATTGAAGAGGAACCAGTCTCCGCGCAGATCGTCATCGGTCATTTGATCGCGAACGCGGAAACGGCCAGGAAGGTGCTCATCGACGTAATTCCGCACATCCCGAAGGAGCCGAATTGGCCGGAGCATTTTGCGCTCGATTCTGCGCTCGTCACCGACCGCAAGCTCTGGCCCGCGGCCACAGTCGAAAAGTTAAAACCGATTTTGGGGCGATTCCTCGCTGGATGAGAATGGCGCGCACGGAGTGACGCGCCCTACCATCAAAGGTGAACACGCGCACAAAAGTAGGGCGGGTCAGTCCTCTGCCCGCCGTTCGTTCGCACGCTTGATCGCTCCGCAAAGCGATCGGATTTGATTTTCTCCGTGGGACGCAGTCACCGTAATGCGCAACCGGGCGGATCCTTTGGCAACAGTTGGGTAGCGGATCGCCGGAACAAGGAATCCTTCGCTCTGGAGGGAGGCCGCCAAATCAATCGCGGCTTGCTCGTCGCCAACGATCCACGGAAATATCGCGCTGTTCACAACGCTGGCTTTTTCATTCAGTTCGTTGCGAGGGAGAAGGTCCTTCATCAGACCGATCCTTTCCCAAAGCAAGCGCCTGCGCTCTTCTCCTTCACTCGATCCGAGGAAATTGACTGCGGCTAGGGCTGCGGCCACGATTGCCGGCGGCGGCGCTGTGGAATAAATGAAGGAGCGCGCTCGATTAATCAGCCATTCGATGAGACTGCGGGAACCGCAGATGTACCCGCCGCTTGCGCCCAGCGCTTTGCTCAGCGTTCCCATCTGAACATCGACGTCGTCGCTTAAGTTCTGCGCGGCAGCGAGACCGCGGCCATTTGGGCCGATGACCCCGACTGCGTGCGCTTCATCGAGCATTAAGAGCGCCCCGAAACGTTTCTTCAATTCAATCAACTCACGTAACGGCGCGCGATCGCCGTCCATCGAAAAGACAGATTCGGTGAGGATTAGGATGCGCTTGCCAGGATGCTGCCGGCGGACCCATTCAAGATGTTCCTCCAGTTTGCCGAGATGGTTATGCGGAAATACTCGCAGGGTGGCGCCGCTCAGTTTTGCGCCATCGATCAATGAAGCGTGGCAGAGTTTATCGAGCAAGATGACGTCATCCTTACTGACTAAAGCCGGCACGGTACCGAACGCGGCGGCGTATCCGCTGCTGAAGGAAAGCGCAGCTTCTGCTTGTTTCCACTTCGCCAGGGCGTTTTCCAAGCGCAGATGTGGCGATTGCGTCCCGCTAACCAACCGCGAAGCTCCAGCACCGACCCCAAATTCTCTGATCGCGCCAATTGCTGCCTCGCACAATCGAGAATCGCCCGCGAGCCCGAGGTAATCGTTGGAGGAAAAATTGATCAGCCGCCGTCCGGCGATCTGGACTTCCGGTCCTTGCGCACTGCTAGTTTCGCGCAATTTGCGCTCTAACGAACGCGCGCGGAGCGCCTCCAATTGCTCCTCAAAAAGTTCGCCCATGTTGTTTGAGCTCTTCCTGAGCGAACCTCACCGGCACGGCTTGAGGCGTCGCACCTCTAGTGCATATGTTCCGCCACGCCCGTCAAAGCCGGTCGGCTCGGAGATCCATTATTATTTAAGCTCCAGAGGCCCCAGGAAAGCAGCGCAGATGCGTCGCGCCACACGCCCGCTTTGCTGTCGCCGAGCACGACGACGATGATGTCGCGGCCTGGCCGCGCACCGCTGCAAATCAAGCAATGTCCAGCGGCCTCCGTGTAACCGGTTTTCATACCGTTGCAGTAAGGAAGCCGTTTTAGAACCTTGTTTGTGTTTTCGAGTTCACGGGTCCGGCCGTTGGCATAGCGAAAAACAAGCTGCGGAAGACAAACAATCGAGCGGATTGTCGAATTGGCATACGCCGCACGAGCGATAATTGAAAGATCGCGCGCCGACGAGTATTGACCCGGAATGGGTAGCCCGTTCGGATTAACGAAATGCGAATGAGTCGCTCCAAGCTCGCGCGCACGTCTGTTCATGACCTCTGCAAACGCTTCCACGCTGCCCGCATTATCACGTGCGAGACATCGCGCCACATCGTTTGGGCTTTTCACCAGCAACGCCCGGAGCAAATCGATTCGCTGATACGTGTCGCCCGGCTTGATATTAAGTTTCACCGGATCGGCCATGGTATCGATTGTTTGAACAGCGACCGGTTGATCCAAAAGACCGCGCTCGGCGATGATCAGAGCCGTAAGCAATTTTTGCGTGCTGGCAGCGGCGCGCACCGCGTCTGCATTTTTTTCGTACATTATTTGGCCGCTATTCGCATCGACCACAATCACTGAAGCAGCGCCGGTCTTCGGGATGCCGTCGGGAGTGTACTCCGTCGGCGCTGGGGTTGATTCTGGTTTTTCCTTCGGCTTTGCATGCGTCCGGTGTGAGCGTGCACGAGTCGATTTCTCAGTCTGCGTCTTCCGAGCGGGACTAGGCGAGACCTCGTCATCTTCTTTATCTTTCGCCGTAGCCCCGCGCGTCTTCCGAGCAGCAGTGGGCGAGACATCGGCATCTTGTTTATCTTTCGCTGTAACCGCTCGCGCCTTCCGAACGGGCCCGGGCGCGATACCGCTTGGCCGCACCGCCTCGCCTTCGACATCCTGTCCCCGAACAGTAAGCGCAAAGGTCAATGCGCAAAGGAGCAGGATCCAGTTGCGCCACTTCATCGGCGAGAACTTAGCGATAGAATTTTGATCGGCGCAAGTCCATCGCCGCAGCATTTTTTCAACTATGACTTTGTCGCGCGCTCGATCAATTCGATCTCGTAACCTTCCGGCGCGTCGATGAAAGCAATTTTGCTGTTGCCGGTTGAATGCGGCCCGTCGGACAACGGATAACCTTTTGCAGCTGCTTCGCGCACAAACTTTTCCAGGTCGTCCACCTCAAAAGCGAGATGCGTAAGATCAGGACCGACAGCGACCGGTCCGCTCTGGTCGAATTTGCAAATCTCGATCTCCTCGTCCCCCTCAGGCGCTTTCAAAAAAACCAGGTGCGAGCCGCGGCCCGAGGTATGGCGACGAAGCTCCTTCAGTCCGAGCACGTCCTTGTAAAACGAGACTGTCTTCTCCAAATCGTGCACCCGATAGCGGGTGTGTAAGAGTTTTTTGATCATGCCGTATCTTATTGCCCCCGTACCCGATTAAATTCAAACTCCGGATAATTTCTCGGGATGAAACTTGTAATTGCCGCGACCGGTGCAAGCGGAACGATTTATCTGCAAAGATTGCTCGAGCAGATCGATTGTCGCGCGCACGAGGTTCACCTCGTCATGAGCGCGCACGCGCAATTGGTTGCGAAGCAGGAGCTCGAAGATTTCAAGATTCCTCCGAGGGTCTCGCAACATCCGGAAAATGATCTAAACGTCCCGTTTGTTAGCGGCTCGGCCCGCTTCGATGCGATGGTGATCGTTCCCTGCTCAATGGCGACTCTTGGGCGAATCGCCTCCGGCTCCAGCGACAGCGCCTTATTGCGCGCCGCCGACGTTTTCTTGAAAGAACGCCGAAAATTAATTCTTGTTCCACGCGAGACGCCGTGGAATTTAATTCACGCGCGAAACGCCGTGACCTTGCTCGAGGCGGGGGCGATTGTGCTGCCTGCCATTCCTTCTTTCTACAGCCGGCCAGATTCCGTCACCGCTATCGTTGATACGGTGGTTTGGCGCATTCTCGATCAAATTGGCTTGTCCAGCCCGAGCGCTTATCGGTGGGGCAGCGACGCGGCAAAACCTTCTCGTAAACCTTGAAGATCGAAGGTCGACCCGCGCGGTGGCTGGTCGCGATCGGATTTCGCGTATTGCAGCTTTGGGTGCGCACGCTGCGGTACGAAATCGACGATCGCGCAGGCGTTGTTGGAAAACCCGCGGATCGAAATTACATCGGCGCGCTCTGGCATAATCGATTATTGATCTTCCCATTCGTGCTTCGGCGTTTTTTTTCCAATCGTCACGGGGCGGCTCTAATTAGCGCGAGTCGCGACGGAGACCTGCTCGCTGATGCAATCACGCGTTTTGGTTTTGATGTCGTGCGCGGCTCCAGTTCGCGCTTGGGCGCGAGCGCGATCCTCCAGCTAGCGGATGTGCTCGCATCGGGTGGCGACGTGGTCATCACGCCCGATGGTCCGCGCGGTCCGGCCTACGAACTTGGTCCGGGCATCATTTATCTCGCGCAAAAGTCAAGAGCGGCAGTTTTGCCTGTCAACATGGAGTACTCGAGTTGTTGGCGGCTGAAAAGCTGGGATCGATTCATTCTGCCGCGCCCATTCGCCAAAATTTGTGTGATTATCGGCCAGCCGCATCGAGTTAGATCGACAAACACGGTCGATGACTTTGAAGCTGAGCGTTTACGTTTGCAGGATGCCATGATGGCGCTGGTTGAACAACGCTGAGGCATCTAGGTTCGTACATGGCGAAACTAATCGATGGACGCGCAATCGCCGACAAAGTCTATGCCGATCTTCGTCGTGATATTGCAGAATCAAAATCGCGCGGCCTCACGCCCGGTCTCGCCGTCATTTTGATTGGAGACAACCCCGCGTCGCGCGCTTATGTCCGCTCAAAGGACAAGATGTGTCGCGAGCTTGGTCTTTATTCGGTGAAGCTCGAGATGCCCGCATCAACAACGCACTTGGAATTGCTCGCTCGTGTCGAAGAGTTGAATCGTGACCCGGCAATTCACGGCATTCTGGTGCAATCCCCGCCGCCCAGGCAGATCGATGAAGTGGGCATCGTGCGTTCACTCGATCCGCGCAAAGATGTGGACGGCTTTCATCCAGAGAACATTGCAAAACTCGCGCTCGGAGATCCGACCGGGCTCGTTCCGTGCACCCCGCTTGGCGTGCAACGTTTGCTCATCGAAAGCAAGATCGATATCAGCGGCGCGCACGTAGTCATCCTCGGGCGCAGCATGATCGTCGGAAAACCGCTCGCCCTTTTGCTCATGCAAAAAAATAAGAACGCAGATGCGACGGTCACCGTCGTGCATTCACGGAGCCGGAATCTCGCAGAGATTACGCGCTCGGCCGACATTTTGATCGCGGCAATGGGCCAGGCGAATTTCGTGAAGGTCGAACATGTGCGCGATGGTGCGGTCGTTGTCGATGTCGGCATTAATCGCCTGGAGGACGCGGCAAGCGAACGCGGTTATCGCCTGGTCGGCGATGTCGCGTTTGATGAAGTGGCAGGAAAAGCGAGTGCAATTACGCCAGTGCCCGGCGGCGTCGGGCCAATGACGATTGCAATGTTGATGTCGAACACGGTCAAAGCGTGTCGCGCGATCAATTCGGTCTGACGATTTTCGCGGTTAACAGTCGCAAGATCGAGGGATCAATTCGTGCTGCGTGAACGAAGAACGATCCAAGTCGCGGCGACAAGACAGAAGCGCGTGCCAGGCGATTAATCCACAGTCTGCCACGATACATTTCTGCGCAGGTGCGAGCGAATTCGCGCAAAGTCGATTGGCGACCTTCGCCTCGAATTATCTTGATGATTGCCTGCGCCGCCAGTTCGCCGGAGCGAAGAGCGTAATAGATTCCTTCCCCCGTAAACGGCTCCACCACGCGGGCGGCATCGCCGATAAACAACAAATTTTCGTGTGCCGGCGAAAGCGGGTCTCGAGTAAGCGGTGTGATCGTTCGCCAGGCATGGTTAGGCGAAACGCCAAATCGTTTTGTTGCCCACGCTTTGAGCGCTTCCATCTCGCGCGGCCTTGCGACAAGGCAAACATTTAGCTCTTGGTCATTCACCGGCGCCAAGCCGGAATAGCCGTTCGGGAGAAATTGCAGCACCGCCGAATTGCCAAATTTGCTCGGCAACGGCAGATGCGATTGCAACGCAATGCGCTCGCGTTCGGGTCGCGGCAATAAGTTGCAGAGGCGTGCCACAGTCGAGTTGCGGCCATCGGCGCCCACCAATGTCCGCGCGACAAAGCGTTCTCCGCTCGACGTTTCAACCGTCCAACCGTGACTGTTAGTCAATGCCGTGACCGTTGTCTCTTCGTAAATGTGGGCGCCGAGTTCGCCAGCGCGCTTTAGCAAGAGATCGTCAAAAACGCTGCGTTTGACCGCGAACTCGCACTCATTGCCGGATGGAAGATCGACAATTACTCTTCGCCCGCCGACTGCGATAAACTCGACAAAATCAAGTTTCGCATGGGGGAGAGCCTGGACATGCTGCGCAAGATCGAGCCGCTCAAGCACGGGCCAGCACGCTGGATTCAGACAATCGCCGCAAACTTTTTCACGAGGAAATTTTTCCCGCTCAAGGACGATTGTTTGCACCCCGGCGTGAGCGCAAAACGCCGCGCAGCTCGATCCAGCGGGACCGCCACCGACGATTGCAACGTCAAATATTTCCATTTCTTTCAGTCTCGAAGAGATGCAACTCGCATAAAGTCATTTCGGCACTGGTAAATCGTGTTTATCTTGCTGGGTCTCCGTGGCTGGCGCATATGGCGTCCAATTCAGCAATGACTGTGAATACAAACTAATGGGCTGGTCTCTTCCAATCTTTCGTGTTGCTGGAATTCAATTGCGAATTCACGTCACCTTTTTGCTGCTGATCGGCTGGCTCGCTTTCGGTTATTATGCCGAAGGCGGTTCAGCGGCAGCGGCGGCCCGGGTGCTCTTCATCCTACTGCTTTTCGCTTGTGTCGTTCTGCACGAATTTGGGCACGCGCTCGCGGCGAAGGCTTTTGGGATCAACACGCCGGATATTACCTTGCTTCCAATCGGCGGGGTCGCGCGATTGGAACGCATGCCGGAGAAGCCCGTGCAGGAATTGGTGATCGCCCTGGCTGGGCCGATGGTGAACGTCGTGATTGCGCTCGGCTTGTTTGTGGCCGGTGGATCGCAGGCGTTTCTTAATCCGTCCAACGTTGAAGGGGGCGGTCTCATTGCACAATTGCTGACCATCAACATCCTGTTGCTTCTCTTCAATTTGCTGCCTGCGTTTCCAATGGATGGCGGGCGCGTCTTGCGCGCGCTCCTTGCAACGCGACTGAGTTATGCGCGCGCGACGCAGGTGGCGGCAAGCATCGGTCAGGGATTTGCATTCGTCTTCGGGTTCATCGGGCTGATTTGGAATCCATTCCTGATCTTCATCGCACTTTTCGTTTACATCGGTGCATCACAGGAAGCAGCTCTCGCGCAAATGAAAGACGTTTCGCGCCGGTTTCCGGTTTCGAGCGCGATGGTGCGCGAATTCCATACCCTCCCGGAAAACGCGACCTTGCAAGAAGCGGTCGACGCTCTCCTCGCGACTTCTCAGCACGATTTTCCAGTCGTTGCTGAAACCGGAAACGTGGCTGGTGTGCTCACACGGCACGATCTCATTGCGGCCCTGCGCCGAGACGATCCGCAGCTCCGCGTGGGCGACGTGATGAGGCGCGATATTCCCACGGTTACTACCGGCACACGTTTTGAAGAAGCATTCCGGATTATGCAGGAGTGCAATTGTCCTGCGGTGCCCGTGCTCGATAGCATGAAGCGATTGGTCGGCTTGTTGACGCCGGAAAACGTGAGCGAGCTCATGATGGTGCAGTCAGCGCTGCCGCGCCGTCGCGTTTCGTAAAAGGTGGATCGGCCGCTCCGCGGGCGACGCTAAATTAATGCGGCTTCGCCGCCACATTCTAACATCGAGCAAGGGACTGCTCGATCCACCTGCTGATTGTTGATCTTCCCCTCAAGCGTACATTGCCGCCCAACAATGGCATCATTGACGAGAGAGAGGCCGGATTTGCAAAAGAGAGTGCACGAAGTGCCGCATAAACCCGGTGTCTACTTGATGCGCGATCGCTTTAATCGGGTAATCTACGTCGGCAAAGCGCGCGACCTGCGCAAACGTGTCAGCTCCTATTTTTTGCCATCGAAAGTGGCGCAGACCGATTTGAAAACGCGCGCCATGCTCGATGCGGTTTGGGATTTCGAGACGCATACCGTGCGCAGCGAGGCGGAATCGCTTTTGCTCGAGGGCAAGCTGATCAAGGAATACCGGCCACGCTACAACATTTCGTTTCGCGACGACAAACGCTTCCTTCTGGTAAAGATCGACATGTCAGAGGAATGGCCGCGTTTCCGTCTGGCGCGTTTTAAAAAAGACGATGGCGCCCGCTACTTCGGGCCCTATGCCCATGCCGGCGCGCTCCGCCAGACACTGAACTTTATGCGCAAGAAATTTGGAGTGCTCACTTTCGGCCGTGGTTCGCCGACGGAGCGCGAATTGAAATCGTCTACTTATCAAGTGCCGATGCGCTTGAGTGAAATCAGCGCGGAGCAATACCGCGAGCGTGTCGTTCAAGCCTGCGAGTTTCTCGAGGGGCATTCGCGTGAGATGATCGCCGCGCTCGAAGAGGAGATGCGTAAAGCGGCCGGGAAAATGGATTTCGAAAAAGCCGCCGAACTTCGCAACATGGTTGAGGACTTGCGCAGCACGACAAAGCCGACGCGCCGCTTTACCCGCGGCAGTCTCCCGAGCGCAATCGATCCTATGGCCGAGGTGCAGGCGCTGGCCGATGCCCTGCAACTTCCGCGCCCGCCGCGGGTAATGGAATGCTTCGATATTTCGAATATTTCCACGACGCACGTCGTCGCCTCGATGGTCTGTTTCCGAAATGGCGTACCCGACAAGGATAATTATCGGCGATATCGAGTGCGCACGGTGGAAGGACAGGATGATTTCGCCAGCATGGCGGAAGTCGTGCGGCGACGTTATTCGCGTGTCTTGCTATCGCTTGCGGAAACGCGCGTGAACGCCGCCGAATATTCGCAAGAGAATGCCTTCGAAATTGCGGAACGCCTGACCAGTCCGCAATCCGCAATCCGCAATCCGCAATCGTACGTTCGGCTGCCCGATCTCATCATTGTCGATGGTGGAAAAGGCCAGCTCTCCTCGGCATGCCGCGAGCTGCAACGATTGGGATTGCATGACCTTCCGATTATCGGACTGGCGAAGGAACACGAAGAGATTTATCGCCCCGGCCGGGCGCTGCCCCTGCAATTGCCGCTCGATTCGGGTGCTTTGCGCTTGCTCCAGCGCATTCGCGATGAAGCACATCGCTTCGCCAACGCCTATCACCAGCTACTCATGAAAAAGCGCGTCGGCGAAAGCATTCTCGATGATTGCCCAGGTGTGAGTCAGAACCGGAAGAACTTGCTCTTACGGAGGTTTGGCTCCGTGAATCGTCTGCGCAAAGCGACGGTGGACCAAATTGCATCTACGGAAGGGGTTGGTCCCAAGCTGGCCGAAGAAGTGCATCGCTTCTTGCAGCGGCATTGACGCGTCACGCTCGCGAAGCAAGATGTCGATTCTGCAAATGAAAGTGCGCGCATTAATTTTTGTCTTTGCCGTTGTTCCGTTTGTTGACGCGCAAACGCAAGAGACAAGTGCTACGCCAGCTGCGAGCCCGACGCCATCTGAGGAGGCGATCATCCCCACGTTTGAGACACAAAAGCTCGCACGCACCTACATCCTCGATGTTCCGGCCCCGCGCGGCCAGATCACGGACCGCAACGGCGTGCCGCTCGCACAAAATCGGCTCAGTTACAATCTTGCGATCAATTTTCCCACACCGCTTGATTTTTCCGACACGCAGGCGCTCAGCTTCGCCCGGGAAAAGATCGAGAAGGCGGAGAAATTAATCGGCCGAACACTCAGAATTTCAGACGAAGCGATCCTACGGCATTATCGCAACCGTGGGATTATGCCATTGGAGATCGGGCAGAATCTCAGCCAGGCTGAGTACGAAGAGGTCAAAGACAATTTGCCAGCCGGAATGGTGGTGCGGCCGGTTTATGTCCGCACATATCCCAATGGGAAACTGGCCGGGCAGATCGTCGGTTACACTGGAAAGACCGGACGCAACCCTGATGGCATCGTCGATAATCACGAAACGCTCTGGCCCGAAACCGAAGGACGCGAAGGGCTCGAACAAACGTTCAACGAAATGCTCGCGGGCAAGCACGGCGAGTACAAACTCACGTTCGACAAAGATGGCCGGAAAACTTCCGAGAAATTGGTTACGGCGCCTGTGCCCGGTTACAATATTGTCACCACGCTCGATCTTCACCTCCAGGAACTCGCGGAGAAGACCCTGGAAGCAAAAGCCAAACGCGGCGCAATTGTGATTGTCGATCCGAACAACGGCGACATTCTCGCGCTGGCCTCGTGGCCGACTTACGACCCGAACCTCTTTATTCCGTCGATCTCGTCGGATAAGTTTAAAGCCTTGCAGGACGATCCGAATATTCCCCTTCTTCCGCGCGCATTTCGTTCGTCTTATCCGCCAGGATCGACATTCAAAATCGCGGTAGGGATCGCAGCGCTCGAGAGCGGCGCCGTGCATTCAGACGATCAATTTGAGTGCGTGCCGGCAATCCAGATTGGCAATCTCACTTTTCACAATTGGAAAAAAAACGACCGCGGTGCGTTGAATTTTGTCCAAGCGCTGACCGAATCGTGCGACACCTGGTTCTATCAGGCCGGAATCAAGACCGGCGCCGAACCGATCATTGATTGGGCGTTAAAATTGGGCTTCGGTGGGAAATGCGGCATTCCATTGCGCGGCGAGGCTGAGGGTCGTGTTCCGAATGATGAATACATGAAGGCAACGCATGGCCGCAAATTGCTCAATGGTGACATCGCAAACTTGTCCATCGGCCAAGGCGACACGCAGGTTACCCCACTGCAAATGGCCCAAGCCATGGGAATCGTGGCGAACGGCGGCACGTTTTATCAAACGCGACTCGTCCAGCAAGTGCAGACATTCGATAACAAAATTGTTACTGCCTATTCCGTCCGTGCGAAAAAGACACTCGATCTCTCCTCCGAGACACTGGACGAATTGCACACGGGAATGATCGACGTCGTGAATGGCCCCGGCGGCACTGCACACCAAGCAAGCCTTGATAATGTTGAAACCGCTGGGAAAACCGGCACTGCGCAATGGGGACCAAAGAACAAAGAGCGCACGGCGGCGTGGTTCACGGGATTTCTACCGGCCGATCAACCACGATTCGCGTTCGCTGCGCTCTACGAGGGCGAGGTCGGCAGCAAAGTGCATGGAGGGAGCGCCGCTGCACCGATGATCGCGGATATTTTCAAGGAGATTTACAAAGGACAACAAACGAACGGCACTCGGAAACCTCGCGCCCGCGAAGAAACAGAAGTACGCCGGGCCGAACCGGTGGAAGAAGATGAGTCGGATTAGGTTTGCTGCCTTGGCCGACTTAACTCGGGGCCACGCAAATATCACTTCCAAGGCGATCGCCACTTTCGGCACCGCCGAAAAGACCTCGGCGCACGAAAAAGCTTTGTGGCTAGATGCGAAGTTTGCGAAAACGAATATGACAAGGCATTCGAACTAACCGTCGCCGGGAAGCGGCACACGTTCGATAGCTTCGAGTGCGCGATCCACGCGCTCGCGCCGGTTTGCCCCCACTGCCACTGCCGGATCATCGGTCACGGTGTTGAACAGGAGGGCAAGATTTTCTGTTGCGTCAACTGCGCTCGCAGCGGAGGCAAAACCGAATTGAAAGACCGCGTCTGACCGACGCGCGCGCGCGGAACGACGTTTTAGACGGAGTTGTGCTTAATGGGCTCGGAAGCTACTTCCGGTGCCAGGCGAGCGTGACGTTTTTGATCCGCTCCCGGCAGCTATCCTTAACCAAAGTGAACGCGAGAGTGTTTCCGCCGGTGCGGCTAAACTTGTAGACTCCCGGGCCTTGACAGCCTTTCGCGGCCTTGCCACCCGTTTCCTGGATTGTGACAGTATCCCCGGCCACTGTGATATTGCCCCAAATGTGGCGTTTAGGATTGACGACATCGAAGGTGTTGTCGGCTTTGACCGTCCAGACAGTGCCCAGCGAGTTTGTCCACGTCCCGACCAAGGGCCCACCGGCGGGCGCATAAGTAGCGCATGCACTTAACAATGCGACCGCAACGCCAGTGAAAATGATTCGGAAAGAAAGCGGTGTTTTCATGCCATCGATCGTGTCTCGTGGCAATTGAAGGTCAAGCTTACATTTATATCGAATTTTTTGCGTGTTTTACTCGACTGAAGCCGCGCGTAAATTTGCGTCATAATGGTTGTTTCAGAAGACCAAATTCGCGACGCATTAAAATCGGTTAGATACCCCGGTTTTAGCCGTGACATTGTTTCGTTCGGCTTGGTCAAGTCCGTCAAAATCGACAATGGCGAAATCAAAGTGCAGCTCGTGCTGGCGACCAACGATCCGAATGTTCCGGCGACGATTAAGAACGATGCGGAAAATGTCCTGCGTGCGATAGATGGCGTCCGAGACGCGAAAGTTTTAATCGATATCCACGCGCCGCCGGCCGGGGCCGGGACTGGCGTGGGCGCGACACGAATTCCGGGAATCAAGCACGCCATCGCGGTTGCGAGCGGCAAGGGCGGTGTTGGTAAGTCAACCATCGCGGCAAATCTGGCGGTCGCGCTCGAGCAAACCAAGGCGCGCGTCGGTTTGTGTGACTGCGATATCTATGGCCCGAGCATTTCGCTCATGTTCGGCACCCGAGACCGGCCAATGGCAACAGAAGAAAACAAGATCGTTCCGATCGAGCAGTACGGCTTGCGGTTGATGTCGATGGGATTTCTGCTCGACGACACCTCGCCGGCTATTTTGCGCGGACCGATGGTGACGCGTTACACCCAGCAATTTCTGCGGCAAGTCGAATGGGGCGAACTCGATTACCTGGTTCTCGACCTTCCTCCCGGCACTGGCGATATTCAGCTCACGATTGTGCAGACGGTCGCCCTTTCAGGAGCGATCATCGTCACGACGCCTCAGGAAGTTGCGCTAATCGATGCGCGTAAAGCGGCCACGATGTTCGACAAAGTCAACGTGCCTGTGCTTGGGCTAATTGAGAACATGAGTTATTTCGTCTCTCCATCCGACGGGAAACGCTACGACATTTTCGGAAGCGGAGGCGGCGAGCGGGAGGCGAAGCGGATCCGCGTCCCGTTGCTTGGTCAAATCCCGATCGATATTGCCACGCGCGAAGCGGGCGACCGCGGCATGCCGATCGTAGGCGAAGATCGACAGTCGCCTGTGACAGCCGAGTTCAAGAAAATCGCCGAAAATCTTCGCGAAACTTTGCCTTAGTGAGGGATTCGCGCGCTTCGGCGCAGACGTGACTAAATAAATCGCCAGGTTGTCTCGTCGAATTTTACTTCATTCGATTTCATTGACTAGTCCGAAATTTTATGAAAGAACGTCGCGAGATGTCACCTTCAGAGGAAGATCGATCTCAATTCGTTAGAAATTCTGTCCTCTACAAAGAATTCCTCGCCGAGCGCGCAGAAATTTTGAAGCACAAGTGGATCGAGAGCGAGAAAGCCGGCAAAGACATCGGTTTCGAAAAGGCATTGTTGGATTGGATCGTGAAACATCGGTCCAACTGGCGTGAAAAACGGATGCGCGAAGGCAAAGCTGAGGTAAAATGACCGGCTGATCCATAATCATGTCCTTTAAAGCGATCCTGTGAGGTCGCCAAGGAAACGCATGAAACAAGGAAGAGAGAATTCATCTGCCGCCGTCCCGATAATGGACGCGGAGGCAATTCGTCGGGCGCTACAGCGGATCGCGCACGAAATCATCGAGGGCAACCCGCAGCTCAGCAAGGTCGTACTCGCGGGAATTCCCTCACGCGGAGTCGAGATTGCGCAACGCATCGCCGCTTTTATCCACCGGATCGAAAACATCGATATCGAGACCGGCGTCATCGACGTAGCGATGCACCGCGACGACGTCGGAACGCGTCCGGAATTGCCAGTCGTGCGCGCGTCGAAACTCCCCCTGCCGCTGGAAGAGCGAACAGTCATCATTGTCGATGATGTTCTCTACACCGGGCGCACTGCTCGCGCCGCCATGGACGCGATCAATTCGTTTGGACGGCCCGCTCGGATCCAACTGGCCGCGCTGGTCGATCGCGGCCATCGCGAACTGCCCATTCGCCCTGATTACGTCGGAAAGAATCTACCGACATCGGTCGCCGAGAAGGTGCGAGTGCGAATTGGCAGCGCCAAGGAACCTGACGGCGTCTGGGTCGAGAGAACATGAAACAGCGTTGGAACCGCAAAGATCTGCTCGGGCTGCGCGAACTGTCGGCCGAGGAAATCACTTTCATTCTCGAGACGGCCGATGCGTTCAAAGAAGTTGGTACGCGCGAGATCAAGAAGGTCCCGGCGTTGCGCGGGAAGACGCTGGTAAATTTTTTTGTCGAACCGAGCACAAGAACCCGGACCTCTTTTGAGCTGGCCGCGGTTCGGTTGAGCGCGGACGTAATCAACATCTCGGCGAGCGCTTCCAGTCTGGCTAAAGGCGAAACGCTCAAGGACACCGCGCGCAATCTCGAGGCGTTGCATGCCGATATTCTTGTGCTACGTCACAGCTCCGCGGGCGCTCCGCAGTTTCTTGCCCAACGGCTCAAAGCGAGTGTGATCAATGCCGGCGATGGAGCGCACGAACATCCAACGCAAGCGCTCCTCGATCTTTACACGATCCGCGAAAAAAGGGGGACGATTGCCGGACTGCATGTCGCCATTATCGGCGATATTCTATTTAGCCGCGTCGCACGCTCGAACATTTTCGGCCTAGTCAAGCTTGGCGCGCGCGTCACGCT
>Ga0209469_1000996_pt1 | contig 16331 bp, 18 predicted proteins | sample GraSoiAngelo_123_FD_185880 | JGI IMG/M metagenome (GOLD analysis project Ga0209469, IMG submission 185880) | Grasslands soil microbial communities from the Angelo Coastal Reserve, California, USA - 14_0927_02_40cm (SPAdes) (version 2) | ecosystem: Environmental > Terrestrial > Soil > Grasslands ... | reverse complement strand
ATGCCCGAGCTCGGCCGCCTCCCGAGGGACCGCGCCGGACTCTGATACACTCCGCGGCATCATGCCGGCGAGGATGTAGCTGAGCCACGTCCGCCTCGACCACGAGGGCGCGGTCGCCCGCCTCACGCTGAATCGCCCCGAAGTCCTCAACGCCGGCGATGCGGCGTGGGTACGCGACCTCGGCGCCGCGGTCAAGGCGCTGCCCGCGCTCGACCCTCGTGTCGTGGTGATCACCGGCGCCGGGCGGGCCTTCTGCACCGGCGTCGATCTGAAGGCTCTCGCCGCCGATCGCTTTCACCTCGAGGACTTCGTCGCGTGGGAGGACGCGATGACGGCGATGGAGCGCATGGACGCGCTCTTCATCGCCGCGATCAACGGCCACTGCCTGGGCGGTGGGCTCCAGCTCGCGCTCGTCTGCGACTACCGACTGGCCAGCGCCGACGCGCGACTCGGTCTGCCCGCGGTGAAGGAGCGGCTGATCCCGTCGATGTCGCTCTATCGGCTGCCGCGTCTGATCGGCCTGGCCCGAGCCCAGGAGCTGATCCTGCTCGGCGAGCCGATCGACGCACGCCAGGCCGAGCGGATCGGGCTCGTGAATCGCGTCGTGGCCCCGGACGAGTTCGAGGCCGAGCTGGCGCGAACGATCGAGCGCTTTCTGGCGCTCCCCGCGACGACCGTCGCGGCGAGCAAGCGCCTCACCCGTCAGGCCTTCGACGCCGGCTTCGACGAGTTCCGGCGGCGCATGGAGAAGGAGTTCGCGGCCTGTCTGGCCTCCGACGAGTACCGCGCGGCGATGGAACTGCTGCGCGCCGAGCAGCGCCGCCCGTGATCGACGACGCGGCGCTGGCCCGTCAGTCGCTCCCCGCGCTCCTGCTCGACCGCGCCCGTCGCACGCCGGGCCGCGTGGCCTATCGCGCGAAGACGCTCGGCGTGTACCGCGAGACGACGTGGAGCGAGCTGGCCGATCGCGTGGCCGCGGTGGCGCTCGCCCTCCGAGCGCGTGGCCTGCGCCCGCGCGACACGATCGCCATCATGGGCCACCCGCGCCCCGAGTGGACGATCGCCGACCTCGCCGTCCAGGCCGCCGGCGGTATTTCCGTCGGCGTCTATCCGACCAGCTCGCCGGCTGAGCTCCGCTACCTGCTGCGCCACGCCGGCGCGCGCTTCATGATCGCCGAGGACCAGGAGCCGCTCGACAAGGCGCTCGCCGTGAGCGCCGACTGTCCGAGGCTCGAGAGGATCTTCGTCGTGGACACGCGCGCGCTGTTCGCGTATCGCGACGAGCGCATCGCCACGTTCGCCGAGCTCGAGGCCGATGGCCGCGCGCGGCTGGCGTCCGAGCCTACGGCACTCGCCGAGCTGAGCGCTTGCGTCGGGCCCGACGATCCCGCGACGATCGTCTACACCTCGGGCACGACGGCCGACCCGAAGGGCGCCGTCTTCCTCCACGGCCGACACGTCGCCGCCGCCGCCAACATGCTCGGCCACTATCCGCTGCTGGCCCAGGGTGAGCACCGCACGGTGGCGTTCTTGCCGCTCAGTCACGTGATGGGCCGCAACGCGACGATCACGCTCCCGCTGCTGGCCGACATCGTGCCCCACTATCCCGAGGACCCCGATACCGTGGCCGAGGCGCTGTTCGAGGTCGCACCGACGTTCCTCTTCACCGTGCCCCGATACCTCCAGAAGATCGCCTCGCACGTGCTGGTTGGGCTGGAATCGTCGTCCACCGTCAAGCGCGCGGCGTATCGCGCGGCCATGCGCGTCGGCCGCGTGTGGATCGAGCGCCACTGGGCGCGGCGACCGAGCGCCGTGGTGACGCTCGGCTATCTCCTGGCGCGCGGCCTCGTGCTGAACCGGCTGCTCGACAAGGTGGGCTTCGCCCGACTGCGTCTCGTGCTCTCGGGCGGCGCGCCGCTGCCGCCGGCCGTCGCCGCGCTCTGGCAGATCTGGGGCGTCAACGTCCTGGAGGTGTACGGCCAGACCGAAGAGGGCGGCGCGATCATCAGCGGGCAGCAAGGCGAGCGCCCGCGGCCGGGCGACGTCGGCGTGGCGGCGCCGAACGTGAGAATCGTGCTGGACGACGACGGTGAGATCGTCGTGAGCGGCCCCCACTTCTTCGCAGGGTACTGGAGCGACGATGCGGCCACGACGGCGACGCTCACGGCGGACGGCCTTCGCACGGGCGACGTCGGCGCGTGGACGGCGGCGGGCACGCTCTCGCTCGTCGATCGCAAGCGCGATTTCGTGATCACCGCCGGGGGCAAGAACGTGAGCCCGGCCCAGGTCGAGAACGCGCTCCGGTCGAGCCCGTACGTCGCGGAGGCGACGGTGTTCGGCGACGGCCGGAAGTATCTGGTCGCGCTGCTCGAGCTCGACTACGAGACGGTCGCAGAGTGGGCGCGAGCGCACGGCATCGCCTACACCGGTTACACGTCGCTCGTCACGCATGCCGAGACCGTCGCGCTGATCGAACGCGAAGTGGCGCAGGCCAATGAGCTGCTCGCTCGCGCCGAGCAGGTGAAGGCGTTTCGGGTCCTGCCGCGCGAGCTCGATCCCGAGCAGGAGGGCGAGCCGGTCACGCCGACGCGCAAGGTCAAGCGCCGGCTGCTGGCCGAGCACTATCGTGCGCTGCTCGACGCCATGTACGGCGACGCCGAGGAGCGACGGATCGCCGCCGAGCTCTCGTCACTGGACACCACGCTCCGCCCATAGGAGGTCGTCGTCATGGCTCGACACCTGGTCCTCGCGCTGCTCTTCGTCGCGACGTTCGTGGCGCCGGCGCCGGCGGCTGATGCGTACAGAATCGGGATGAGCGTGGCGATCACCGGCCCGGCCGCCGGCATCTATGCGCCGGCCTTCGACGCCTACAAGGTGTACTTCAAGCGCATCAACGACGCCGGCGGCATCAACGGCCATCCCGTCGAGATCATGTTCGAGGACGACCGGGGCGAGCCCTCGCGTGCCGCCGCCAATGCCAAGAAGTTCGCCGAGGGCGTCATCCTCATCGTCAACGCCTCGATCTCGCCGACCTACAAGCCGCTGATGACGGAAGCCGAAGCCGAGAAGATCCCACTGCTCTTCGGCGGCGGCGTCTGCCCGAAGGAAGCCTTTCCGCCGGCGCACCCGCTGATCTTCTGCTCGACGTCGTTCGGTGCTCAGTGGGACAGTCGGTTTGCCGTCCCGTTCATCAAGGCGCAGGCGGGCGGCAAGGCCAAGGTCGGCTTCGTGGCGCAGAACATCCCCGTCTCGCAGGCCGAGATGGAGTTCGCCGAGAAGCTCGCGCGCGAGCTGGGCCTCGAAACGCTTCCGGTCGTCGTCGTGCCGGGTGGCAGCGCCGACTTCACTCCGTTCGCGGCGAAGCTCAAGGACGGCGGCGCTGACTGGGTGCTCTCCTGGGCGCCGTGGCCCCTCGAGATCGGCGTCTTCGAAGCGCTCGCGCGCATCGGCTGGACGGGCCGCTACGTGACGTACGCGCACCAGCCCGCCCAGGACGATCTCGCGCGCCTGAAGTCGCCGAACCTCTTCGCGTTCGGGGGCAACGCGTTGTTCACCGAGGCGCTGCCCATCCACAAGGAGATCGAGAGCGCGGTGAAGGGGCAGACGAGCCATCCGCCGCATTACCTCGTCGAGGGCTGGGTGTCGGCGATGGTCCTCGAGCAGGCGTTGCGAAAGTGCGGCTGGCCGTGCTCGAAGGACAAGCTCGCGCAGACGCTTGCCACCGTCAGCGTCGACACCAGGGGCTTGCGGGGCGGCGCGATCGAGTGGACCGCCGACAACCACTATCGCCAGCGGGCGTACTACAAGGTCTACCGCTGGGACACGGGCAGTCGCGCCGTCGTGCCGGTCGGAGGCTGGACCAGGCTCGACGTGAAATAACGTGCAGGCCGTGGCCGGCGTCGTCGTTCTGGCCAGCCTCTACGTGCTGCTCGGCGTCGGCTACGTTCTCGTCTACCGCGCCAGCCGCGTGCTGAACCTGGCCCAGGGCGATCTCATGATGGTCGGCGGCTACGCGCTCTTTGCCACCGTGACGACCGTGAGTGCGAGCCCCTTCATCGCCGTGCCGCTGGCGCTCGCGGTCGGCGCTGCCGTCGGCGTGCTCGTGTACGCGCTGCTGATGAGGCCCATGGCCGGCCATCCGGTATTCGCGGCCGTCCTCGTCACCGTGAGCCTCGGCATCCTGCTTCGCGTCGCCGTCGTTCTCGTCTACACCGACCAGACCCGCTATCCGCTGCCGGCCATGGATTTCTCGAATCCTCCCGTGCGCCTGCCCGGTGGCGCCGCCGTGTCGGCGCTCGACGTGGTAACGGTGGCCTCGGCGGCGGCGCTGCTCGGCGGGCTCTTCGCCTTCCTGCGACTCTCACGGCTCGGCATTCGCATGCGCGCCGCCGCCGAGCGGCCACTCCTGGCCGCCCAGCGCGGCATCGACTTCCACGCGCTCTTCGCGCTCTCGTGGGCGCTGGCCTCGTTCGCGGGCGCGCTGGCGGGCGTTCTCTACGCGAGCAACGTGCGGCTCGATCCCTCCCTGGGCATCCTCGGGCTCAAGGCGTTCGCCGTGGCGCTCGTCGGCGGCCTCGACAGCCTCGGCGGGCTCGTGGCCGGAGCCCTCATCGTGGCCACCGTCGAAGTGCTGACCATCCGCCACGTCAACCCGCTGCTGTCCGACGTCTCGCCGTTTCTCTGCCTGCTCCTGATGCTCCTCGTCCGTCCCTGGGGCCTCTGGGGCACGCGCGAAGAGCTGGAGCGCGTGTAGAGAGCGTCCGTGGCGTACGGCAGCGGGTACTTCAAGACGACGTACGAGGCCGACATGGCGCTCGTCGACACGCGCCTGCGCCGTCTGGCGCTCGCCACGCTGATCGTGGGGCTCGCCGTGCTGCCCCGCGTGGCGTCGCCCTTCGTCCTCGAGCTCGTCACGCAGACCGCGCTGGCCGCCGTCGGTGCGCTCGCCTTGAACATGTTGACCGGCCTGGCCGGCCAGATCTCGCTGGGCCACGCCGGATTCCTCTGCGCGGGAGCGTTCACCGTCGGCATCCTGACCGAGAGCGTGAAGGCACCGCCGCTCGTCACGCTGCCGGCGGCGGCCGTGGTCGGCGGACTCCTCGGTCTGGTGGTGGGCGTGCCCTCGCTGCGGCTCAAAGGGCTCTATCTGGCGCTCGGGACGCTGGCCATGCACTTCGTGGTCCTCTACGTGGCCAGCGAGTACCAGGCGCGCTGGGGCTTCAACACGGGGGTGAGCGTGCCGGCGCCGACCGTCGCCGGCGTCCGCTTCCGCAGCGGCGTGCAGTGGTACTACGTCCTCGTGGCCTTCGCCATGCTGACCACGTTCCTCAGCGTGAACCTCGGACGCTCCCGGGTCGGCCGGGCCTGGATGGCCATCCACGATCGAGAGATCGCCGCGGCGAGCCTGGGCATCGCCGTCGCCCGCTATAAGCTCCTGGCCTTCGTCGCGTCCTCCGTGCTGACCGCGCTGGCCGGCGCGCTCTGGGCGTACTACCGCTCGTTCGTGTCGGTCGAAGCATTCTCGTTCGTCGTGACGATCGAGTTCATCGCGATGATCGTGATCGGCGGCATGGGCTCGACGCTGGGGGCGCTCCTCGGCGCCGGTTTCGTGACGCTGCTGCCGTACGGCATCGACGCCGTCGTCGGTGCGCTGGCTCCCGGCGGCGCCGCACCCTACTGGCTCTTCCCGCTCAAGTTCGGCGCGTTCGGTCTGCTCATGGCGCTCTTCCTCGTCTTCGAGCCGCTGGGCCTCGTCGGCATCTGGCGGCGGGCGCGGACCTGGGTCGTGCTGTGGCCACTTCGTTACGCGCCGCTGCGGACCGTGCGATGAGCTTGCTCGACGTGCGAGGCATCGAGGTCGTGTACCACCGCGCCGCCACCGCGGTGCAGGGGATCACGCTCGACGTTCCCGCGGGGCGAATCGTGGCGCTCCTCGGCCCGAACGGCGCCGGCAAGACGACGACGCTGCGGGCCATCTCGGGCTTCCTCGACGCCGACGACGCGCGCGTCACCGACGGCGACGTGATCTTCGACGGGGTCACGGTCACCGGCTGGCTGCCGCACCGGCTCGTTCGCCGGGGCCTCGTGCTCGTGCCCGAGCGCGAGAAGATCTTCGAGACGCTGACCGTGGTGGAGAATCTGCAGGCGTGCCGGCGGGGCGGCGACCTCGAGGCCGTCTTCACCCACTTCCCTGGGCTGGCCGACCGCCGGCGTCAGCTCGCCGGTTATCTCTCGGGCGGCGAGCGTCAGATGCTCGCGCTCGGCAGCGCGCTGCTCTGCCAGCCGCGCCTGCTGCTGGTGGACGAGCTCTCGCTCGGGCTGGCGCCCATCGTCGTGCGCGCGCTGATGGAGGCGGTCCGTCGCCTGCGCGACGAGCTGGGCCTGACCATCCTGCTCGTCGAGCAGAACGCGGCGGCCGCGCTCGAGATCGCCGACCACGGGTACGTGATCGAGAACGGTCGCATCGTCCACGAGGGTTCTGCCGCCGCGCTCCTGGCTCACGACGACGTCCGCGAGTTCTACCTGGGCGGAGCCCGCAGCCGGGCCGGCCGGACGTACCGCGACGTGAAGCAGTACCGGCGGCACCGCCGGTGGTTCGCGTGAGCACGGGCGCCGAGCTCACGGTCGAGCGCGTGTCGGTGGCCTTCCGCGGTCTCCAGGCCCTGAACGCCGTGAGCGTGCGTGCGAGCGCCGGAGAGATCACCGCGCTGGTCGGCCCCAACGGCGCCGGGAAGACGACGCTGCTGAACGCGATCGGCGGCTTCTGCGCCATCACCACGGGCACGATCCGCCTCGACGGGACGCCGATCCACGGCCTCCCAGCCCACCGGGTCGCGGCCCAGGGCGTGGGGCGTGCGTTCCAGTTCGTCGAGCTGTTCCGTCACCTGACGGTGCTCGACAACCTGATGCTGGGCCGCCACCTGCACATGCGGGCGGGGCTGCTGGCCGGCGCCGTCTTCTTCGGCCGCTCCCGCCGCGAGCAGGCGGCGCACCGCGGCCGTGTCGAGGCCATCATCGAGTTCCTCGAGCTCGAGCGCTACCGCCGCGACCCCGTCGACAGCCTGCCCTTCGGCGTGCAGAAGCTCTGCGGCGTGGCACGCGCGCTCGCGATGGAGCCGCGGCTCCTGTTGCTCGACGAGCCGTCCAGTGGCATGAATCGCGAGGAGAAGGAGGACTTCGCGCGCTTTCTCCTGCGCATCAAGCACGAGCGGGGGACGACCGTGCTGTGGGTCGAGCACGATCTCGAGATGGTGGCGGATCTCGCCGACCGGGTCACGGTGCTGGATTTCGGCCAGGTCATCGCCGAGGGGCCGCCCGCCGAGGCGCTGAGCGCGCCGCCGGTGGTCGAGGCGTATCTGGGGAGGCGACCATGACGACAGCGTTGCCGAAGCTGCCGACGTCGGTGGTGGGCAGCCACGGACTGCCCGGCTGGGTGTGGCTGGCCCGCGAGGCGATGGAGCAGGACCGGCTGGGACAGTCCGACCTGCGCGAGCTGATGGAGGACGCGACACTGGTCGCGCTCGCCGATCAGGAGCGCGCGGGCGTGGACGTCGTGAGCACGGGCGAGATGATGCGCGTGCGCTTCATCATCGGCTTCTACGACCACATCACGGGCATCAAGACCCTGCCGGCGCCACGCAAGCTCGGCCAGCCGCTCTGGGACACCAACACGCCGTTCGAGGTGACCGGCAAGATCACGGCGCCGCACGGCCTCGGCATCGTCGAGGAGTTCAAGCTCGCGCGCTCGCTGACCGACCGCCCGATCAAGGCCACGGTGCCCGGGCCGTACACGCTGCTGGTGCCGCTCAAGCTCGGCGGCGGGTACCGCGATCGGGACACGCTGCTGGCCGACCTCGTCGCCATCGTGAACGCCGAGTGCAAGGCGCTGGTCGCCGTCGGCGCCGACTTCATCCAGATCGACGAGCCGCATCACGGTATGTACGCCGGCGCGATGCCGGACGTGGCCCGGGGCATCAATCGCGCGATGGACGGCGTGGCCGCCAAGCTCGCGGTCCACGTGTGCTTCGGCAACCTCTACGGCCGGCCGTTCAGCGCCGTGCGTGACTACCGCAACGTCTTCCAAACGGTCAACGACATCCATGCCTCGCAGATCGTGCTGGAGTTCGCCAACCGGGGGATGGAGGACCTCGCCCAGCTCGAGGCGTGGCCACGCGACAAGGAGCTGGGCGCCGGGGTCATCGACGTGAAGGCGTTCCGCTCGGAGACGGGCGCCGACGTGGCCGAGCGCATCCGCAACATCCTGCGCTACGTTCCCGCCGACCGGCTGTGGCTCAATCCCGATTGCGGCTTCTGGGAGACGCCGCGCTGGGTGTGTCAGCGGAAGCTGCGCGCGCTGGTGGACGGCGCGCGCAGCGTCCGCAACGAGCTGGGAGGCTAGCTACTTTCCTTCGAGCGCGGCCAGGGTCGAGTAGTCGGCCGTCGAGCCGTGGCCGCCCGCGAACTTGACCGGCGAGATACCGAGCTTCTTCACGGCGGCGACGACCGCGGCCTGATTCGGATTGAGCGTGGCCCCGAGCGGCGGGCCCGGGCTCCAGAGATCGGTCACGAAGCCGAGCCGCTCGGCCGGCAGGTACCCGATCAGCATCGCGTGGGCGTGGGGATTCTCGATCACGTATGCCACGACCTCGCGCTGGCCGTCGCTGAAGACCTGCTTGTCGGCGACCTCCGTGATCGGCGCCCGACTGACATCACGCGCTTGAAGATCAGGGTTGCGCCGAAACGGGGCGGCCAGGACGCTGCGGAAGTGCTCGGCGGCGCCCTTGCCGACGACCAGGGTGGCCCCTTGCGCGATATAGGCGCGAAGGCCGCCCGTGTGGTCCATGTGGTGATGCGTGAGGACGAGGTACTTCACCGGCTTCGCGCCGAACTTCTGACGGGCCGCGTCGAGCGTCCAGTTCGACTGGGCGTCCGTGACCGGTGCGTCGAACACGATCAGGTAATCTTTCATCTCGACGATGAGACTGTTGTGGGAGCCGCCCACGACGTGCTGGATGCCGGGGCCGAGCTCGACCAGCCGCAGGCTCGACGTCACACGCGTGTCGAAGCTCGGATTATCGGAGTCCAGGTAGGTGCCGATGAACTGGCGCCGGATGACCCACTGATAGTGCAGGTTACCGGTCGCCGGCTTCGCGGCGGAGGCCTTCACGGCGTCAGGGATCATCAGGCGGTCGGCGGCCACCGGTACGTTGGTCTGCACGTCGGTGATCTTTCGCTCGGCGACCGTGCGGCCGTTGAGCTGATACTGCTGAGTCGTCGCGACCTGCCGCCCGCCCATCGGGCGCCAGTCGGAGAGCACGAGGTCGAAGTTCACGTCGCCCCAGATGTTGTCGTAATCCATCGTTCGGATACGCGGGATACGTCGTGCCGCCGCTGGTGATGTCGCCCGCGTCCGAGACGCGGTCGGGGTTACGCAGCATGTCGAGGAACATCATGGGGGACGCGCGGCGCATCTCGCGCTGCACGGTGGCCAGGCGGAGACCGGACATCGCGTGAGCCGGCGGATTCGATTCCATGCTCTGCTTGGTGCGGGCCGTGGTGTCGATGCCGATCACGGAGCCGGCGTCCGGCGTGACGATCTCGCTGAACGTGTACGTGCGGGGCGCCGGGTACACGTAGTTGCGCACCCAGTCCGTCCGCGAGGCGCGGGCGCCGTAGTCGACGACGGTCTCGAAGGTCGAGTCGTTGGTCAGCCGCATGTCTCCGCCGGGCATCACGGACTGCTCGGGCTCCCACTGGCGGATGGTGCCCTTGACCGCGACGGTCTTGACGCCGGCGAGGGCGCTCTCGCCGCCCAGGGCCTGGACGGCTTTGCTCACGAGGCCGTCACTGCGGGGCGAGGCGGTCGCGCCTGACACCGCGGTCAATGACGCGAGGAGTAACAGTGCGCTTCGTCTCATGGATCCTCCATTAGGGCACGCAATTTAGGTCACGGGATGCCGGCGAAGGTACGTGGCGCCTCCGGAGGTGTCAACTGGAGGCGGCTCGCGATTCGGCTGCACCTCTGGGGTGGGCTGCTCACCGGGCCCTTCCTTCTCGTGCTCGGCCTGAGTGGCGGGGCGCTGGTGTTCCGCACCGAGATCGAGAGCCTCGAGAAGGAAGGGCCCGGCAGCCGGCGGCGTCACTCGATGCGGTCGTCGGCATCGCGCGCACGCGTCATCCGACTGCCGAGCCGTACGCGCTACGGATCCCGAGCGCGCCGGGCCGGCCGTATCGCGTCGAGCTGCGCGGCAGTCGACTGCACCTTGAGATCGCCGTGGATCCATCGACGCTGCAGATCGTCGGCGGACGCGCGGCCGAGCGCTCGGTGATGGTCGCCGTGCGCTCGCTGCACGCCAGCCTCCACGCTGGCCGGCTCGGCGCAGTCGTCGTCGGGCTCCTGGGACTGTGGCTGGTGGTCGAGAGCCTGACGGGACTCTGGCTCTGCTGGCCATCCGTGCGCCGCCGGCCTCGCGTGGCCGGCGGCGCGCCGATCGAGCGCGTGGGGAGTCGGGGCCTGCATCGGCTCATGGGCGGCGCGTCGCTGGCGCTCGGAGTCGTCATTGCCCTGACCGGCGTCGTGCTCGCGCTCGGCAGTGTCCTTGCACCGGCGGGCGCTAGCCCGTCGCCTGCGCGCACTGTCAGTGGGTTGAGCCGTCTCGACGTGATCGCCGCGCGCGCCGCGGCCTCACGGCCCGGGGCGAAGATCACCGCGCTCATCGCGCGCGATGGCGATGCCGTTCGCGTCGAGACGACGGCCGGCGCCGTCATCGTCGACCGCGAGACAGGCCACGTGGCCCGCGCACCGTCGTCGGAGACGCGACTCGACGTGTGGGACTGGATCGCGCGTCTCCATTACGGTGACTTCGCCGGCTGGGTCTCGCGCGTCGCATATGCGCTGGTGGGTCTCGGACTGTGCCTTCTCTCGATCACGGGCTATCTGATCACGGCGCAGCGCACCAGCGGCCCGTCGTGAACGACGGTCGATGGCAGCGTCCTTGCTTCCTCTTGTGCTGTTCGAACTCTGAAGGAGGCAACGCCATATGCACAAGCCAATGTCGATGTTCGTCATAGCGCTTACGCTTGCGGTTGCGACGGCGGCGATGGCCCAGACGGCCGACGTGACCGGCCGAGTGATGCGCGTGGACCCGGGTACGCAGGTGATCGTCCTCGACAACAATCAGGCGTTCCGCGTGACGCCGAACACGATGCTGATCGTCAACGGCCAGCCCGTCGCGATCGGCTCACTGCAGCCCGGCCAGTCGGTGGTCATTCGTTCGGGCGAGGCCGTCGCGATGACGCCGTCGACGTCGGCGCCCGTGACCCAGCCGGGAGTCACTCAACCGGGAGTCACCGTCCAGCCGGCGCAGCCCGGCAGCACCGTCGTGGTGACCCAGCAGCCGGCGTCGGTCGGCGCTCAGCAAACCCTCTACGGCCGCGTGACCGACGTGGATCGCCGGGAGATCCGGATCAAGAGCGACAACGGCAGCTTCGAGGTGAAAGTGCCACGGGAGCTCGCCGCGCAGGTCCGCAAGGGCGACAACGTCCGCGTCGATCTGACGTTTCAGCGCTAATCGTCCACGCCGGGCGCCGAGAAGACTCGGCGCCCGGCCGCTGGTAGGATAGCGACCATGGCCAACGAACTGCAGGGCCCCGAGCCGAAGATGGACCCGACCAACCTCTACCGCGAGGAGATCATCACCGACCGGCGGGTAGGCACGATCCGCTTGCTGACGCCGATCACGACGTCCGGCGCGACCGATCCCAAGCGCAAGGTCCTCTACGTGGGTGAGACGCAGGTACTCACGGCCGGGGGCATGCTTCCGATCGCGTTCGAGCTCGACGCGACCTCGCTCAACGAGGCGATCGAGAAGTTCCCCGACGGCGTCAAGCGCGCGGTCGAGGAGACGATCCAGGAGATCCAGCAGCTCCGCCGCGAAGCCGCCTCGTCGATCGTGATTCCGGACGTGAAATCGGCGAGCGGGCTCCTCGGCGGGCCTGGTGCGCTGGGCGGGCCGGGAGGCCCGGGCGGACCGCCACGAGGCGGGAGGATCCAGCTGCCGTAGCTGACGGGGGTCTCGGCCGCCACACGCGAGAGTCATCTCTCGTGTGACGGCCGATCTCGTTCTTCGCTACGCCGCCTCCCGCCACGAGGGCCGATAGATGTCCTCGCCCCGACAGTTCTGCCATTCGCGCTCGAAGTACTCGGCGTCCTCCTCGGACCGTGGCGTCACGCCGATCACGATGTAGCCCTCGCGAATCCCGCGGTCGTAGCGGCGCGCTCGCTCCTCGGGAATCCCGGCGCCGATCAGCGCGCCGACGATGCCGCCGCCCACCGCGCCTGCCGCGCCGCCGGCCAGCGCTGCCGCGATGGTGCCCATCGCCAGCAGCCCGATCCCAGGCAGCGCGATGACGCCCGCCGCGGCGAGGCCGGCGAGAACGGCGCCGAGCGCGCGTACGAGGCGCTGTTGAGCCGTTGCATCTCTCCTCTGCTGGTTCCTGAGCGGTCAGGAACCTTCAGGCAAGGGAGGTGTCATCAGGCGACGCGATAGCGCGTGATCGCGTTCTCGTCCCACTCGATACCGATGCCGGGGCGCGCCGGAGCCTGGATCATTCCGTCCACCGGCCGCAGCGGCTCGGCGAGGATTGGCGCGGCGACGTCGAGGTATTCGATGTAGTGGCAGGTCGGCGTCATGGCCAGCAGGTGGGCGCTGACCTCGATGAAGAGGTGGCTCGAGCATGGCGTCCCGGCCGCCTGCGCCAGCGCCGCCGCGCGCAACCAGCCGGTCACGCCGCCGATCTGCTGCGGGTCCGGCATGACGAGGTCCGAGGCTCCGAGCGACAGCGCCAGCTCCATCTCGTACACGCCGTTGAAGTTCTCACCGATCTGGATCGGCGTGGTGACCTGCGTCGCGATCTCGGCGGCGCCGCGGTAGTCGTCCGCCCGCACCGGTTCCTCGATCCAGCTCACGCCCTCGCTGTCGAGCACGCGCCCGCGGCGGATCGCCTCCGGCGTCGCGAGCGACTGGTTGTAATCGACCATCAGTGCGGCGTCGTCGCCCAGGTGCTTGCGGGCGGCCCGCACCACGGCGAGATCTTCGGCCAGCGTTGGCCAGCCGACCTTCACCTTCAGCGCCTTGAAGCCGGCCGCGACGGTCTTGGCCGCGGCGTCGGCCGCCTCGCCGGGCGCGGCCGGCTGCCCAGCATCTCGGCGAGCGGAACACCGGCGCGCACGGCGAGCGCATCCCACGCCGCCATGTCGACGCCAGCCACCGCGACGCCCTGGAGGCCACGCGTGCCGAACAGCGTCATGCGCGAGCGCATGGTCTTGTCGAGCTCGACCGGTGCCAGGACGTTGCCCTTGACGATCTCGCCGAGCGCCACCACCAGCTCACGCAGCGGTGCCAGCGTGAAGGCGTGGTACCCGAAGAGGTACGAGCGTCCGACGATGCCCTCGTCGGTGGTCAGGTCGATGAGCAGCAGCGGCGCCTGGGTCACGTGCCCCGATGCGGTCCGGACCGGCGGCTCGAGCGGTGCGACGACGGCGCGAGCTTGCAGGTCACGGATTCGCATCGTGGCCTCCCACGAAGGCCTGCAGCATCCCGTCGGCGCACAGGCGGCGAGCGGTGAGCGCGCGCCGCAGCGCCAGACGTCCGCGCGACTGTTCTTCGTCGGTCACCGCGATCTTCTCGAGGATCGTGACGGCGCGGGCGGCGTGCTCGTCCTCGACCTCCATGTGCACGTGATAGAACTCGAGCGCCGCGCGCGGGACACCATAATGCTTTTCGAGCGCCTCGGCCGTTCGCCCCATGTGGATGGGATTGATCGACTCGGTCGCGAGGTTGCCCCCGCACAGCGCCTCCACGGTCGAGGATCGCTGCAGCAGGAAGAGCTCGTTCTTCTCGATGATCGTCGTGGGCAGATAGTCCGTGGCGAAGAGCGTGTCGCGCGAGATGCCGAGGCCCTCGGCCAGGCGGATGAAGAGATACGCGTGCGCCGTCGTCTTGCCGCCCACCATGTCCTCGCCGCCCTCCTCCACGACGAGCGGGATGAGGGCTCGCTGGCGCTCGAGATCGTCGAAGGTCGGCGAATACCCGCCGACCGAGATGATCTTCCAGGCGGCGTGTCGGAGCGTGTCGAGGAAGAAGCAGCCCTGCTGACGGATCACGTCGCGCAGCTGAGCTGGCGTGAGCCGGCCGTCCCAGAGCATCCGGAACAGCCGGTGGTGCAGCCAGGGATGGGTCTCCTTCGCCTCACGGAGCAAGGCGGCGGCAAATTCGGCGGGCGGTAGCGCCATGGCAACCTCCTGTCGCAGGCCGGGTCATTGTATTCGCCGTCGCCCGGCGACGCTATAATCCCGCCTCGTGCACTACGTCACACGGCGCAGTTTTCTTCGGATCGGTGCGGCCGCCGCCACCGCCAGCCTCGGCGGGCCTTTCATCGGATGTGCTCGATGGGCGGGCGACGCCCGGGCCGAGCGTCCCATCGAGATGATCGACCACCTCGTCGTCATCTACCAGGAGAACTGGGCGTTCGACAGTCTCTTCGGCACGTTCCCCGGAGCCAACGGTCTCGCCAACGCGCTCCACACCGTCCGCCAGGTCGACAACGACGGCCAGCTCTACGCCGCGCTTCCCGCGGCCATCGACAACAGCAAGCCTCCCGGGGCGCCTGATCCCCGGATTCCGGCCAACCTCCCGGTGGCGCCGTTCGATCTCGGGCGTTACATCGCGCCGGACCAGCTGGCTGGCAACCCCGTGCATCGCTACTACCAGCACATCTTCCAGATCGACGGCGGGAAGATGGACAAGTTCATCGCCTTCGGCAACACCGGCGGTCTGGTAATGAGCCACTACGACGGCACCACGCTGCCGCTCGGCCGGTTCGCTCGGGACTACGCTCTTTGCGACAACTTCTTCCAGGCGGCGTTCGGCGGTTCGTTCCTCAACCACGTCTGGCTCATCGCTGCGGCCACGCCGCGGTGGCCCGAGGCGCCGGCCGTGTTGCGCGCTCAGCTCGAGGGCGAGCGCCTGCTGAGGGACGGCGACGTCACGCCCGACGGTTACATCGTCAACACCGCGTACACGATCAATGCCCCACATCCGCCGACCATCACGGATCGTGGACGGCTCGCGCCCAGCTTCTCGCTGCCGACGATCGGCGACCGGTTGAGCGAACGCGGTGTGTCGTGGCGCTGGTACTCGGGCGGGTGGAACGACGCGCTGGGTGGTCGCGCGCACCGGATCTTCCAGTTCCACCATCAGCCGTTCGCGTATTTCGCCAACTACGCGGACGGCACCGCGGCCAAGGCCGAGCACCTGCGAGACGAGGACGACTTCTGGCGCGACGTGGCGGCGGGGACGCTGCCGGCCGTCTCGTTCGTCAAGCCCAACGGGCCTCTCAACGAGCACCCGGGCTACACCGATCTCTGGAGCGGCCAGCAGCACGCCGACCGGATGATCCGCGCGATCATGGCGAGCCCGGCGTGGCGCCGCACCGCCATCATCGTCAGCTACGATGAGTTCGGCGGGCGCTGGGACCACGTGGCGCCACCCGTCGTCGATCGCTGGGGACCCGGCTCGCGGGTGCCGGCCGTCGTCATCTCACCGTTCGCCCGGCGCCGCTTCGTGGACCACACGTACTACGACACGACGTCGATCTTGAAATTCATCGAGACGCGCTGGAAGCTGGCGCCGCTCGGCCCGCGCGACGCTGCGGCGAACGATCTGACCGCCGCCTTGGACTTCACGCAGACGCCGGCGCCCTGACGCCGCCGCGGTCTCGTCGACACGCTGCTACCATGGCCGCGTGGCCGACGAGATCGAAGGCTTCTTCGAGCGCGGCGTCACCGACGGCCTGCCCGTGGTGCCGCCCGCTGCCGCCCCGACTACTTTCCCGTGGTGCTCGCCATCGTCGAGGCCGCGTGCGATCCCGTCTTCAACCTCACTGATCATCGTCAACGGCCCGATCCGGCAGCGGCTCGGCGTGAACTGCGCGGCCGGAGTGTTCGGCCCTGGCTATCGCGCCAACGCGACGATCGGGCGCGCGTTGCGGCTGATCATGATCAACCTGGGCGGCACCCGCGCCGGCCAGATCTCGATGTCGACCATGGGCCACCCCGGCCGCTCCACGTACTGCATCGGCGAGCACGAGGAGGCGTCGCCGTGGGAGCCGCTCCACGTCGAGCGTGGATTCGCGCCGACCGACAGCACGGTGACGCTCTTTTCCGGCGAGAGCCCGTTCATGGTCAACGATCATCTGAGCCGCGCGGCGCCGCAGCTCGTCGCATCGTTGGGCTGGTCGGCCGCGGGGGTGTGGAATCACAAGAGCTATCC
>Ga0209469_1000993_pt1 | contig 16360 bp, 10 predicted proteins | sample GraSoiAngelo_123_FD_185880 | JGI IMG/M metagenome (GOLD analysis project Ga0209469, IMG submission 185880) | Grasslands soil microbial communities from the Angelo Coastal Reserve, California, USA - 14_0927_02_40cm (SPAdes) (version 2) | ecosystem: Environmental > Terrestrial > Soil > Grasslands ... | reverse complement strand
TCCGGGAACTTGCCCCCACCTGCGGCTCCGCGGGCGCCGCTGGCCCTCCCGCTTCCCTCGGGAGATCGATTGGAGATCGTCGAAGGGTTCCGGGCTCCGTGGGTCGCACAGGTCCTCCGAACGGATCGAGGCGTCTCGCTGATCCTGGATGCGATGGGCGGTCCATCGTCGCCGGTCCTCGACGGGCTCGTCGGTTCGACGTTCGCGGCGGCGAATTTCACGAACGTTCCGCAATGGCAAGTCGTCGTGCGCGACTTCGGCAAGGGCCAAGAAGGCGACGTGCGCGTGGCACGGATTCTCCTAGCGGCCCGCACTTCCCCTGCGAATCCCGATACCGATGCGGATGGATTGAAGGACGGCACGGAGCGATCTTCCACGGGCACCGTCCCGGTCCTGCGCGACGTCGATGCTGATCTCCTGACGGACGGCACGGAGATCACGTCGCGCGAAATCCCGTTCATCGTGGACGGCGTTGCCTCAGTCCGAACGATTCGGACGGATCCGCTCGATTTCGATACGGACGGTGACGGTCTGCCCGACGGCGCGGAACTTCTCCCTGGGGGCTCTCAAGACCCTTCGGATCCTACGGTCCCGGACACGGATCGGGACGGCCTTTCCGATGGCGTCGAGCGCATCGTGTTCGGCTCCGATCCGACTCGGACGGACACCGACGATGATACCCTGTCCGACCTGACGGAGGTGACTCCGCGGTCGTTGGAGCTCGAGATCGATGGCATCCTTGAGGTCCGATCGGTCACAACTTCTCCCGCCTCCCCGGATACCGACTTCGACGGCCTCCGAGATCATTTGGAGTGGGACGGATTGTCGCAATACGGATTCCAGACGGATCCTTCGGACCCCGACACGGACCATGACGGGCTCTCCGATGCCGACGAGCTTTCGGGTCTGAATCGGAGGCCCACGAATCCCCTCGAGTCCGACACGGACGGCGACGGCCTGATCGACGGCCTCGACCTCTCGCCGACGGAACTCTGGGACCTCCAATGGCAGGGAACGTTCCATCCCGGGATGATCCGGTTCACCCAGCGGTTCGACGCTCGCGGTGTGCAAGGCTTGTCCGCGCAGATTTGGACGTACGATATCGTCGACAACACCTGCGTGTTCCTGTCGGACCACACGTCGACGGCCACTCGGAGCAGCGACGAGTCGGCCGCCAATGTCGTCGCGACTTTGAATCGGGTCCTGGCCGAGGGAGGGGAGCATGATTTTGTTGCGACTACCGCGAGGCACATCCTACAAGATAGTCGGGGGTTCGCTTCCTCGGCTTATGGTGCGTGCGATCTCGCCCACCCGCGGCAGTACCGCTTCGAGTATCTGTACGACAGCAACAGTTTCGACATCGATTTCGTGAACACCCAGGAATCGGTCCTCCACGACGAGACCGGCGACGTGTTCTATCAGGCGACTTTGGAAGTGCCGATTCGGATTGCGAAACCACAGAGCATCGTCCTTCAGCTGTCGATTGATCCTGAGGTGGATCGCGGCGGAGAGGACGTCGTCCCCGCGTTTGTGTACTCTCTGACCCGTGGGACCGATTACGCGGCAACGGCTCCCTTCTATCGAAACATCGCCGTGGGTGCACCCCTAGATGATCATGCCTACCAGTTCCAGCTGCGCATACCGAAGGATGTCGCCACCGAGGCCAATGTCAATCTGGTGAATGGCTTGCCGTTTGCAACTTTGTTCCTGATGCCGATCTGGCTCACGAGTGGGCCGTCCGGGGTTGTGCGATCTGCGTTAGATGCAAGGGCGGCAACGGTTGGTTCTGTAATTTCCAGAGTCTCTGAATCTGCGGAAATGCTTGTCGCCCGACTCGGAATTGACACCACCGATCTCGCAAGCTTTCTGCCTACTACGACAGCGGGTCTGGTAACAGGATACCACACATTTGGCCCATACTCGGTCTATGTGTATCACCTCGCCGACTTGTTTGACAACCGCGCCCCGCAGGCCGTTGACGCAGCATACCTGATTGGCGAGTCATCCGAAGAGGTCGCGACCTTCCAAGAAGCGATTGACTGGGCGCCCGAGACAGAATGGTCGCGGAAGTCCCAAGACGGCTTCGGGCTCTCCCGAAAGGTGTTCAGCATCATTCGAACCGGTATCTCGGTCACAAGCCAGGTTGTCGGGAAGATGCTCGTCCCCGTCATGACGCTACCCGCTGGAAGTAGAGAACAGGTGACCTTTGGCCGATCCACTTTCGTCGTCACGAAGCTTACGGATTTCGAGACAGGCCGCCCCTACTTCGTCGTCGGCGAGACGGCTGTTCGGACGGTCAAGCTCAGGGTGCCGCATCCGGAAATACCTGGGACAGAGCTCACAGAAGTTCGCTCAATCGAGCGAGGAATTCGCGCTGAGATTGTCGACAACCTCGAGGACTCAAAACTCCTCACGGGTGTGAAGTACTCCAGTCTCAAGACCGCCCTGCGTGGGGCCGCGATTGGGGCAACTCTGGTAGTCTTCGGAAGTCAAGCCGTCCTCGCTTTTGCGGACGGCGACTATGTAAAGGGCACTGTTTTCAGTGTGGCCGGAGGGACCGCAGCCTTTGGCGTTGCAAAAGCTGACGTCGTCTTCACGGGTAAGCTTTTCAAGGGCCGGGTCTCACCATTCGGGTTTAGGGTGAGGCTGGGTACGGTCGCAACGATCGCAGTTACCGGAATTCTGGCATCGTATGAACTCTACCTGGCTGTGCGTTCGACTGATTCGATCAAGAGATTAGCCCACTACGAGAGCGGCGCGTCGATTCTTGCTGACTCGATCGTCGCAGCGGTACCTCTGTATGGGGCTGCCGCTATGCTTGGCTGGCAGCTTGGAATGATAGCAGCAATCGGTGTTGAGGCGCTCCTCGGCATCATGCCAAATTCGCTGGCTGTCAAGATAGTAAGCTCTCCCGGAAGCACCGTGGTCTTTCTCTTCGAGTACGCTTTCACCACCGAGATCCCGTCCGCTGTCGCCGAGGACGCATTAATTCAATTATTGAATTTCTTGGCGGAAGTGGCTAGATATAGCAACTCTTTGAACCCTCCTGTCCCAACCTTGGTACTGGTGCCGTGAGATGGAGACGACCACCTACTCGTCCGCCGGCGTGCGAGCAGGTGACTCGGAAGGCCTCGGACGCGTTTACGCGGAATCTGGCGATATCGTTTTGATCCCAGATGAAGAGGTCCTAAAGACCAGCCCCGGGTGGGACATTGACGTGACTTCCCCCTGGCGGAAGATATTGCCCAAGCTGATATTCGCTGGATTTAGTGGCAAAGCGTCAAGCGAGCTCTACATCACAAACCAACGAATTGTCCTCCTCAGAGAGATCGACTTATGGAGGGAACTCAGGGAGGAACTTTCACCTCTGGGTATCCCATCTGCTGCGGCCAAAGAGCTTCATCTGCGGAGGCTGAAGTCGGCGGGTGTGCGCCAGTTTTGCGAGATAAAGCCCCGAAACTTCCGAGTTGTGAGAATGAAAAGGCTTGACCGCCGTTGGTCGTGGTTGGACCTCCGCCTCCTCGATGTCGATAACACCCGATATGAAATTACATTCGCGAAAACCGAGGGCTTAGACCCCGAGACATTAACGCTCATTCAAGCGCAATTTCAACATTAGCTCGATTCAAATCCCGCCGCCCATTCATCGTACCCGCCGTTACTTTATTACTCGCTCCTTCCTTGTGCTTCGTCTCGAAAGGGACTAGGCCGAGCGAATGCTACAGAAATTGCTCGTTGCTGCGGGAATCTCGCGGCTAAATTCGATGCAAATTTTGGCAATCGATGAGATTCGCAAAGGTACAAATGTATTGATCGTGGCTCCAACTGGTTCTGGTAAAACAGAGGCGGCGTTACTCCCTATTCTCGCATTGCTGGGCGAAGAAAAGAGTCTTGGGATCCAAGCTCTCTACGTTACCCCGCTCCGGGCCCTGAACCGAGACATGATTGGACGGATCCAGAGCTTGGTCGCTCACACCAAGCTTATCGCCGCGGTCCGCCATGGAGACACTAGTCAGGCAGAACGGCGAAAACAGGCTGCAGTGCCGCCGAATCTTCTGATTACTACACCCGAGACTCTTCAGGCCATCCTTTCGGGGAGGGTGATGCAACGACATCTCAAGGCGATCAGATTTGTCATCATCGATGAGATTCATCAGTTCGCCCATGATCGCCGGGGCATCCAGCTGACGACCGGTCTTCAGCGACTTCGAAGGATTACTGAACGAGACTTCCAACGGATCGGCCTCTCCGCAACTATCGGCCATCCAGAAACAATCGCATCTATCTTCGGGGGCGAGAAACCGCTGAAAGTGCTGCTTGCTCCCTTGGAGAAACAGTACGAGTACCGAGTCGAATGGCCGCGGCCGATCGACAAGGACTTCGAGTCCGCTCGCGATCTCTACATTACTCCAGAGGCCGCCGCGGGCCTCTCGGCAATCGATGACACGCTTGACGAAAGCCGATCGACCCTGGTCTTCGTCAATGCCCGTCCGCTCGCCGAGCTCCTCGGTTCCCGGCTCTCCATGGTGCGGCACGACGTGGCCGTCCACCATGGCTCCCTCCCTCGGGAGGAGCGCGAGCGCGTCGAGGCGGCGTTCAAGTCGGGGGAGATGAAAGGGCTCGTCTCCACATCAACCCTCGAACTCGGCATCGACATCGGGACCGTCGACAAGGTCGTCCAGTACAACTCGCCGCGCCAGGTCACGTCCCTGATCCAGCGCGTCGGGCGTTCGGGCCACAAGCTCGACCGCACCTCTCGCGGGCTCATCCTGGCGGTCTCCTCCGACGATGCGATCGAATCCCTCGCGGCCGTCCAGGCGGCCCAGGAAGGGGACCTCGAGCCGCTGCACATCCATCGCCTCGCGCTCGATGTCCTAGCCCACCAGATCGTCGGGTGCGCCCTCGACCAAGGCGGCACGGCCCCCTGGTCGGAGATCCTGACGACCATCCGAGCCGCCGAGCCGTACCGCGAACTCGAGGACGCGACGGCGGACCGCGTCGCGGAGTTCCTCGACCACCTCGGGGTCCTGCGCCAACAAGGGGACAAGGTCCGCGTGACCCCGAAAGGACGCCGATACTACTTCGAGAACCTCTCCACGATCCGCGACGAGCGCCGCTACCAGGTCATGGACCTCACGACCCAGAAGCAGGTCGGCATCCTCGGCGAGGAGTTCATGATGATCCAGGCGCGGGAGGGCCTGCATTTCATCGTCCGCGGCCGTCCCTGGAGGATCGAGCGGATCGGCAAGGACGGCATGGTGTACGTGACCCCGGTCGCGGACCCGAACGCCCTGATCCCCGGCTGGGATGGCGAAATGCTGCCGGTTCCATTCGGCCTCGCCCAGCGGGTCGGACGAATCCGGAAGGAAATCGACCATCGCATCGAGGAAGACGGGGTCCCTAAAGCGGTCGCCCATTTCGAGAAGGCTTGGCCGATGAACAAGACGGCGACAAGGCGACTCGTCGAGGAACACGCGAACCACCGGAAGACCGGCGCGCCGGTCCCCACGGACGATCGCATCCTCGTGGAAGCGTTCGACCGCTTCCTGATCGTCCACTCGTCCTTCGGCGAGGTCGTCAACGTCACCCTCGGCGACCTGATCGAGGAGATGCTCGCCCGGAAGCACCTCGTCCGGTTCTGGTGGACAGACCCCTATCGGATCCTGTACGAGCTCGTGGCAGACACCCGCGAGATCGACGTCGAGGGCCTTGTCGACGGCCTGCTTCGGATCGACGACGAGACATTGGAAGGCGGTCTGAAGGCGTTGCTGGAGAACCATCTTCCCCTCGGATATTACATGAAGGGGATCGCGGAGCGGTTCGGAGCGATCCGCCGCGGCCTGACCGTCGGCGAGGGAGACCTGCGGTCCCTGGAGATTCGCTTCGCGAACACGCCGATCTACGACGAGGCGGTCCGGGAGGCCCTCCTCCTCCATGCGGACTTCGACCGAGTCCGCGAGATCGTTCACAAGATTCGAGGGGGAGAAATCGAGGTCGTCATTCATCGGTCGGAGGAGACCCCCACTCCGCTGGCGTATCCGATCCTCCGTAGGTACGTGGAGGCACCGGAGCTCTTCTCCCCGGAGGCGGAGAGGGAGGAAATCCTCAATCGAATGCGCCTTCACCTCTCGTCGGAGCCGGTCCACCTGCTCTGCTTCGAGTGTGGACACTTTCACGAGGAGGTCCGGATCGGGGAAATGCCCGATCATCCGGAGTGTGCGAAGTGCAAATCGAGGCTTCTGACCGTGCTCGGGTGGGCTGCATGGACCGTTCGAGACGCGTATGCGAAGCGCGCGAGGAAACTGGACCTCACGGACGAGGAACGAAAGTTGCTCACGCGAGCGAAACAAGTCGCAGACCTGGTCGCGGTATATGGGAAGCGAGCGGTCTACGCCAACTCGGTCTACGGAGTCGGACCGACGACCGCGAGCAAGATCCTTGCGAAGATGCAGGACACGGAGAAGGAATTCCTGAACGATCTTTTCGAGGCCAAGCTGAAGTACGTCACGACGCGACCGTACTGGAACGCGCCGCAGGCGAAGCCGAAGCTGTACTAAACCGGCCGGTTTCATTCGGGCCGAAGCCTTCATTCCCGGCGAGAGGGAATGGGGTACCGTCACCGACCTAGCGTGAGGTAACCGGACGGTAACCGTCGTTTTTTCATGGGTTGAAGGATATCCGTCGGCGGCCCTCGGAATCGTGGAGGGGTTGCCGTGAAGGCCCTGTCGCAGACCGTTTTCCTGGCCCTGACCGATCTGCGCCGGCAGCTCGGTTCGCCGCATAGCGCGATCTCTTTCGTCGGATCCATCCTCTTCGTCGGGATTCTCTTCTGGCTCCTCAGTGGCTTTGCGATCGACGCCTTTCTGAGCGTTGCCTTCCTCATGATGCCGATGCTGATCCTCGCGCCCGCAACAGCGGCGATTGCCTCGGATCGGGAAACCGGCTATGCGGGGATCCTGTTCACGTACCCCGTCACGGCCACGTGCTACTACGCCGCAAAATTTCTAGCGCTGCTTCTTCTCCTCGGAGTCTACCTCCTCCTGCTGGTTCCGTTCCTCGTGCTCATCCTCTTGTACGCCGGAATGGGCTGGCTCGGGGACCTCGGCCGATTTGCTGGATGGGCGGTCGTGGAAACATCGTTCGTCGCCGCCCTTGGGCTGTTCCTTTCGGCCTCGTTCGGTCGGCGAGCGACCGTCGCTTCCTCCTATATCGGCTTCGGGCTCGCCCTGTTGTTCGTCATCGGACCATGGTACATCCCCTACTACCTCCAGTCCCTGCCTTCGGAGACGGCATCGTGGCTCCTCCGATTCCTCCACTTCTCCCCCGTGATGGCAGCCCTCGACGAGCGGGGAACGGGTACGTTCGTTGCCGAGAACCCTTTGCCCGCCTTTCTGGCGACCGCGTCGGTCGTCCTGATTCTGGTCGCCTTAGGACTCCTCGTCTATCGCCGTTTCCAGAGCCCCGAGGGATGGGAGGTCCGCCGCACGAAGGCCGCGCCGGTAATCGCACTCGGAGTCCTCCTTCTGCTCGTCCTCCCGGCGCTCCCCGGAGTCAGTTACAACGTCAACCCATCGGGCTCCGGCAACTCGGGTTGCACCATGCAAGGCGTCCTTCAGTACTGCGTGTCTCTCCAGACCGGGCCCCCCGAGGACGGGTTCGAGTACCCTTCCCTCGGCGTGCCGATCGTCATGCGGGTCATCGTCACGGTCCAGAACGCGAACCCGTCCCCCGTCCATGTCGGCCGAATTGCGGTGGCGTGGTCCTCCCGCTTCTTGGATTTCAATCTCACCGGCAAGGAGTTCGGTCCTGTCGACGTCCCTGCGATGTCCGGGCTCACCTTGAACGCGAACGCGACCGTGCTGCTCTCGCGCCTGGCGTCCGTCACGGTCTTCCAAGGGTTCTCGAGGATGGTCCCGATCCCCCTCGAGCTTGTCGTCGACGGGCTCCGGGTCGAGTTTCCTCTCGCCTTCGCACTGTCCGTGGCCGGAGGACCGATTTTCAGCCGAGACTTGGTATGGGTTTTCGTCGGTCTGGAAGTGGCCCTCGTCCTCGGACGCCGACTCATGCGGAGGCCGCGGAAGGCGTAGCCATGATCGAAGCGCTCGGCCTGACCCGCGCGTACGACGGACTCCGAGCGGTCGACGATCTGACGCTCGAGGTCCCAAAGGGCTCCGTGTTCGGATTCCTCGGACGGAACGGGGCCGGCAAGACCACGACCGTGAAGATGCTCTCCACGGTCCTCTACCCGACGGCCGGGACCGCTGCGGTGGCTGGATTCGATATTCGGAACGAGGCGCTCAAAGTTCGCTCGATCATCGGGGTCATCGGCGAGGGCACGGAACTGGCACGGCCGTTCTGGACTCCGATGGAGTACCTGCGCTTTTTCTCGAGGCTTCAGAGCGGTTCAACCGGGGCCCTCGGAGAGGAACTCAAGGAATGGCTCGCCCGCCTGGACCTCGCGGACCATGCCAACCGGCCGATTGGGGGCTTTTCCGCCGGGATGAGGAAGCGCTTGGAACTGTGCCGGGTGTTCTTGCGCCACCCGGAGGTTCTGCTCTTGGATGAGCCCACGAAGGAACTCGACATTCCCGGGAAACGCGAGATCTGGGAGCTGCTTCGAGACCTTGCAACGAAGGAGAAGGTCACGTTATTCCTCTGCAGCCACGACGCCACGGAGATCGAGGCCCTGTGCGACCGGATTGCGATCCTGCGCCGCGGCAAGCTCTCCTTCACCGGGTCGAAGGCCGAGATCCCTCGCAGCGTATTCCGGATCGAGACGGGATCGCCGGAAACGGTCCAAAAACACCTCGAGGAGCATCTTCCGATCGCCTCGTCCTCGGCAATCCGCAATCGGCTCTACGTCGCCCTGCGGGAAGGTAGCTCTGCGGAGGAGCTTACATCCTTCCTCAAATCGGCGGGCACCTCGATCGGAGGGGTGTCCGAGGTCGATGCCTTCGATGAGAGGGTCCTCGCGTTCTTGTAAATTCCGGGATTCTGGCCCACTGTGCAATCCCCGATAACCGATGGACCGTCACTCGCTAGCGGGCCGCGACTTATCCGCCTCGGCCACGTAAGCTTCCTCCCCAAATCCTGAGATGTCGAGGCCCGCGTCTTCTTCGGCCGGGCTGACCCGCACCGGAGAGAAGATGTTGATGATCCGGAGGAGGACGTAGGATCCGGCGAACGCGAAGGCGGCCACGACGACGCAGGCCAAGGTTTGGATCCCGAGCTGTCCTGGGTTTCCAAAGAACAGGCCGTTCGGGCCGGCCGGATTGATCAGCGAGGAGGCGAATAGTCCTGTGGCAAGCGTCCCCCAAATTCCCCCCGCGCCGTGGCAGGCGAAGACGTCCAGGGAATCGTCGAGCGTCGTCCGAGCCCTCCAGCTGGCCACGTAATTGCAGAGGACCCCCGCGACCAACCCGATGACGATCGACGGCATCGGGCCGACGTATCCGGAGGCGGGCGTGATCGCGACGAGGCCGCACACCGCGCCCACGGAGATGCCCACCGCGGACGGCTTCCCTTTCCGGATCCAGTCCGTCAGCATCCAGCTCACGGCCGCCGCCGCGGCCGCCAGGTTCGTGACGACCAGCGCGTTCACCGCCAGGGCGTTCGCCGCCAAGGCGCTCCCGGCATTGAAGCCGAACCATCCGAACCACAGCACGGAGGCGCCGAGCATCACATAGGGGATGTTGTTCGGCCGACTATCCAGGCGACCGATGCCCTCCCTCCGGCCGATTACCAGCGCGGCGGCGACCGCCGAGACGCCGGCGGCTGTGTGGACGACCAGACCTCCGGCGAAGTCGATGACCCCGAGGGACTTGAGCCATCCGCCGAGGCCCCAGTTCCAGTGGGCGATGGGCACGTAGACGAAGGTCGTCCATGCGACGATGTAGATCATGAGCGACTTGAACCGAATCCGCTCCGCGAAGGCGCCGATGATCAGGGCTGGCGTGATCGCGGCGAACTTCAGTTGAAAGGCGAAATAAAGGATTTCGGGAATCGTGTCCGAGTACGCGGGATTCGGCGCCGCCCCTACGTTGTTGAGGCCGAAATCGTCCAAGCTTCCGATGAAGCCGTTGAAGGACGGGCCTAAGGCGAGCGTGTATCCCCACAAGGACCACACCAAACTCACGACCGCGAAGATGGCCAGGCACTGGGCGATCGTCGAGACGAGGTTCTTCCGCCGGACCAAGCCGCCATAGAAGAAGCCCAGCGCGGGCGTCATGATCATGACGAGCGCCGTCGCCGCGATGACCCACGCGATATCTCCGGAGTCCAGCGCCACGGTCCGCGCTCCACCGAAACGGAGTTGGCGCGGGAAACAGACACGGAGTATAACGATTCTTCCATGGCTCGGCGCTCCTGCAAAGCCAGAGGTCACGAGGAAGATCCTGGCGGGGATGGAGGACAATGGAAGGGTTCCTCGATGCTAGCGCTTTCAGCTCACGCTCCCCGCCACTAGGAAGGGATGGGTTGTCATGCAAAATTGACCGCCAAAAATCATCTGTGATAGACTTGACAAGTCCGGGGTGTAGCGACCACCGGGTTCCTCGCCCCCAGAATGTACGCGAACGGAAATGCGATCCGAATCCGGGTCAACCGGGGCCTCGTGGCCGGAATCTTTGTCGGTTTGATCATCGCCGCGTCCTTCGCGTTCCTGACGGCCCACCAGGACCGATTAACCTTCTCATCTCTCACGCCGAACACGCTGGGGGGAAACAATCCGGCGGCTTCCGGCCGCGACCCGCTCCTATGGCCCTTCTCCCGGGACAGCATCTGGAACCTGCCGATCGGCTCGAACGCCCGGTACGTCTGGGCCGGCATCCACCATGCGACCTCGATGGCCTACTTCACCGACGCGGACATCCTCGTCCTGGAACCCTCCGCTCCCGCGACGACCGTCTATGCGAACTACGACGACTGGGGAGCGGGGACCCGATGCTCCGCGCAAGGCGGCGCGCTGTTCACCGCACCCATTCCCGCCGACTTTGTCGTGCCGGGGAGCCACCAGGGCTCGCCGGACGGAGACACCCCGAACGCCGCGGCCGCAATCTTGGCGGCCGACGGACACACGATCATCCAGACGCAGCCCTTCGCGCGATGCGCCGGCCAGTCGCCGACGTCCCACTACATGTTCGGAAGCGAGGACCTCTATGGCACCGGGGAGACGGGCTCCCACGGTGGGTCCGGCTTGTCGGCCCTTGGCGGGACCGTGCGTCTCGGCGAACTCGTGCCCGGAGGGACGATCCGGCACTCCTTGAAGCTGAACATCGACAGCGCGAACTTCTACCCCGGACTCGGCGGATACCGATGGCCCGCGTGGAAGTCGGACGCGGGCGGCGCCGGGTACGGCGGCTCCATCCCCGAAGTCCGGATGGGATCCCTCCTAGCCCCCAAGCCCGATTTCCCGATTGACACGTTGGAGACGGAACCGGGCAAGATCGTCGCCGCGGCCTTCCGGGACTACGGCGGGTACATCGTCGACACGTCGGGATGGTCGATCTACAACTTCGTGACGGAGCGGTCCCCCGCGGGGAGCGTTCAGGACGAGTTCAACAAGGCCTGGGGCTATTCCCTCAACGCCGGCGTCGGCGCGAACGGCTGGGCCCGCGACCTCGACAAGATCTTCACGAACCTGTACGTCGTCGACAACTGGGACAAGGCCACCTGGCAGACCGTGTCGGTATCGAATGGTAATGTCGGCGTCGGTCTCGGAACCCCGCGGGTGGGCTGGGCCCCCGAGTTCGGTCAGGTTCCTCCCCCGCCTCCCCCTCCCCCGCCGCCATCCCCGCCACCCGCATTGACCGGCACGACGATCACGCTCACGACGAGCAAGAGCCCGTCCGAGATCAATGAGACCGTAGCCGTTTCCGGTCGTCTCACGGACGCCTCCGGAAGCCCCGTCGCAGGTCGCGTTGTGTCCCTGGAGTGGTCCGCAGATCAGATCACCTGGTACCCCGAGGGGCAAATCGGCCAATTCTCCGCGGCGGACACGAACGGAGCTTTCTCGGACCATATGGCGTTCCGTGGCTCCGGGGACCACAGCGAATACATTCGGGCTCGCTTCGTCGGGGACGCGACCTTCGCGACCTCGCTGAGTTCGGTCGTGACGCAAGCGGTCGTGAAGCTGGCCGTCTCGGCACCGCCCTCGCCGCCGACGTCACCTCCCCCGGCCGCGGAGCCGCCCGCTACGCCCGACCGGTCCGAGCCTGCCCCGACGACCCCGAAGAACCTCTCACCGACCATGTTGCTCCTCGCCCTCGTCAGCATCCTCCTGACGGCGGCGGCCGCCCTCCTTTCCCACCGGGTGCGGATGGACCGAAGCTCCGGTCGGCGAAGTCGACGAGGACGTCGAACGAACGCAAGCCGCAGACCGCTCCCCTTCGACGACCCGGAAGACGACCTCGAGTACCCCCTGTAGCTGCGTCCGCCGGGGGACCGCCGAGGCTGGAGGACTTGTCACGAAAGGAACCTCGACCGCGGTCTGCGCACCACAAGAGAAATACTGCGGCGAATTCACGGAATCACCTGGGTAGGTCGATGAAGCCCACGTTCTTCGCGACACCGGCGGCGTTCCGCGCATGGCTTGAGGGCCATCACGACGAGGCGACAGAATTATGGGTCGGGTTCCATAAAATAGGCTCCGGGAATCCAAGCATGACCTGGTCGGAGTCGGTCGACCAAGCGCTCTGCTTCGGATGGATCGACGGCGTGCGTCAGGGCATCGATGAGGGGACCTATGCGATCCGATTCTCCCCGCGCAAACCAGGGAGCATCTGGAGCGCCGCGAACCAGAAACGGATCCAAGAGCTATCGAAAGAGGGTCTCGTCCAACCCTCGGGCCTCGCCGCCTTCAAGGCTCGCCGCCCTGGAAAATCCGGGGTCTACTCGTACGAGCAGAGGACCGCGGCCAAGCTGCTCCCGGATGAGGTGCGACGCTTCCGGGCCAACCGCCCCGGGTGGAAGTTCTTTCAGGCTCAAGCGCCCTCCTATCGAAAGGCGGCGATCTGGTGGATCACGAGCGCGAAAAAAGAAGAGACGCGAGGAAAACGCCTCGAAGAACTCATTCGCTATTCGTCCCAGAATCGACCGGTCCCGCCGCTTCGACCCCGCGTGCGAGCGAAATGATTCGGCTCTGTTGAGGGCCACCGCGGGAGGGTCTCGGAGATTCTCCTACTCGGGAACAAACTTGCCGTGCTTCGAGATTTCTTCCCTGATGAGGCCGTGGACGTAGTCGGTCGCCATGAGCATCTCTCGATTCAGCGAGAGCTGGACCGAGTCAACGCCCGGGAGGCGTTCGAGTGCGTGGGTCGTTGCGGTGAGTTCTCCAAGGTTGTCGGCCCGGCAGAAGAGGTACAACCGGCGCGGATCCTTCGTCTCGTGGATCAGGACCGCGTCTCCGATCGTTCGTTTCAACTCTGGGAAGGGCACGGTCCCACCGATCACGAGGTTGTACACGAGGACGCCAGAGTCCGTCGGGAGGCCGAGTCGAGGCACGACGAAGATCGCCTCTCGGCGGATCAGATCCGTGAGATGCCTCCGGACCGTCTTCGGACTCAGCCCAGTCGCGGCTGAGATTTCTTCGATTGACGCGAGAGGCGCGTCAATCAGGGCATCGAGGATCCGCCAGTCGAGCCCGGTCAGTTTCCCGTTCCACCCGGATCGGGAGAGTCCGTGCCATGTTGGCTCTCGTCCGAGGAAATGCGCGAGCCTTCGGACCGCGTGAGGAGCATCCTGCGGCCAGAGTTCGACGGTCACGCTTCCGTCGACCTTCCACGCGATCCACGCGACGTCGTCTGCCTTCAACGCGCCGCGGGCATCCTCAAGCGTCCACTCCTTGTCGAAGGCCACCAGCAGATCCTGACGGCCGAAGACCGCTGGGTCGATGGAGACCCAATAGCCTTGGACGACCCCGCGTTCCTCGAGCCGCCGAATCCGATCTCGGACCGCCGGGGCGGAGAGGGAGACCCGCCGCCCGAGCGCCTGGAAGCTGCGACGCGCGTTCTCGTTCAGTTCGACGAGCAGGCGGAAGTCCTTCTCGTCCACGCACGGGTCGATGGCATCGTCCTTCAAGAACTCCCGGAATCGAAAGTCCCGGATAACGCGAGGTCAAGTGCGGCGATCGATTGGGCGGGTCCATGACGTCCGAGACATTCGCATTGACTACCGCGTTGACGGAGCAGAGGGAACGAACAGGCGACCGGGAAACGCGAATCGCCGTGATCGGATCGACCGGTCGAACGGGGAAGCTCGTCCTGGCGGAGGGACTTCGTCGAGGGTATGCCCTCACGGCCTTCACTCGGAGGCCCGCAGAACTCGCCGGCATCGATGGCCTGTCGGCGGTCGTCGAGGGCGATGGACGCAGATCCGATGACGTCCGGCGGGCCGTCCAAGGACAGGACGCCGTCATTTCCATCGTCGCACCAGAAGGGCGGGGACCGACGACCGTCGTCAGCGACGCGATGAGCGCGCTCCTGGAAGGAATGCAGGAGGCTGGCGTACGGCGTTTGGTGGCAGTCAGCGTCTCTGCGATCGAAGGTCGCCGTCCTTGGATCGCGATCAATCTGGTCCGCTGGATCCTCCGAAAGCCTTACAAAGACTTCGCGCGGATGGAAAAGCTGGTTGCTTCCAGCCAGCTCGATTGGACGATTGTTCGTCCTCCTCTCCTCACGAATGGGCCCGCGACCGGACGCGTCCGAAGTCAGACCGGGAGGAAGGATCTCCCTCATGGACCCTACCGCATCACACGCGCCGATTTGGCGGCGACCCTCCTCGATCTCGCGGCGCATTCCCGGAACATTCGGGACGTTCTCCTGGTGAGCGAACGGAAACCGATGAAGGCCTCACCGGATTGACGACTGTAAACCCATAGCTAGAAAACCCTCGGCCAAATTCGCATCGAAGGATGGACTCCGCCGCCTCCGTGAAATCGGTCTCCCCGCCGAAAGGGCGCCGTCTCAGCTTCGCCACGATCCCTCGGAAGATCCGTTGGATCATTTACGTGAACGCCGCGGGGGGCCTCAACTTCGGCTATCTGATGATCTTCATCACCGGATACTATCCGGAAATCGGGATCGGACCGGGGACGATCGGACTGCTCCTCGGCGCCGAAGGCGCCGCGATGGTGACCTTCGCGATCCCGCTGGGCCTCTACTCGGACCGGTACGGGCGGAAGCTCCCGCTCCTCGCCGCGACGACGGTCCTCGCGTTCGCGGCGCTCGTCTTCGCCGTGACGAGAGAGACCTTGTGGCTCCTCCTGGCGGCCCTCGTCGCGGGGGTGTCGGAGGGCGGCATCTTGGCCGCTTGGAACGCGATGATCGCGGACCAGACGACGGCGGAGCAGAGGAACGCGGCCTTCGCCTTGTCGTTCATCTTGGGCAGCGTGGCGGGCGGCGTGGGCTTCGCGTTGCCGATCCTCTTCCCGTTCCTCCAGGCGCAGACGGGCCTCGACAGCCAGGCGATCCACGTCGGCACCCTCGTCGTGACCGACGCCTTCGCGTTCCTCATCCCGGTCGCCCTCGTGGTTTTGTTGCGGGGCTACCGCGAGACCTTGCGCCCGCGGGAGGCCCGGCCGAGCGGGATGGACTGGCGGCCGCTCCTGAAGTTCTCGGGCCTCAACGGGCTGATCGGCCTCGGGGCCGGTTTCTTCATCCCGCTCGTGCCAACGTGGTTGCGCCTCCGATTCGGGGTCCCGGACACCTGGAGCGGCCCGGTCCTCGCGCTCGCGGGCATCACGATCGGGCTATCGGCGGTCGCGAGCACGGCCCTGGCGAAGCGATACGGTCCGGTCCGGGCGATCGTCCTGGCGACCGGTGCGGCGACGGCTTTCCTATTCTCCCTCGCCTTCCTCATCGATCCGATTGCTGCCGCGGGATTCTACATCGTCCGGGCGGCGCTGATGAACATGTCGTCCCCGATCATGGACTCCTTCCTCATGGGCATCGTCGAACCGGAGCAGAGAGGCCTCGCGAGCGCCGTGAACTCGATCATCTGGCGCCTTCCGAACAGCATCACCACGGTCTTCGGAGGAATCCTGATGCAGGAAGGCCACTACGACCTGCCGATCTTCCTCGCGACGGCCTTCTACGCAGCGTTCGTGGCAGGCTTCTTTGCGACCTTTCGGAAGGTGGCTCCGAAGACGTGAAGCCTCGGTGGGCGATGAACTCTCAGTGACCCTTTGAATTGCCCAGCGTTCCCGGCCCAGCTGGCCAAGCAAATCTCAACATGGCCACGACCGGTTCAAAAAGCACTAAGAATCCTCTTGTTCTAGTACCTTCATCCGGCGACGACCATGACGTACAAAGCGTACATCGACAACATCAAGGCCAAGACGGGGAAGGATCCCCAATACTTCCAA
>Ga0209469_1000986_pt1 | contig 16412 bp, 9 predicted proteins | sample GraSoiAngelo_123_FD_185880 | JGI IMG/M metagenome (GOLD analysis project Ga0209469, IMG submission 185880) | Grasslands soil microbial communities from the Angelo Coastal Reserve, California, USA - 14_0927_02_40cm (SPAdes) (version 2) | ecosystem: Environmental > Terrestrial > Soil > Grasslands ... | reverse complement strand
ACTCCGAGCACCCGCACCGCTTCCAGCTTTTTCATGTTCGCCTCGATGTCTTCCATGACGAGGCTCTCCGTGATCTCTAGGTCGATGCCGGGCGGGATCGACCCGGCCATGATCGCCTCCTCGACGGTGGCGACAAAATCGCGTTTGCGCAGCTGGACGGCAGATACGTTTACCGATACGCGCGGCGCGGGCAGGCCCCGTTCCGTCCATGTGCGATGGTCGACGACGGCCCGGCCCAGGGCCCAGGCGCCGACTTCCAGGATCAGCCCCGTTTCCTCGAGCAGGGGAATAAATTGCATGGGGGACACGAGGCCCAGCTCCGGGCTTTGCCAGCGGATCAGGGCTTCCACGCTGTCGATGCGCCGGGTGGCCGTGTCGACCTTGGGCTGGTAATGCAGCACGAATTCCTCCTTTTCCAGCGCCTGCCGCAGCTTGTTCTCGAGCGCGAGCTTTTCGCCGATCCTTTCGGTCATCTGTTGCGTATGGAACAGATACCGTTCCCCGGTCGCCTTTGCCTTCTTCAAGGCCGCTTCGGCATTCTGGAACAAGGCGTCCGCGTCGGCGCCATCGTTGGGGAACAAGGCAACGCCGGCCTTGGCGGAGACCCTGAGCTCGGTGCCGCTCACCATGTAAGGCGGAGCGAAGCATTCCGCGAGCCATTGCTCGATGAGCCGCGCGACTTCGCTCTCGGAGCTCACGTCCGTGCGCACGATCGCGAAGCGGTCGGCGCTGATCCGCGCCATCCGGATCGGACCCGCGTGGCCCTCGATGCGCTCGGCGACCTGCTTGAGCAGCTCGTCGCCCGCCTGCCTGCCGAGGGAGTCGTTGATGATCTTGAACCGGTCGACGTCCACCACGGCAACGGCGAGCCCGCTCTTTTGGCTTTGGGCCGCGCTCACGTATTGGACGAGGCGCTCGTGGAACAGGCTGCGGTTGGCGAGGCCGGTGAGCGAGTCGTAGTAGGCGAGGTAATCGAGCTTCTCCGCCTTCGCGATGTGGTCGAGCGCAAACGAGATGTCACCGGCGAGTTCGACGAGGAGCTTCATTTCCTCCTCATCGAAGAAACCGACCTCCGTCGCATACAGGGCCAGCACGCCGACAGCCTCCCCCGACACCAGCAGAGGCAGCACGACCAGAGAATGAAAGCCGCGCACCGAGGCTTCCTTGCGCAGCAGGACCCGCGGATCCTTCGCCATGTCCTCGACGACCATCGCTCTTCTCTCTCTGATCGCGCGTCCCGCCAGTCCGTACCGTTCGGGGTCGGACTCGTTCAGCGCGAGGGGCATCAGCTGGAAGTAATCGTCCTCGCCGCCGTGCCAGGCGACCGGCTTCACAAGCGCCGCCTCGCGATCGACCACGCCCACCCAGGCGAGCTTGAATTTCCCCGCCTCCACCGCGACGCGGCACGCGTCGCGGAAAAGCTCGTCCCGGTCGCGCACGCGGACGATGAGGCCGTTGATACCGCTCAGCACCGCGTAGACGCGCGTGAGGCGGAGGATTTTTTCCTCAGCGAGCCTGTGCTCGGTCACGTCCTGCAGCGTGCTGAACCATCGCGCTCCTCCTTCGGCGTCGGCCTGACTCTGGAGCGGCTCGATCACTTGGCGTACCTGGCTCCATTCGCCGTCGGTGCGCCGCAGCCGGTACTCGACGTCCTTGCGCGCACCCGCGCGGGCGGCCTCGATGGCCGTTGCGCGAAACCTTTCACGATCGTCCGGATGCAGGAGGTCCATCCACTCGCGCGTGCTCCGGGGCATTTGAGCCGGTTCCACCCCGATCAGCTGCGGCAGGGTGTCGGACCAGCGCTCGAACGACCCATCGGGCCCTGTGATGACGTGCGCGATCTTCGCCATGAGCTGGGCGCGGTGCAGCCCCGCCTCGCTCTCGTGCAATCTCTCTTCGGCGAGCCTGCGTCCCCGCCGCACCTCGGCTTCGCGCAGCTCGCGCTCGAGCGCAGGCAGGAGCCGCGCGAGATTGTTCTTCATGACATAGTCGTCCGCGCCGGCCTTCATCATGTCGACGGCGACGTTCTCGCCGATCGTGCCCGAAATGAAAATGAACGGGATGTCGCCCCGCGACTCGCGCGCGATCGCGAGCGCCTTGCGCCCGTTGAACTGCGGCATGGAGAAATCCGAGATGACGAGATGAGGCCGGAACTCGTCCAGCTCGCGCCGGAAGTCCGCTTCGGTCTGCACCCGGCGGCTCTGGAAGTCGAGCCCTCCGCGTTTCAGCTCGCGCTGGATCAGCTCGGAGTCGGATTCGCTGTCCTCCGCGAGCAATATCCTGAGCGGTTCAGTCATGTTGCCCTGGTCCGGCCTGGCGTACATCGCTAGGCCCTTGGAACCAGTTACTCCTAATTGCCGCGAAACACAAGCCGCGGGAGTAGTCTCGACACGCCTAAGGGGTTAGTACGACAGCCACTGGGGGCGCCTTGCCGAGATGACCTTGGTGTTGACCCCGCACCAGTTCAACCCGCCGAAGAGCCGCCCGTGCTCGATTTTCACGCAGCGGTCCATGACCGCCTCGAGTCCCGCGGCCTCGGCCTTCTTCGCCGCTTCGGCGTTCGTCACGCCCAGCTGCTGCCACAGCACTTTCGCACCGATGGCGATCGCGTCCTCGGCGATCGGCATGATCTCCTCGGTTTTCCTGAAGCAGTCGACGATATCCACCTTGACCGGAATATCGCGCAGCGACTTGTGGCATTTCTGGCCGAGGATGGCGTCGTATCCCGGGTTGACCGGGATCACGGTGTAGCCGTGCTCGAGCATGTATTTCGCCGCGAAGTAGCTCGGCCGGAACCAGTCGCCCGAAAGGCCGACGACCGCGATGACCTTGCTCGTCCTGAGGATGCGGCGCAAGCCGGGAATGTCGTCGACCATGGACGGGATTCTATCGAATCCTGAGGTATAGTTTCGCCTTTCGGGAAACGGCCGCACGATGGCAGGAACGCTCACCTCGAGAACCGCAGCGCAGATTCTCGTCGATGCGCTGAAAATTCACGGCGTCGACACCGCGTTCTGCGTTCCCGGCGAGAGTTATCTCGCGGTGCTCGACGCGCTCTACGACGCGCGCGAGGCTATCCGCCTGATCGTCGCGCGCCAGGACGGAGGCGCCGCCTACATGGCCGAGGCCTGGGCCAAGGTCACCGGGCGCCCCGGGATCTGCTTCGTCACGCGCGGTCCGGGAGCGACCAACGCCTCGATCGGCGTGCACACCGCCCAGCAGGACTCGACCCCGATGATCCTGTTCATCGGCCAGGTTCCCGGGGAGTTCGCCGACCGCGAGTCTTTCCAGGAGGTCGACTATCGCCAGATGTTCGGCCCGATGTCGAAGTGGGTCGCGCAGATCGAGCGCGCCGAGCGCATGCACGAGTACGTGAGCCGCGCCTTTCACCTGGCGATGTCGGGGCGGCCCGGGCCGGTGGTGCTCGCGTTGCCCGAGGACATGCTCACGCAAACCGCCGCTGTCGCCGACGTCTCGCCTTACCAGGTCGTGCAGGCGAGCCCCTCCGCCGGCGACCTGGAGAAACTCCGTGCGCTGCTCGCGCAGGCGAAGCGGCCATTGGTAATCCTTGGCGGCACGGTATGGACCCGCGAAGCCTGCCGGGACCTGCAGGCGTTCGCGGAAAGCTCAGGCCTCCCGATCGCCTGTTCGTTCCGCTTCCAGGACCTGTTCGACAACCGCCACGGCCATTACGTCGGCGACGTCGGCATCGGCATCAACCCGAAGCTCGCCGAGCGCGTGCGCGGCGCGGATGTGCTGCTCGTGATCGGCGCGCGCCTGGGCGAGATGACCACGGGCGCCTACACGCTGGTCGAGCCGCCGCGGCCGAAGCAGAAGCTCGTGCACGTGCACGCGGGCGCCGAGGAGCTCGGCCGGGTCTACCAGGGCGAGCTGCTGATCAACTCCGGCATGCCGCAGATCGCCGCCGCGCTGAAAGGCATGAAGCTGGACGGTTCCGCGTGGCGCGACTGGCGCGAGCAGGCGCGCGCCGACTATCTCGAGTGGACGAAACCCACCGCGAACCCGGGAAAGGTTCAGCTCGCCGAGATCGTCGCCTGGCTGCGCGAGCGTCTCCCCGGGGACGCGATCATCGCCAACGGCGCGGGAAATTTCGCTGGCTGGATCTCGCGCTTCTACCGCTATCCGGGCCTGCGCACGCAGGTCGCGCCGACCAACGGCTCGATGGGCTACGGCGTTCCGGCAGGCGTCGCGGCGAAAGTCGCGCATCCGGAGCGCGTCGTCGTCTCGATAAACGGCGACGGCGACTTCCTTATGAACGGGCAAGAAATTGCCACGGCGGTGCAGTACGGGCTGCCGGTGATATTCGTCGTCGTCAACAACGGGATGTACGGGACGATACGCATGCATCAGGAGCGCGACTACCCGGCACGCGTCTATGGTACGGCCCTGCAGAACCCGGATTTCGCGGCCCTCGCGCGCGCATACGGCGCATACGGCGCGACCGTGGAGGAGACGGCGCAGTTCGCACCGGCCTTCGAACGCGCCGCGCAGGAAACCGCGTCTTCCGGCAAACCGGCGCTGATCGAGGTCCGCATCGACCCGCAGGCGATTACGACCTCCACGACGCTCGACGCCATTCGCGCGCGCGCGCTCAAGGGCTAAAGCCGCCCCCAACCTCATTGCAGGTTGGTGAGGTACACCATGTACGGAGGGATCTCGCCGCGCGGATAGAACGTGCTCCGATAGGTTTTCCACAGCCGCAGACCTTCCTCATGCTCGCCGGCAGCGTACGCGCCGAGCATCGCGGTGCCGAGCAGGTAGCGGCCCCATTCGCCCCCGCCTTGGGCCGGTCCCGCGAGCAGCGCGCGGGCGCGCGCGAGCATCGCATGCGCGTCGCGCGCCGCGATCGCGCCGTACAGCTCGAGCCTTTCGCGGACGCGGGACGAACGGGGCGTGCAGGCTAGCCACTTGTGATCGACCCAGAGAGCGCGCCGCTTTTCCGGCGCGAGGTAGGCAAGGGTGACCTCGCCGGCGCGGTGCAGCAGCTCGATCGCAGCCTTCGGCGGCTCGTCCCCGCACAGGGCCGCGGGGTGCTTCAACGCGAGCAGGATCGGGATCGCCGCCGCCTCGCTCGCGCGCAAGGGATCTGCCGAGCGGTCCGCGAGGACGCGCGCAATCTCCAGGGCCCCCGACTGGACCCGCAAGGGGAACGAGGACACGTAATCGGGGACCGGCTGCTTCAGATACACCCCGTGCGTTCCGCCGGTCATCTCGAGAATCGGCAGCGGCGCAGCGGCGAGCTCTTGAACCGCCCGCGCCATGCTTCCATCGAAACGGCTCCGGGGAGCTTCGAGCTGCACCAACGGGTGAAAATCCGAATTGACCGGTGCACCGAGCGCGGCGAATAGCGGCCCGATCTGTTTCTTCGCGCCGAGACTGCGCACGGCGATTTCCTCGGAACGCGTGATGCCGATCCGGCGCAGCTGCCCCATGAACGCCTCTTCCTTCTCGGGCAGCGGTTTGGGGCGCGGCACCAGGCCTTCAGCGACCGCAACGACCATGAGGTCGCCGGGATTCGTTTCGTAAATTTCATAGTCCGCGAAATTTTCGCCGAGCGCCGAAACGACGGAGCCCAACAGCCGGTCGTTGAAATCGTAGGCGTGCAGCCACTGCACGAACAGGCCTCCGGGCGCGAGGTAGCGCTTGGTGTCCCGATAGAACTCGGTGGTGAAGAGGGCTGCGACGCCGTTGACCCAGAGATTGGAAGGTTCGGACATGATCACGTCGTAGCGTTTCCCGTGACGGGCGAAATAGCTCTTCGCGTCCTCGAAGTACACGTTGCTGCGCGCGTCGCGGTAGGCGCGGTCGACGCGGGGAGAGAATGAATGCGCTCCGGCCACCATGGCCGGCTCGATCTCGACGGTATCGACCACCACGGGGCCGCTGTGCGAGAGCGCGACCTCGACGCTCAGGCCGGAACCCCAGCCGATGTTGGCGAAAGTCTTCGCATCCGGCTTGATGAGCAAAGGCAGCGCCCCGAGCAAGGTCATGGTGAACTCGTCCTGCGTCGGTGGCTGATTCTGGTCCAGGCGAAGGGCTGCGTCCGATTTGCCGTTGGTGAGGATCGCCAGCGCGCCTTCCCTGCCTCGTACAGCGACCGATGCCGTCTTGCCGTCGCGGTAAAAGAACACCGGGCCGAACTCGGGCGCAGCCTGGCCGTGGCGGAAGACCCCGGAGGAAAGGCGCTCGGGTTCCAGGATCGCGGCGCGCGCGGTTGCGGTCGCGGCGAGCATGCCGACTATCACCGCGGCGAACGCATGGATGCGTCGCGATGCCGCCTTCGAGTAGCGCAGCACCCAGGTGCCGAGCAGTATGTCGATTGCGGCACCGACTACCAAGGCGAGCTTGAGCCCGACGGCAGGCATCAGCACGTGCACGGCGAGCAGCACGCCGGCGATGGCGCCGAGGGTATTTGCGGCGTACACCTGGCCGATTGCGCGCTCGCCGCGCCCGCCGCGCAACAGCACCTGTGTGAAAAGCGGCAGCGTCATTCCTGCGAGGAAAGTCGCAGGGAGCATCACCGCGAACGCCAGCGCGTGGCCGAACAGGTTGAACAGCGGATAGGCGCTGTCGTTGCGCTGAAGCACGCCGAGCACCCACGCCATCCAGTCGAATGTCCAGTGGTAGACGAATATCGTGGCGAGCGCTGCCAGACCCATGAAAACCTGCACCAAGCCGGCGAAGCGCACCGGGTCGGCGAGCCGGTCGATGCGGCGGCGGATCCACAGGCCGCCGAGCGCGAGGCCGGTGATGAAGGCCGAGAGCATCAGCTCGAACGCGTGGAACGACGAGCCGAGCACCAGCGACAACATCCTGATCCAGACGATCTCGTAGATGAAAGAGGCGAGACCGGTGACGAAGGCTGCTGCGAGAAACAGGCGGGCGACGGGGTTCCCGGACGGCGCGGCGCCGCCGGAGTGCGCCGCGGCGACGGCGGCAGGCTCGCCCAGGCGCGCGATGGCGAGAACCGCCGCGGCGAGCGCGAGGTTGAGTGCTCCTGCCAACCGCATCGTGCCCGGCATCCCTAGCCAGCCGATCAGCAAGAAGGCTGCGGCGAGCGCTCCGGCGGCCGCGCCGATCGAGTTGGTGAAGTAGAGCATCGCCAGATGATGGCCGCTCGCCTCGGGACCGCGTCGGATCACCGCGCCCGAGAGCAGCGGGAAAGTCATGCCGAGCAGCAGGGTCTGCGGCACGATCAATACGGCGCACAGCGAATACTTGTAGATTTCGACCGCCCCTGGCGAACCGAGCGCCGGCAGGACCTGATCGAGCGAGAACTGCGTCAACAGCAGGTACGACTCGTGGAATACGAGCGCCGCCACCCCGATCGCAGCCTCGATCCAGCCGTAGGCGGCGAGCAGGTTCTTCAATCGCGCGCTCCAGCGGCTCGCGAGCCACGCCCCGAGGGCCATTCCGCCCATGAAGGCGGCGAGCACGAACGACTGTGCGAACGCCGCCGCGCCGAGGAAGAGCTTCAGGTAGTGCGACCAGACGGATTCGTAGATGAGCCCGGTAAAGCCCGACAGGGCAAACAGGGCGAACAGCAGCTTGACGTTTCGGTCGGGCATGTTCCCTCCGGAGGAGAGGGTCAGTGGTGCAGGATCTTGGACAGGAACAGCTGTGCGCGTTCGGAGCGCGGCTTTCCGAAAAAGTCGTCTTTCAAGGCGTCCTCGACGATCTCGCCGCGGTCCATGAAGACGACGCGGTGGGCGACCTTTCGGGCAAAACCCATCTCGTGCGTGACCACCATCATGGTCATGCCTTCGCGGGCGAGCTCGACCATGACGTCGAGCACCTCGTTGATCATCTCCGGGTCGAGCGCCGAAGTGGGCTCGTCGAACAGCATCGCGATCGGATCCATGGCGAGCGCGCGGGCGATGGCGACGCGCTGCTGCTGGCCCCCGGAGAGCTGGCCGGGATACTTGTCCTTGTGGGCGGCGAGGCCCACGCGTTCGAGCAGCTTGAGGGCCTTCTGCGTCGCTTCCTCGGGAGTGCGCACTAGCACCTTCACCTGCGCGAGCGTCAGGTTGCGGGTCACGCTCATGTGCGGAAACAGCTCGAAGTTCTGGAACACCATGCCGATCCTCGAGCGCAGCTTCGGGAGATCGGTCTTCGGATCGCCGACCGAGATGCCGTCGACCGTGATTTCGCCTTTCTGGAAGGGCTCCAGGCCGTTTACGCACTTGATGAGCGTCGATTTTCCGCTCCCGGACGGTCCGCACACGACGACGACCTCGCCTTTCTTGACATCGGTGGAGCAGTCGGTGAGGACCTGGAAGCCGCCGTACCACTTGCTGACGTTCTTGAGCAAGATCATTGGACCCTACTTGATGATTGCGATGCGTTCCTGGAGCCGCCTGACCAGGGTCGACAGCCCGTACGAGACGACGAAATACACCACGGCAACGAAGCTGTACATCTCGACCAGGCGGTAGTCGCGGTTGGCGACTTTCGCGGCGGCGCCCAGGAAATCGGTGGCGGAGATCACGTACACGAGCGAGGTGTCCTGGAACAGGATGATGGTCTGGGTGAGCAGCACCGGCAGCATGTTGCGGAATGCCTGCGGCAGGACGATCCTCGCCATGGTCTGCCAGTAGTCGAGGCCGAGCGCGTAGCCCGACCACACCTGTCCGCGCGGGATCGACTGGATTCCGGCGCGCATGATCTCGCAATAGTACGCGGCCTCGAACATGGTGAAAGTGATCGCCGCCGACCAGAACGCTCCGACCTTGATCGGGTCCTTGGCGCCGATCACCCAGGCGCCGATGTACGGCACGAGGAAGAAGAACCAGAAGATCACCAGCACCAGCGGGATCGAGCGCATCAGGTTGACGTAGGCGCCCGCGAGCAGGGACACGGGCCTCATGCTGGAGAGCCGCATCATCGCGAGCAGGGTGCCGAAGACGATTCCGCCCGCCATCGCGAGCGCGGTCAGCGTGAGCGTGAAGCTCATCCCCTCCCTGAAGAGATAGCCCCAGGAGCGCTGGATGACGTCGAAATCGAAGCCGGACATCAGTGTCCCGCCTGCGGTGCGCCTGCTGCGGCGATCAGACCAGGCACGCGCACCTTCTTCTCGAGCGCCCGCATCAGCACCACCACGATCAGATTCGTGAGCAGGTAAATCACGGTGGCCGCGGTGAACGCCTCGAACACGCGAAAGCTGAACTCCTGCATCGCCCGGGCGCGCCCGGTCAGCTCGAGCAGCCCGATCGTGAGAGCGACCGACGAGTTCTTGATGACGTTCATGAACTCGGAGGTGAGCGGCGGCAGGATGATGCGGAAGGCTTGCGGGAGGACGACCTGGCGGTAGGTCTGCGTTTCAGTCAGCCCCATCGCGATGCCGGCCATGCGCTGGCCGCGCGGCAGGGAATTGATTCCGGCGCGGACCTGCTCGGCGACGCGCACGGAGGTAAAGATGCCGAGGCACAGCACCGCCGGGACGTACGAGCTCCAGGGCGGCGGCATCTGCTTGATCCAGTCGCCGAGCGCTGTGGGGAGAAACTCGGGAAAGACGAAAAACCACAGGAACATCTGCACGATCAGCGGCACGTTGCGGAAGACCTCTACATACAGGTTCCCGGCGCGCACCACCCACTTCATCGGCGTGGTGCGCAGCGTTCCGACCAGCGAGCCGATCACGAGCGCGATCATCCAGGCGGCGAGCGCGGTGGCGAGCGTCCAGCCGAGGCCGACCACGAGGTAATGCAGGTAGCTGCCCGTGCCCCCCGGCTCCGCCTCGAGCAGGACTGTCCAGTGCCAGTTGTAGTTCACGGTCCTCCCGTATGAACTACAAGATCAGAAAATTATTTGTAAGAAGCGGGATCTCCGGAATCAGTGGGATTCGCGATGACCTTCTTGAACTGGTCGCTCATCGGCACGTTCAGGTTGATGCCCTTGGGCGGCACCGGTTTCAGGAACCACTTCTCGTAGATCGGGTTGATCTGCCCCGATTTGTAGATGCTCGTCATGGCCGCGTTCACGACCTTCTTGAACGCGGCGTCGTCCTTGCGCAGCATGATGCCGTAGGGCTCGACCGAAAGCGCTTCGGAGGAGATCGCATAGTCGCCTGGCGTGCGCGATTGCGCGGCGAGGCTGTAGAGCAGGATGTCGTCCATCACGAATGCCACCGCGCGGCCGGTCTCGACCATCTGGAAGGCCTCGGGGTGGCCGTTCGCCGAGATGATGTTCATGCCGAGGTTCTGCGCTCCGTTGATCTCGGTGATCTGCTTGATGTTGGTCGTTCCCGCGGTCGAGACGATGGTCTTGCCCTTGAGGTCGGCGAGCGAGCGGATGTTCGCGGACTTCCTCGCGATCCAGCGGTTGGCGGTGACGAAGTGCGTGATCGTAAACCACACCTGTTCCTGGCGCGCGAGGTTGTTGGTGGTGGAGCCGCACTCCAGGTCGATCGTGCCGTTCGCCATCAGCGGGATGCGGTTCGCGGAAGTGACGAGCTGGTACTTGACGTCGAGCCTGGGCATCTTGAGATCGCTCTTCACCGCATCGACGATCTTGAGGCACAGGTCGACGGCGTAGCCCACCGGCTGCTGCCTGTCGTCGTAGTAGGAGAACGGGATCGAGGCGTCGCGGTGTCCGATGGTGATAGCGCCGCTGTCCTTGATTTTTTTCAGGGTGCCTTCCTGCGCCGCAGCGGGAACTGCGACGGCCAGAGCCAGGGCGGCGAGAATCAGCGTGATCGGTCGGGTCATGTCGGTCTCCTTGTGGGCCGATCGAGTCGGCGGCTGGATGGGTGGGCGAGGCTGCACGATTCTACGGGAGTCCCCCGTTCCTTGTCCAAGCGGCACCGACGGGCGCGGAAGGGCAGAACCCCTCGGGCGGACTAGAATTTGATCTCCTGTCTGAGAAGGAGCACGACATGGGCCAGGCGCCGACGCGCATCGAACACGATCTCTTGGGTGACCGGGCGGTCCCTGCCGACGCTTATTACGGTATCCACACCTTGCGCGCGTTGGAAAACTTTCCCATCACGGGGACTGCGATCTCCATCTACCCGGACCTCGTGCGCGCGCTCGCCTGCGTCAAGCAGGCGGCGGCGCTCGCGAACAATGCCCTCGGACTGCTCCCGGACGGCAAGGCCGATGCGATCGCGCGAGCCTGCGAGGAGATCCGCGGAGGCAGGCTCCTCGACCCGTTCGTCGTGGACGTCATCCAGGGCGGGGCAGGGACCTCGACCAACATGAACGCCAACGAGGTCATCGCCAACCGCGGGCTCGAGCTCCTCGGCCACAAGCGCGGCGAGTACTCATATCTGCATCCGGTCGAAGACGTCAACATGAGCCAGAGCACCAACGACGTCTACCCGACGGCCGTCAAGGTGGCGCTGCATTTCGCGATCGACCGCCTCGGCGCAGCTATGCGGGAGCTGCGCCTTGCGTTCAGCGCCAAGGCGCAGGAGTTCACCGACGTGCTGAAGATGGGGCGAACGCAGCTCCAGGACGCCGTGCCGATGACGCTCGGCCAGGAATTGACCACGTACGCCGTGATGCTGCAGGAGGACGAGGAGCGCCTGAGGGAGGCGGCGCTGCTCATCACCGAAATCAACCTCGGAGCGACCGCAATCGGCACCGGCATCAACGCCCACCCCGACTACGCGGCGCTGGTGTGCCAGCGGCTCGCGGAGCTCACCGGCATCCGGCTCGTGACGGCTCCGAATCTCGTTGAGGCGACGCAGGACGCGGGCGCCTACGTCCAGCTCTCAGGCGTGCTGAAACGGATCGCGGTGAAGCTCTCCAAGGTCTGCAACGACCTGCGGCTGCTGTCCTCGGGTCCTCGCGCCGGCTTCGGCGAGATCAACCTGCCGCCGGTCCAGGCGGGTTCGTCGATCATGCCCGGCAAGGTGAATCCGGTCATCCCGGAGGTCGTGAACCAGATCGCGTTCGAGGTCATCGGCAACGACGTGACGGTGAGCTTTGCCGCGGAAGCGGGGCAGCTGCAGCTGAACGCCTTCGAGCCCGTCATCGCCCACAGCCTGTTCAAGAGCCTGATGCACCTTCAGAACGGCTGCGACACCCTGCGCGAGCGCTGCGTGACCGGCATCACCGCGAACCGGGAGCGCATGGCGCACACGGTGCGGGAGTCGATCGGCCTCGTCACCGCGCTCAATCCCTATATCGGCTACTCCGCGGCGAGCGAGGTGGCGCGGGAAGCGCTTGCGACCGGCAGGGCCGTATACGACCTGGTTCTGGAAAAAAAACTGCTCTCCAAGGAACAGCTCGACGAGATCCTGCGGCCGGAAAACCTGACGCGGCCGGGGCGCCCGGTACCGACCGAGCCCTCGGAGGCGAAGAAGGCGAAGCGCTAGGCTACGCCGCGCGCTTCACCCTTTTTCCCAGCACGTTGCGCAGGGTTCGGCCGGTGAAGCTCGCGTCCAGGGCAGCCACGTCCTCGGGCGTCCCCTGAGCGAGGATGCGCCCGCCGCCCTCGCCGCCCTCGGGTCCGAGGTCGATGATCCAGTCGGCGGTCTTGATCACATCCAGATTGTGCTCGATGACAACCACGGTATTGCCCGCGTCGCGCAGTCGGTGCAGCACCGAGAGCAGCAGGTCGATGTCCTTGAAGTGCAGGCCCGTGGTCGGCTCGTCCAGGATATAGAGCGTGCGTCCGGTGTCGCGCTTGGAGAGCTCGAGCGAGAGCTTCACCCGCTGCGCCTCTCCGCCCGAGAGCGTGGTGGCGGGCTGGCCGAGCTGGATGTAGCCCAGGCCGACTTCGAGCAGGGTCTGGAGTTTGCGCTCCACCGCGGGGACCGCGTTGAAGAACTCGTACGCGGACTCCACCGTCATCTGCAGAACGTCGTGGACGTTCTTTCCCTTGAACTGCACTTCGAGCGTCTCGCGGTTGTAGCGCTTCCCGTGGCAGGTGTCGCAGGGCACGTAGATATCCGGAAGAAAATGCATTTCGACCTTGATGACGCCGTCGCCCTGGCAGGCTTCGCAGCGCCCGCCCTTGACGTTGAAGGAGAAGCGCCCGGGCCCGTAGCCGCGCTCGCGCGCCATCGGCACGCCCGCGAAAAGCTCGCGGATCGGCGTGAAGAGCGCCGTGTAGGTCGCAGGGTTGGAGCGCGGGGTGCGGCCGATCGGGCTCTGGTCGACGCTCACCGCCTTGTCGAAGAATTCCAGCCCCTTGACCGAATCGTGCGCGGCGGGCTCGTGCGTCGAACCGTAGAGCTCGCGCGCGACGGCGTGATACAGCGTGTCGTTGATGAGCGTCGATTTGCCCGAGCCTGAGACGCCGGTGACGCACACGAACAGGCCCACCGGCAGCGCAAGGTCGATATTCTTGAGATTGTTCCCGCGCGCCCCGCGCAGCCTGAAGACCCGCGTCCTGTCGAAGCGTCGGCGGTTCTTGGGCACGGCGATCTCGAGCGCGCCGGAGAGATACTGACCGGTGAGAGAGGCGGGGTTCCTGCGGATCTGCTCGGGCGTGCCTTCCGCGACCACCTCGCCGCCGTGCTCGCCCGCTCCCGGCCCCATGTCGAGCACGTGATCGGCCGAGTTGATCGCCTCTTCGTCGTGCTCGACCACGATGACGGTATTGCCGATGTCGCGCAAGTGCTTGAGCGTGGTGAGGAGACGGGCGTTGTCGCGCTGGTGCAGGCCGATCGAGGGCTCGTCGAGCACGTACATGACGCCGGTGAGTCCCGAGCCGATCTGGCTCGCGAGGCGGATGCGCTGCGCCTCGCCGCCCGAGAGCGTGTCTGCGGCGCGGTCGAGCGACAGATAGTCGAGGCCGACGTTGTTGAGGAAGTTGAGCCGCGCAGCGATCTCGTTGACGATTTTCTCGGCAATGGCCTGCTTGCTGCCTTCGAGCTTGAGCCTCCGGAAGAATTCGAGCGCCTGCTTCAGGGGGAAAGCGCTCACCTCGAAGATCGCGCGGTCGTCGATCCTGACGTTCCGCGCTTCCGGGCGAAGCCGCGTCCCTCCGCACGAGGGGCAGGGCCTGGTATTCAGGTATTTCGCGAGCTCCTCGCGCACCACCAGAGAATCGGTCTCCTTGTAGCGGCGCTCGAGGCTGGGCAGGATGCCCTCGAAGGCGTGCTCCTTCACCACCGTGCGGCCGCGCTCGCCCAGGTAGGAGAACGGGATCTTCTCCTGGGTGCCATGGAGCACGAGCGTCCGGACCGGCTCGGGGAGTTTCTCGAACGGCGCCTCGACATCGAACCGGAAATGCGCGGCGAGGCTCGTGAGCATCTGAAAATAAAACTGATTGCGCCGGTCCCAGCCCTTGATCGCGCCGCTCGCGAGGGAGAGGCCCGCGTGCGCGACCACGCGCTTCGGATCGAAGAAAGTGATCGTGCCCAGGCCGTCGCACTCCGGGCAGGCGCCCATGGGGTTGTTGAAGGAGAACAGGCGCGGCTCGAGCTCGGGCAGCGAGTAGTCGCAGACCGGGCAGGCGTAGCGCGCCGAGAAGACGTGCTCGCGGCCCGAATCGAGATCGAGCACCACCGCGCGGCCATCGGCGTGCTTGAGCGCCGTTTCGAAGGATTCCGCCAGGCGCTGTTTCGCGTCGGGGCGCACCTTCAGGCGGTCGACGACCACGTCCATCGAGTGCTTGATGTTCTTGGAGAGCTTGGGGACCGAGTCGATTTCATGGACCTTGCCGTCGACGCGCAGGCGCGCGAACCCCTGCGCGCGCAGCTCCGCGACCAGCTCGTGCTGCTCGCCCTTGCGGCTCGCGACGATGGGGGCGAGGATCATGAGCTTGGTGTCCTCGGGGAGCGCCAGCGCGTGGTCGACCATCTGCGACACCGACTGTGCCTGCAGGGGCAGTTTGTGCTCCGGGCAGTAGGGGGTTCCGACGCGCGCATAGAGCAGTCGCAGGTAGTCGTGGATCTCGGTGATGGTTCCGACGGTCGAGCGCGGGTTGTGGCTCGCCGCCTTCTGCTCGATCGAGATCGCGGGCGAGAGGCCCTCGATCAGATCGACGTCGGGCTTTTCCATCAGCTGCAGGAACTGGCGCGCGTAGGCCGAGAGCGACTCGACGTAGCGGCGCTGGCCCTCCGCGTAGAGCGTGTCGAAGGCGAGCGAGGATTTTCCGGAGCCCGACAGCCCGGTGATCACGATCAGCCGGTTTCTCGGCAAATCGACGTTCAGGTTCTTCAGGTTGTGCGTTCGTGCGCCGCGGATGCGTATCTGGTCCATCAAAGCCGGTCGAGGAGAGAGGCCAAACCCCGAGGAGAGAGGCCAAACCCGCTACTATACGAAATTCCGCGGTACCTACGCTACCCCCATGACTTCAGCCGAGCTTTCCGTTGCGTTCTTTTTGCAGATGTTCTTCATCCTCGCCGCCTGCCGGGCGGTCGGGTGGGTGGCGCGGCGCTGCGGCCAGCCGCAAGTCATCGGCGAAATGATCGCGGGTGTGCTCATCGGGCCGTCCCTGCTCGGGCTCTTCTCGCCCGGGGCGCAGCAGTTCCTGTTCCCGCCGGAATCGCTCAAGACGCTCTACGTCTTCGCGCAGCTCGGCATCGGGCTCTACATGTTCCTGGTGGGCGTGGAGTTCAATACGGAGCTTTTCCGCAGCCGCATGCGCAGCGCCGTCTCGGTATCCCTCGCGGGAATGCTGGTGCCCTTCATCATCGGCACGGCGCTCGCGCTGTGGCTTGTCAAGGTGCCGGGGCTCTTCTCCGAGAAGACGCGCACGTTCGAAGCGATTCTCTTCCTCGGTGCGGCCATCGCCATCACGGCCTTTCCGGTGCTTGCCCGCATCATCCACGACCGCGGCCTCACCGGCACGGCCCTGGGCACGCTCGTGCTCGCGGCCGGCGCGATCAACGATGCGGCGGCCTGGTGCGTGTTTGCGGTCGTGCTCGCGAGCTTCGGCGGCGGAACCATGGTGGCGGTGAAGGCTTTCGCAGGCGGGATCGGCTATGCGCTTCTCATGGTGTTCGCCGGGCGCAAGCTGCTATCGCCCCTGGGACGATTGGCCGAAGCCGAACGCAGGATCAGCCCGGGCCTGCTCGGCGTGGTGCTCATGCTCCTCATGCTCGCCGCATGGGCGATGGACGCGGCAGGCATCCACGCCGTATTCGGCGGCTTCATGCTCGGGGCGGTCATGCCGCGGGGTTTCCTCACCCAGGAGCTCAGGCGGCAGCTCGAACCGCTCGCCGTGGTGTTCCTCCTGCCGATGTTCTTCACGTTCTCGGGCCTGAATACGCGGCTCGACATGGTGGCGAGCCCCGAGCTCCTTTTCATCGCCGCGGTCGTGCTGGTCGCCTCGATCGTGGCCAAGGGCGTGGCCTGCTGGGCCGCCGCACGGCTCGCAGGCGAAGACAACCGGACCGCACTGGCCGTGGGCTCCCTGATGAACGCGCGGGGTGTGATGGAGCTGATCATTCTCAACATCGGATTGCAGAAAGGGATCATCCAACCGGCGCTATT
>Ga0209469_1000974_pt1 | contig 16475 bp, 9 predicted proteins | sample GraSoiAngelo_123_FD_185880 | JGI IMG/M metagenome (GOLD analysis project Ga0209469, IMG submission 185880) | Grasslands soil microbial communities from the Angelo Coastal Reserve, California, USA - 14_0927_02_40cm (SPAdes) (version 2) | ecosystem: Environmental > Terrestrial > Soil > Grasslands ... | reverse complement strand
CTGCGGTTCGTGCCCCACGCCGACCTCAAGATCCTCGACCCGATCTGGACGACGGCCTACATCACCCGCAATCACGGCTACATGATCTTCGACACCCTGTTCGCGCTCGACGGCAACCTCAAGCTCCAGCCGCAGATGGTCGACAAGTACACGGTCAGCAAGGATGCGATGAAGTACTCGTTCACGCTGCGCGACGGCCTCAAGTTCCACGACGGCCAGCCGGTGACCGCCGAGGACTGCGTGGCGTCGATCAAGCGCTGGGGCGCCAAGGACGCGATGGGCCGGCTCCTGATCGCCTCGCTGTCCAGAATGGCGTCGACCGACAGGAAGACGTTCGTGATCGAGCTGGAGACGCCATTCGGCCTCGTGCTCGACGCGCTCGGTAAGCCGTCCGCGAGCCCGTCCTTCATCATGCCGGCGCGCGTGGCCGCCACCGATCCCAACGAGCAGGTCAAGGACATCATCGGCTCCGGGCCCTACCGCTTCTCGAAGGACGAGTGGCAGCCGGGCAACCGCGTCGTCTACGTGCGCAACGCCGACTACGTGCCGCGCCGTGAAGCGCCCAGCGGGGCCGCCGGCGCCAAGCGGGCTCTGGTGGACCGCGTCGAGTGGCGGTACATCCCCGACGCGGCGACCGCCGGGGCTGCGCTCGAAGCCGGCGAGGTCGACTACTGGGAAAACGTGCCGCTCGACTTCGCGCCCCGGCTGGAGAGCAACCAGAACCTGAGCGTGTTCGTGACGGATCCGCGGGGCAGCCAGGGCATCCTGCGGCCGAATCATCTGCACCCGCCCTTCAACAACAAGAAGGCGCGACAGGCGTTGCTGCTGGCCGTGGACCAGAAGAGTTACCTGCAGGCGGTGATCGGCAACGAGAAGTACTTCAAGACCTGCCCGTCGGTGTTCATGTGCGGCGGCCTGCCGTACGAGTCGTCGGCGGGAGCGCCCAAGCCGGACCTCGAGCGCGCCCGTGCCCTGTTCAAAGAGTCGGGCTACGACGGGCGACCTGTCGTCGTGCTCGATCCCACCGACTCTCCGTACGCCCACGCGCCCGCGCTGGTGACGATGGAGATGCTCAAGTCGATCGGCGCCAACGTGGATCTGCACGCGATGGACTGGTCCACGATGGTCTCGCGTCGTGCGAAGAAAGAGCCACCCGCCCAGGGCGGCTGGAACGTCTTCCACACGTGGTCGACCTCCTTCGATACGATGACGCCCGCGGTGTCGTCGGTGCTCGGAGGCGCCGGCGAGAAGGCATGGTTCGGCTGGCCCACCAGCGAAGCGATGGAGAAGCTGCGCGCCGATTTCGCGCGGGAGCCGAACGAGGCCAAGCGCAAGGCCATCGCCGAGAAAGTCCAGGTCCTCGCCTACGATGAAGTGCCCTACGTCCCGTGGGGCCAATTCGTGATACCTGGCGCATTCCGGAAGAACGTGCACGGCGTGCTGCAGTTCGGCGCGACCCTGCTCTGGAATATCCAGGTGTGAGCATCGTCACGGTCGGCGCGGCGCAGCTCGGGCCGATCGCCAGGGATGAGCCGCGGAGCGACGTCGTCAAGCGCCTCGTGAGCCACCTGCACGAGGCCCGCGCGCGCGGCTGCGACCTCCTCGTGTTCCCCGAGCTCGCGTTGACGACGTTCTTTCCCCGCTGGTGGATGGACGATCAGGCGGAGATCGACGCGTTCTTCGAGCGCGAGATGCCGGGGCCGGAGACGCAGCCGTTGTTCGACGAGGCGCGGCGCCTGGGGCTTGGCTTCTGCCTCGGGTACGCTGAGCTCACCCACGAGGCCGGCGCCGCGCACCGATACAACACGTCGATCCTCGTCGATCAGTCCGGCCGTCTCGTCGGCACGTATCGAAAGATCCATGTGCCCGGTCACGCCGCGCACGAGCCGTGGCGCCCCTTCCAGCACCTCGAGAAGCGCTACTTCGAGGTTGGCGACCTGGGCTTCGGCGTGTGGCGGGTCTTCGGCGGGCTCATCGGCATGTGTATCTGCAACGACCGCCGGTGGCCCGAGACGTACCGCGTGATGGGGCTTCAAGGCGTGGAGATGATCCTCCTCGGCTACAACACGCCGGTTCACAATCCGCCGGCGCCCGAGCACGATCACCTGGCCGACTTCCACAATCGTCTCGTCATGCAGGCCGGCGCATATCAGAACGGCACGTGGGTGGTGGCGGTTGCCAAGGCCGGGCGCGAAGAAGGCTGTGATCTGATCGGGCAGAGCCAGATCATCGCGCCGTCGGGCGAGACGATCGCGATGACGTCGTCGCTCGGCGACGAGCTGATCACGGCTCGCTGCGATCTCGCGCTCTGCGCGTCGTTTAAAACAACCGTGTTCGACTTCGCGCGCCACCGCCGGCCCGAGCACTACCGGCTGATCGTCGATCGCGCCGGTGCGATTCCACCGCCGGAGGCGTGAACGCCTGCGGTCGTATCCACGAATCCACGGCCGTCCACAACGCGAAATTCGCCCAAGCTAGCGCGCGTCCGCGGGCAGGGCATGCGTTGACGCCGCGCAACCACGAGGCGTGGCGAGTCGGTGTGAATCTTCTGGCATGTCCACGAGCGATTTCGCCACGAGGATCGCCGCAGCCCCGTTTCTAGCGGACGAATGCACTATTGATCGGGTCGTGAGAACTGCCGTACCGTGGCGACGCTCGCCCACGGTGAGCAGTCATGACCGAGCTTCGGGCGCCACGTGTCCTCGTCGTAGACGACGAGCGCCACGTCCGCTCGATGCTCTGTGATGCGCTGGTGCTGTGGGGCTGTCGGCCGGATGGGGCCGCCAGCGCGAGCGAGGGCCTGCAGCTGTTCGTGCAGGGCGGCTACGATCTGGTGATGACGGATTTCAGGATGCCGGGAGCCGATGGTCTGGAGCTGATCGAATCCGTGCGTGACCGCGATCCGTCCGTGGGCGTCATCATGTTCACGGCGTCAGCGGCGGGCCTGGAGCGGCAGCAGCAGCGCCTCGGCTTCACGCTTATCCGGAAGCCCGTCCACCTCACCGGGCTGGAGACTGCGGTGCGGGAGGCACTCGCCTCCCGCACTCCCTGATCAGCGGTCCCGCCGTTACACCTTGCGGTAGATCTCGCTGCCCGACTGCTTGAACTCTTCCGCCTTCTCGGTGAGGCCGCGGGCCGCGTACTCTCGCACTTCCTGCGTGATCTTCATCGAGCAGAACTTGGGCCCGCACATCGAGCAGAAGTGCGCGAGCTTCGCGCCCTCGGCCGGCAGCGTCTCGTCGTGGAACTCGCGCGCGGTCTCGGGGTCCATCGAGAGGTTGAACTGGTCCTCCCAGCGAAACTCGAAGCGCGCCTTGCTGAGCGCGTCGTCCCACTCGCGCGCCCGCGGGTGGCCCTTGGCGAGATCGGCGGCGTGGGCGGCGATCTTGTAGGCGATCACCCCGTCCTTCACGTCCTTGCGGTTGGGTAGGCCCAGATGCTCCTTGGGCGTGACGTAGCAAAGCATGGCCGTGCCGAACCAGCCGATCATCGCGGCGCCGATGGCCGAGGTGATGTGGTCGTAGCCGGGCGCGACGTCGGTCGTCAGCGGGCCGAGCGTGTAGAAGGGCGCCTCGTGGCAGACGGCGAGCTGCCGGTCCATGTTCTCCTTGATCAGGTGCATCGGGACATGACCCGGGCCCTCGATCATCACCTGGGCGTCGTACTCCCACGCGATTCGAGTCAATTCACCGAGGGTATCGAGTTCAGCGAATTGAGCTTCATCATTCGCGTCCGCTTGACAACCAGGACGTAAGCCATCCCCGAGCGAGAACGCAACGTCATATTCGGCCATGACCTCGCAGATCTCGCGGAAGTGGGTGTAGAGGAAGCTCTCCGTGTGATGGGCCAGGCACCACTTCGCCATGATGGAGCCGCCGCGCGAGACGATGCCGGTCACACGCTTCGCGGTGAGCGGGATGTAGCGCAGGAGCACGCCGGCGTGGATCGTGAAGTAGTCGACGCCCTGCTCGGCCTGCTCGATCAGCGTGTCGCGATAGAGCTCCCAGGTGAGATCCTCGGCTTTGCCGCCGACCTTCTCGAGCGCCTGGTAGATCGGCACGGTGCCGATCGGCACCGGGGAGTTGCGCAGGATCCACTCGCGCGTCTCGTGGATGTTCTTGCCCGTCGAGAGATCCATCACGGTATCGGCGCCCCAGCGCGTCGCCCACGTCATCTTCTCGACTTCTTCCTCGATCGACGAGGCCACGGCCGAGTTGCCGATGTTGGCGTTGATCTTCACCAGGAAGCTGCGCCCGATGATCATCGGCTCGGTCTCGGGGTGGTTCACGTTCGCGGGAAGGATGGCGCGGCCACGGGCGATCTCGTCGCGTACCCGCTCGGGCGCGACGCCTTCACGCAACGCGACGAACTCCATCTCGGGTGTGACCTCGCCGCGCCGCGCGTAGTGCATCTGCGTGACCCGCCGCCCAGTCTTCGCGCGCAGCGGACGTCGCACGCTCGCGAAGCGGACCCCGCCGAGCGCGGGATCGCTCTCGCGATCGCGACGGTAGAGCGACGACGGCCCCGACAGCTCATCCACGTCGGCGCGCCCGAGGATCCAGGGCAGCCGCATGGGCGTCAGGCCCATCTTGATGTCGGTGTGGGTGTCGGGATCGGTGTACGGACCGCTCGTGTCGTAGAGGCGGATCGGTGGCTCGCCGCCCGACAGCGTGACCTCGCGCATGGCGACACGAATGTCAGGGCGCGTTCCGGTGACATGGATCTTGCGGCTGGCCGGCATGATGGCCTCCCTTCGCTGGTATTAACCAGGTCAGGTTCTTGCGGTCGGCGGCAGCAGCCGCCCTCTCAGCCCGGTGCCCCGAGCTCCCGCGGTTGTCGTGACAGGATCGTAAGCTACGCCCGACGGACGGACTTGGCAAGTTGAGGGTCTCACCACGGCTCAGCAAGCTTTCGTGCAACGCCGCGCACCGTGGCTCACGTCCACCGCGCTGTCGGCAGGTAGCTCTCGCGCCACGCGTCGAGCATCAGGAGCGCCCACAGAATCTTCCGGTGATCCCTGTGGCCGGCCACGTGCTCGGCGACGAGTCTCTTCACGACGGTGGGATCGAAGAGGCCGATGCGCGCCACCCGGTCGGCGGCCAGACGCGTCTCCAGCACCCCGCGCAGCGGGCCACGCAGCCAGGGCCCGATCGGGACGCCAAAGCCTTGCTTGCGACGGAGGAGAATCGACGCTGGCAAGACACCCTCGAGCGCGCGCTTGAGAATGTGCTTCGTCGTCCAACCGCGGAGCTTGAGGCCGGCCGGGATGCGGCAGGCCAGGTCGACGAGGTTGTGGTCCAGGAACGGCGCGCGGACCTCGAGCCCGCATGCCATGCTCGCGCGGTCGACGTTCACGAGGTTCTGATCGGCGAGATAAAACTTGCTGTGCTGGTAGATCAGCCGGTCGATCGGATTGCTCGTTCCCGATTCATCGACCACGCGCGGCAGGTCCTCGTGGGGATCGAAGCCCGCGCACGCCGCTCGGACCGCCGGCGAAAAGAGCCGGGACTGCTCCCACGCCAGAAGCCCGCCGAGGAGGAGCTGGGTACGCAGCTCGGCAGCGTGCGGAACGCCGCGGAAGAACTGCTTGAGCAGGAACTCGAGGCTTCCATATCGGGCCGACGGCCGGAGGCGGTTCACGGACCACGCAGCCAGCGTCTGGACCGACCGAGGCAGACGGCCGATCCAGCGCGCTGCGCGGTCGGCCAGGAACGTGGGATACCCGCAGAACAGCTCGTCGCCGCCGTCTCCGCTGAGCGTGACGCCAACCGAGCGGCGGGCGAAGCGTGACAGCGCGTACGTCGGCAGAAACGAGTTGTCGACCAGGGGCTCATCGAGCAGGCCGCCGACCTCCTCGAGGAGGGCGAGCATATCGTGGGGCGAGAACACGGTTTCTTCGTGCTCGGCCCCGCAGTGCTGCGCGATCAGCCGAGCGGACGGCCGCTCATCGAAGGTTGCGTCGGGGAACCCGATCGTGAACGTCTTGAGGGGCCGTCGGCCGTTCGCACGCGCCGCGAGCGCGACGATCGCGCCGGAGTCGATTCCGCCGCTCAGGAATATGCCGAGCGGCACGTCACTGATCATTCGCCGCCTCACCGATGCCTCGAGCTGCTGATACAGCCGATCGGCCCACTCCCTCTCGGAGACCGAGCCGTCCGGCCGGAAGTCGAGATCCCAGTAGCGCTGACCGGTCGGCTTGCCTCCGGGCGACACGGTCAGGAGCTGACCGGGCAAGAGCTTCTGGACGCCGGCGACGATCGAGGAGGGCGCCGGGACGTACTCGAAGGCGAGATAGCGCGAGAGGCTCTCGAGCGAGAGCACGGCCGGCACCGAGGGATGGGCAAGGAGAGCCCGCAGCTCGGAGCCGAAGACGAAGGCGTCGGACCCGGCGTAATAGTAGAGTGGCTTCTCGCCCATCCGATCGCGGGCCAGCACCAGCCGCCGAGCCGACGTGTCCCAGATCGCGAGCGCGAACATACCGTCGAAGTGGGCGACACAATCGTCGCCATAGACCTCGTAGGCGTGCGCGATCACTTCGGTGTCCGAACGCGTGTGAAACCGGTGCCCGTGCTCCTCCAGCCGCTGCCGCAGCGCCGCGAAGTTGTAGATCTCGCCGTTCTGGATGACCTGGACCGAGCCGTCCTCGTTGGCGACCGGCTGCTGCCCGGTCTCGAGATCGATGATGCGCAGCCGCCGAGCCCCGAGCGCGATCTGGGCATCGACGTAGAACCCCTCGTCGTCTGGCCCTCGGTGGCGGAGCGAGTCCGTCATCCGTTGGAGCGTGCCGCGAGCCTCTTCGGCCTGTCCGTTCACGAAGAAACCGGCGATCCCGCACATCGGCGGCTACCGGCTCACCGCGCTGAATCGTTCTCGTTGCGAGCACAGAGGTGGTCGGAGCAGGCCTCACGACGGGCAGCCCAGAGAACCCTATGACAGCCCGAGACCACCATCGCATTTCTCTATACGGCGCGACCGACCGCGCGGTCAAGGGCAGGCGGCCACTACTCGCCGGGAGGTTCGCCCCCTAGATCCTCGGCAATCTCGTAGCGAAGCAGGCGTGACTTCATCCACCGGACGACCAGGAGATCGACGAGCGCCACGAACACGCGGTTCATGATGCCGTACTTGGATCGTCCGAAGCGGCGCGGCCGATGGGCGACCGGCATTTCCATGACGCGATAGCCTTGCAGCCGGAGCAGTGTCGGGATGAACCGGTGAAATCCACGGTAGAGCGTCAATCCACGCAAGCACTCACGACGGAAGGCGCGAAAGGTACAGCCACTGTCGTCGATGCTCTCGTCGCTCACCCAATTACGAACGCGGTTGGCCACCCGCGAAGACACGCGCCTGACGAGGGAATCGCCATCCCCACGGTTCACTCGCTGGCCGCAGACCGCGTCCCACTGATCGAGCTGAGTGAGCAGGCGCGGGATGTCGGCAGGGTCGTTCTGCAGGTCGGCATCCATGGTCACGACCATCCGCCCGCGCGCGGCCTTGAAGCCCGCGTCGGTGGCCGCCGTCTCGCCGGCGTTCGCCTTGAATCGGACGAGTCGGACACGAGCATCGCGCTCGCGGAGGCGACGGATGATCTCGGCGCTCCTGTCCTGGCTCCCGTCGTCGACGAAGACGATCTCGAACTCGATGCCCAATCCTTCGAGCACAGGGCAGAGCTCGGTCCACAGTGGCGGGAGATTCTGCTCCTCGTTGTACACCGGGATGACGACCGTGAGACTGACCACCAGGTTGCCCACTATACGCCGACACCCTCGAGGAACGGCGGGGCCGTGATGTCGCCCTACAGACGCGTGGTGTGGTCCTCGCGGCTCTCCCTACGAGGGAGAACCGTCGATGCCTGTGGTATTCCGACGATGAGCATGTCCCGGCCGCGTACCCTTATCCGGTCGAGCACACGGACCGCACGCGGCGCGGTTTTCTGGACAAATACCCAGCCGCGGGGCGCGTCGATGAGGACCACGGGATGTCGGGCTTCGAGGACGAAATCGTTGAATTCTTCCGGCGTACGCAATTGGAGGACCGGGCGCGCCACATAGAAGTCGAGCGCGTAGAACCTCCCTCCGAACACACGCAGCTCAGTGCCTCGAGCCTGGCGTTCGACCGCCGATGCCAGCGTGCGAAAATCGCCGTCGCGATTCGCCCACTCGACGTGCAGCCAGTTGGCGGACGTCAGGAGGATCACGCCTCCGGCGACGACCCCCCAGACCAGGAGCCCGTTTCGAGCCGCCCAGAGGCCCCAGACGATCGCCGCGACAATGACCAGAAGGCCGATGGCAATCGGAGCGACCTGCCCCCTCGCGCCATCGAGGAAGGCCAGGTCTTCGGCTCCGAACGTGGATGGACTCAAGATCGCGGTGAGACCCACGGCACCGACCACCAGGGCGAATCCTGCGACGACCTGTGCGCTTCGGCTGCCGGGCGCCCTGAACGTCTCCGCCCAATATGCGACGAGCAATGCCAGCGCCGGGTAGAGAGGCAGAAGGTATCGCGTCCGGAAGTTGTTCGAAGACAACACCACCAACAGGGCGATGGCCACCCACAGCACGACGAATCGGACGCCAGGGTGACGCCGCTCGCGCGCCGCACGTATCGCTACGAGCGGCAACACGATCGTCCACGGCAGGAACCTCAGCGCCGCGTCACCAACACGACTCGCCAGCTTCAGCACCTCCGGCCGTCCGACGTACCACTTGAGCCAGTCCTCCCACAGCACATCCTGCGTAAAACTGCTCGGCCCATAGCCGACGTACGGCACGAGCCAGACCAGGGTCAGCAGCACGAACGCGGCCACGCCGACGCGGTCCCAAAGACGCCTGACGCCAGCGAGGCCGTATTCGCTCCACAACCACGTGCCGCCGACCAGAAGCGGCAACACGCCCAGAGGGCCCTTGGCGAACACCGCCAAGGCGAGCGCGACGTAGAAGCCGGTAAGGGCCCGAGAAGCGCTCGGGTCGCTCGCCGCTCGCCAGAAAAGCCACCCGGCCGCCATCATGAAGCAGGCGACCAGCATGTCGGGAAGCAGTGCCTGGGTTTCGACAAAGAATCCGATGCTCGTCGCGAGCACCAGCCCCGCCCACAGCCCAGCGCGAGCGCTGAAGAGTTGCCGCCCGAGCAGGCACGTGAACCACACGGTACCCACGGCGGCGAGGGCAACCGGGATCTGGGCCGTGGCCTCAGTCAGGCCGCCCTGGGCCTTCGCGAGAACGGCGATGGCCCAGGGGTAGAGCGGGGGCTTCTCGTGAAATACCCTTCCTCGAACCTGCGCGTTGAACCAGACGCCGCGCTCGAGCATGTCCCGAGCCAGGAGCGGGAAGCGTGCCTCGTCTGCCGCTTGAATGACGCGCCGGCCGAGCGTCGGCAGCACGAGCAAGGCGACCACGAGCACGGCGAGACACACGAAGCGGGCCGAGGTCGTTCGCCCTTCGGAACAATAGCGCCCGGCGGCGTGGTCCACCGCCGAGTGTTATGCCACAGGCAGCGCCGAAAGCACGCGCCTTTTTCTTTTCCCGGCGCTGTGCCCTGGGGCCTCCAGAACGCCGCGGCGCCCCCCCCTTGCGCGTGTTCTGCGGTGGCATGCGAGGGTTGAGAGTCGTGATCCGCGCGGAGCTCAGAAAAGGCCCAGATAGAAGGGGTGGAGGAGCCGCCGATCCAGACGAGCAAGCGCGCGGCTTCGCAACGCGGCCGCTGTCGCCTCCGTCTCTCCATACACAGCCGGGCGGTATGCATAGTTCCGAGAAGTAACCGCTTGATATATAAGAACCATAAAAGATATTTTTAATTCTTGACAGCGACCACGGCGAGGTCCATCGTCTCGCTGCGGTACCGCTGTCGGTGCGCCATCGAAGCGGGACGATCGATGGCGCGCCTGCTTGAGCATCGCGACGCACGTCGCGAGGTGCAGTGAGGCTGCGCCTCTCTGGTGCACGGGCGGCTCTCCCGTAGAGCCGTCGCTCGCGTCAGTTCCTCTCCTTGCTCCTCCCGTGCTGCGTCGGGCCCTCTGCTGGCCCGCACCCTCTGCGCATGACCTGCGTGCAGAGGGGAGAGGACGACCGCCGTGACCCCTCGTACGTCGCCCCTGGTCGCAATCTTCAACTCGCGTGACGAGGTGATCGAGGCCATTCGCTCGGCCCTCGAGAACGACGGCTTCGAGACGGTGACGGCCCGGCTGGCGGAGATCCAGAACGGGACGCTCGACCTGGTGGCGTTCATCAAGGTCCACGGCCCGGACGTCATCGTGTACGACCTGCCTCGTCCCTATGAAAATCACTGGAACTTTCTCCGATTGATGAAGGAAACGACCTCCCTGAAGGACAGGACGTGGATCCTGACCACGACGGACAAGGAGGCGCTCGAGGCCGCGGTGGGAGCCTCCGACGTCGTCGAGATCATCGTCGGACAGCCGTACGGCGCCGACGATGTCGTCGAGGCGGTGCACGCCGCGCTGGGGACCCAAGCTCCCGAGAAGACCGAGGGGTGACCTATGCAGGCTTCCGCATTGCGGATCGCTGACGCACCTCATCTCCATGGCGTTCGGGTACTGGTTGTCGACGACATGCTCGATGTGCGGGACGTGGTGACCGAGATCCTCGAGCGTGGTGGGGCGGTCGTCACCGCGGTCGGTACCGCGGAAGAAGCGCTGGAAGTTCTGCAACGCGAGCGTCCGAACGTGCTACTCAGCGACCTCTCGATGCCGGGGAAGGGCGGTTACTGGCTGATCGGGCAGGTTCGCGCGCTACCACCGGAGCGCGGCGGGACCACCCCCGCGGCCGCCCTCACCGCCTACACCGGCCCTGAGCACCGCGCCAGCGTGTTGCGTGCGGGGTTCCAGTACCACGTGGCGAAGCCCGTCAGCATGCAGGAGTTGCTCGGGGTCGTGGCGATCCTGGCGTTGAAGGAGTAAGAGCTTCCAGTTAACCGAGAACGACCCGGATTCGGTGTGTCTTGTCATCGTCGGCGAGCGGGATGCTCGCCGGGCCAGTGACGGCCACGCCATCGAGCTCCACCAGCGACACTCCCCGGCTCACGCCCCGCGGGTTCTCGACCACGACGTCGTATCGGGCGGACTGATGACGATACGCGATGGTGAAGCCCGGCCACGTCCTTGGAATACAGGGGTCGATGAGGAGCCGCGTGTCGCGCAGCCGGAACCCGAGAATCCACTCGAGCCCGGCCCGGTACATCCACCCCGCTGCGCCGGTGTACCAGGTCCACCCCCCGCGGCCGACGTGCGGCGGTTCGGCATAGACGTCCCCCGCGACGACGTAGGGCTCGACCTTGTAGCGGAAGGCGGCGGCCGGCGTACTGGCGTGATTGATCGGGTTCATGAGTGCGAAGAGTTCGGCCGCTTTGTCGCCATCACCCTGTGTGGCGAACGCAATGATCGACCAGATCGCCGCGTGGGTGTATTGCCCGCCATTCTCCCGGACGCCGGGCGGATAGCCCTTGATGTAGCCGGGCTCCAGCGGCGTGCCGTCGAACGGCGGCGTGAGAAGGAGTACGAGGCCGTTCCCTCGACGGACGAGCGTTTCATCGACCGCAGACATGGCCTGCTTGCTCCGCGCCGCGTCGGTGCCGCCCGAGATCACGCTCCACGATTGCGCGATCGAATCGATGCGGCACGCATCGTTGACGGCGGACCCGAGCGGCGTCCCGTCGTCGAAGTACGCGCGCCGATACCATCCCCCGTCCCAGGCCTCTCGTTCGAGCGATTCCTTCAGCGCGCTCGCGTGGCCTCGCCACGTGGTGGCGCGTTTGCCCTCCCCGCGCGCTTCGGCCACTGCCGCCCATTCCGACAGGATCGGATGGAGGAACCAGGCAAGCCAGACACTCTCCCCCTTCCCCTCGGCCCCCACGAGGTTCATCCCGTCGTTCCAGTCCCCTGTTCCCATCAGCGGGAGACCATGGCTCCCGACGGACAGGCTACAGTCGAGAGCGCGGGCGCAATGTTCGAACACCGAGGCCTGCTCCTCGGCGACGCGCGGCTCGAAATACGAGTCGGATTGCTCGGCGGCGAGAAGCGGCCCTTCGAGGAAGGGCACGACCTCGTCGAGGAGACGCCAATCGCCGGTGGTCTCGACATACTGCTTGACGACGTAGGGAAGCCAGAGGCGATCGTCGGAGATCCGGGTCCGCACTCCCCGACCGGCCGGCGGGTGCCACCAGTGCTGAACATCGCCTTCGACGAACTGGCGCGCGGCGGCGCGGAGCACGTGCTCACGCGCCACGTCGGGCCGGGATACCGTGAGCGCCATCACGTCTTGAAGCTGATCACGAAAGCCGTAGGCGCCGCCGGCCTGGTAGAACGCCGACCGCGCCCACACGCGACAGGCGAGCGTCTGGTAGAGCAGCCAGCGATTGAGCAGCATGTCCATGGACCGGTCCGGCGTCGTGACCTGTACGCCGCCCAGCACGTCATCCCAGTGCTTCGCGACGGCTCGCAAGGCAGCATCCGTATCGCGCGTCCGATAACGGGCGATCAATTCGCGCGCCTCGTCGCGGGTCGCCGCCTCGCCGAGAAGGAACACGACCTCGACATGTCCGCCCGCGCGTAATTCCACCATCGCGCGGAGGGCACTGCAGGGATCGAACCCGGCGCCGACCCGTCCCGAAAGTCGGCTTCCTCCCGCGAGCCCCGCTGGACGATCGAGCGTGCCGTGACGGCCGAGGAATTCCATCCGGTCACCGGTCCACTCCGTCTGGGCTCCGCCCAGGTCAGCAAACGCGACCCGCGTACCGAACTCACCGCTCCACGTGTTGCGCGCGAACATCGCGCGCGTCGTGGGATCGACCTCGGTGACGACGAACGGCGCGGCGGCGCTCCGCGACACGCCGAGGACCCACTCGACATAGGCGGTCACCGACAGCCGGCGGGTCCGCCCGGACTCGTTCGTCAGTGTCAGACGGGAAACCTTGATCGGATCGTCGAGCGGCACGAACTGCAGCAACTCGAGCGCGACACCGTGAGAGACGTGCTCGAACCGACTGTAGCCCTGGCCGTGGCGGGCCACGTAGGACCCGGTCTTCTGGCGGCTCGGAAGGGCCGTCGGGCCCCACAGCTCGCCACTCTCTTCGTCACGAACGTAGATCGTCTCGCCGGGCGGGTCCGTCACCGGATCGTTCGACCACGCGGTCAGCTGGTTTTCGTGACTGTTGATCGACCATGTATATCCGGCGCCGGACTCGGAGACCTGAAAGCCAAACGCCGGGTTCGCGATCACGTTGATCCAGGGGGCCGGCGTCCAGTGGCCCTCGCTCATGATCGTCATGTATTCCCGGCCCTCGGCGGTAAAACCACCGAGGCCGTTGAAGCACTGGAGCTCCGGCCGCCGGCGCGGGGCGTCCATCGATGGCTTCGTCATGGCGGGTCGTCGTGACGGCACGGCCGTCGTGACCTCGGAGCGGTCCGCCCGCACGACCTGTTCGCCCAACGTTCCGTGCCGGCTCGAGAGCACGACGCGCGCCGCGGCCTGCAGCACATCGAGCTGCGACGTCGTCACGCGATCGGCACGGAGGATGAACACGTTGCCGTGCGGCACCTGTCCGTCGTGCGACCCCGCCGACTGGCTCGTGCGCAGCAGGGTCTCCAGCGCTGACTGGAGATCCTGAACGTAGGAGGCCCCCCGCTCGTTCAGGATCACGAGATCGACTGGAAGCTGCTTCATCCGCCAGTACTCGTGGGCGCGCAGCAACTGCCGCACGATCCCGATATCCTCGGGCTCGTCGATACGAACGAGAACGATGGGAGTGTCGCCGGAGATCCCATGCGCCCACAGGGCCGCGGGACCGCCCGCGTGACGTGTGAGGACACCAGGTGAGGCGCGCAGGGTCCGGTCCGAGTACAGAATACGACTGGCCAGGCTCTGGAACAGGTGGGCCTCGTCGGACCCGACGCCGAGATGGCGAAGCTGAACCTGGGCCTGAGTCCACGCCAGCGTGGCCGCCCGCTCGAACGTCGCGGGGTCGCGATACTTGTCGGCCAGGCCGATGGCCTCGTCGCGGGACGGCGCAATCAACGTCGTAAAGGTGACGTGGACACTCTCGCCCGGCGGCAAGCGCACGCGGCGTCGCAGGCTGACGATCGGGTCGAGTACGGCGCCGATGGTGTTGGAGAGGGATTGACCGTCGGTCACCGCGCGCGGTGTTCGGATCCCATGGCCGCGACCGAGAAACCGCGCGCGGTCGGTTTCCCACTGTACGCTCCCGACGGTCTTGCCTTCGACGGCCACCACGTGCGCGACCCAGATCGGCGTCTCGGTTCGCGCCCGAGGGCGCCGCGTCGCGAGGAGGGCGTCTGCCTCGGGCACGAAGGACGTCTGCACGAACAGGTTGGAGAACGCGGGGTGGGCCGCGTCCGACGCCGGCGGCGCCAGCACGATCTCGGCGTACGACGTCACGTCGATCTCCCGGGGCCTCGATCCGAGGTTGGTGAGCGAGACGCGCCGAACCTCGGCATCGTCTTCCGGGGACACGATCACCGTGAGCGTGGCCGCGATCCCGTGGTCTCGCCGGGCAATTTCTGCCCGATCCTCGGAGAACGCCACCTGATAACTCTCGGGCTCCACTGCGCTCGGCTGGTAGCTGGGCGACCAGCTCTCGCCACTCTCGACATCGCGAAGGAACACGTACGTCCCTCCGACGTCGCGCGTGACATCCTCGCGCCATCGGGTGATCGCCAGACCCCGCCAGCGGCTGTACCCGGAGCCGGCGGCCGTGATCATCACGACGTACCGCCCGTTCGACAGGAGGTGGGCACGCGGCGTCGGAGTGTGCGGTGAGGTGAAGCGCCGGACGACCGACGGAATGAACTCCCGGACGTTCGCTGCGGCCGTCACGTCTTCGGCCGGCCGGGCGACCGCCACGTCGCGCGGCGTTCTCTCCTGGAGCAGCAGCTCGGTCGCCTGGACAATCGGCTCGGCGTGAAAGCGCGCCCGCATCGCCCCCACGTGCAGCGCATTCCCAATGGCGACCAGCAGCATGCCCTGATGGTGCGCCATGTAGGTGCGGACCTCGTAGCATCCATAGGTACCGCTGGCGCCAGCTTCGGCCAGGCGCCGGAAGTTCCGGAGCGCCGCTGCCGGATCGATCATGGCCGCCAACGCCGTCGCATAGGGAGCGATGACGATGTCGTCGCCGAGGCCTCGTTGCAGGCCAAGACCCGGCACACCGAAGTTCGAGTACTGGTACGTCAGCTCGCGGTCGCGCGCCTCATACGCGGACTCCGACACTCCCCACGGGACGCCACGTTCGGCGCCGTACGTGATCTGCCGGCGGACGACCAGCCGGCACGTCTGGTCCAGCAAACTTCCGGCCGGGGCGCGCATCACGAGGGCTGGCATCAGATACTCGAACATCGATCCCGACCAGGACACGAGGACGGAGTCCTGTTCCACCGGGGTCAGGGCGCGGCCGAGCCGGAACCAGTGCGACACCGGGACATCGCCCTTGGCGATCGCAACGAAGCTCGTGAGGCGCGCCTCGGAGGCGAGAAGATCGTAATAGCTCGGGTCGAGACTGCCGTCGGTGACGCGGTACCCAATCGAGAACAGCTTCCGCAGAGGGTCGAAGAGGAAGCCGAAGTCCATGGCAGCGACCATCGCGTCCGCATCCCCGATGAGCGTCGTCAGGCGACGGGTCAGCGCGCCGGAACCAGTTGCGGAACGCTCATCGTCCAGATCGCGGGCGTGACTCTCGACGGTCGTCTGCAGCGCGTCCGCCCAGAGCAGGACGGCCTCGGCGTGAGGATCCTCTTCAACCAGAGCTCGCGCGATGGCCATCACCATGTCGGCGCCGGCGGCGAGCTCGGTGAGCCGCCCCCTCCATTCCGCCTGCGTTCCCGGCAGCGTTTCGAGCGCCGCCGCGAGGACGGCGAGGGCTTTGTCGAGACGTTGCCGCGTGACCGTGAGCGGCCGTCGGTCGGCGGCCAGGGCACGCGCCGATTCGCCGACGAGGAACACCGCGTCCTCGATTCCGGCGAGGGCCGCCCGGCCAAGCCCGGGCTGGTCGATCATGTCCCGACAGGCGTGCCCGAGCGCGATCAGATGTCCGGCGAGATTTCCGCTGTCGACCGACGACACGAGGATGGCCGTCTTTCGTGTCGTACCAGTTGTAGAGGTGGCCACGGAAGTGCTCGAGCCCGGTCATCGCTCCCAGCGTGGTCTCGAGTCGCTCCACGGTGTCCACGAGGCCGAGCCAGCCGAAATCACGAGCGGCCACGGTGGACAGCAGATACAGCCCGAGATTCGTGGGCGACGTGCGGTGCGCGACGACCAGGCGGGGATCTTCCTGGACGTTGTCGGGCGGCAGGCCGCGGTCTTCGGGACCCACGAACGTCGCGAAGAACTGCCACGTTCGCCGCGCGATCATCCGGAGCGCTCGGGCGTCCTCGGACGACAGCGACGTGGTCTTTTCCGCCAGCCACGGAAGGCTGATCCATCGAGCCACCGCGGGCGACGCCGCCCAGA
>Ga0209469_1000971_pt1 | contig 16514 bp, 19 predicted proteins | sample GraSoiAngelo_123_FD_185880 | JGI IMG/M metagenome (GOLD analysis project Ga0209469, IMG submission 185880) | Grasslands soil microbial communities from the Angelo Coastal Reserve, California, USA - 14_0927_02_40cm (SPAdes) (version 2) | ecosystem: Environmental > Terrestrial > Soil > Grasslands ... | reverse complement strand
CTACTTCGGCCGAGCCCTGGTGGACCTCGGGCGGCGGAACCCCAACGTGGTCGTCGTCGGCGCCGATACGACGGAATCGCTGAAGTCCATCGATTTCGGGAAGGCCTTTCCCGATCGCTTCTTCCAGCTCGGCATCGCGGAGCCGAACATGATCTCCGTCGCCGCCGGGCTCGCGGCGGCCGGCAAGATCCCCTTCGCGACGACCTATTCCGTCTTCGGTTCGGCCCACACGTACAACGTGATTCGGCAGAACGTGGCCTATACGAACCTGAACGTGAAGATCTTCTGCTCCCATGCGGGCCTGACCGTCGGGCCGGACGGGGCGACGCACCAGATCAACGAGGACATCGGCCTGATGCGGGGCATCCCGCGGATGACGGTCCTCGTGCCGGCGGACGGGCCGGAAACCGCGAGGGCGGCAGAGGCCGCCGCCGGAATGAAGGGCCCCATCTATTGCCGATTCTCCCGGACCAACGTTCCGACGGTCACGTCGGACCAGGACGGCTTCGCGATCGGCAAGGCGCGCACCCTGCGCGACGGATCCGACGTCACGCTGATCGGTTGCGGGCTCATGGTGGCGCGCTGCCTTGAGGCCGCGCAAGCGCTGGAGCGGGAGCGAGTCTCGGCCCGGGTGATTAACCTCTCGACGGTCAAGCCGCTCGACCTGCCGATGATCGACCGCGCCGCGCGCGAGACGGGAAGGATCGTGACCGCGGAAGAACACACCGTCGTCCACGGGATCGGAGCGGCCGTCGCCGCGGCGATCGCCGTGAACCATCCCGTCCCCGTCGCGATGGTCGGCGTCCAGGATGTCTTCGGGGAGAGCGGAGAAGCGGAGGAACTCCTTCGGAAGTACGGGCTGACCGCCGAGAAGATCGTCGACGCGGTCCACGACCTGTTGAAGCGTGGCGATCGGCGGAAGTAGCCTTTCGGACGGCTGCCTAGATGCCGGGTTTCCAACTGGGGGCCAGAATCTGGACCCAACTGAGTCCCCAGAGCTGGATGATCATCAGCATCAGCGCGATCCCCAGCAGGAACCCGACTAAGCCGTCCGTGATTTTGTGTCGCATGTGGTCAACCTCGGTGGGCGTGGGCCCGGCATGACGTCCCAGGGCATTTCAAGGGGGACGGTTCAAATGTGTTCACGGATGTTCCAAGTTCCCTGCCCCTTGTCCCGCGTCTGACCGCGGTTCTCGAGGACTCAGACGGGGCCTTTCTCCGTGAACTTGATGACAGTCGTGAAGCCCGCCGTGTCCTTGTGGTCCATCTGGAAATCCGCGTCGTGGAGGGCCAGCTTCTTGATCCGCGAGACGACGGAGCGCCGCCAGTTGAATCCGGTGGGCAGCAAGATTTCGCCGATGAACTTCTCTCCGGACACCGGGTTCACGATGTAGTCGCTCTGGACCTCGCCCACGCCGTCGACCTTGAACGAGGCGACGTACTCTCCGTACTTCCAATCGATCTTCGCCCGCTTCGTCGGGAGGACCTTCGTGAAAGTCCTGGCGAAAATCTCGAAGACGCCCCCTCCGTTCTGGCCGCCCGCGATCCCTTCGATGGCCTTGACCTGTGCGTCCGTTGCCGCAGAATCGACGTAGATTCGGGCCATGCCGTTGCCTTCGTGGATGGCCTTCGGCCACCAGAACGCCGCGGCGAACTTGACCCCGTCCAGCTTCGTGTCCCCGAACTTCCCGTTGCGAATTTTGTAGCCGACGAAAGCCTCGCAGTTGCCCTTGTCCGGGTAACCGTTGAAGTTACAGGGACAACCGTAATCACAGTTGCAGCTCTGAATGTACTCCGTCTCCATGTTCCATTTCGTGGCCAAATCGCGCGCCTCCGTCCTCGGCCGAGGATTCGGACCGCCGTATATAATCGTATTTTCCGGGCGACTCGCGGGCAGGTCGAGATGGATTCATATTTCCGCCACTCCTACCCGAGTCTCCGATGGAGGCCAGCGATCTCGCCACCCCCTCGAATCTGTTGCGCCGTCTCACGATCCCAGTCGGCCTCGGGGTCGCGGCCTTGGTCGTCCTCGCGTGGTATGTCACCTGGACCTCGTCCGATTTCGCGAACGCGCTGATGGCGCCCGCGGCGTTCGGGTCGACGGACCTCGCCCTCTTCTTCGCGCTCATCGTCGTGATGATGGTCGCGATGATGCTGCCGTCTGCCCTCCCGATGGCCCTCGCATACCATGGCCTGACGCGCCTCGAGAACGGACAGCCAAGCAAACCCGCGGACGTCGTGGGAACCGTCGCCTTCGTCGTCCCCTACTTCGTCGTCTGGGGGTCCTTCGGCTTCGTCGCCTTGCTCGGCCTGATGGGCCTTGGCTTGGTCGGCTCCATGCTGATGGGCCCCGGCTTGCTCATTTCGGCGGCCGCATTGCTGGCCGCGGGCGTCTGGCAGGTCACGCGAGCCAAGGAGATCTGCCTCTCCCACTGCACGTCGCCGATGGGCTTCGTGCTGCAGCACTGGCGGAGCGGTCGCATCGGCGCGATGCGGATGGGATTCCGTCACTCGCTCTACTGCATCGGCTGCTGCTGGTTGTTCATGCTCGTCCTATTCATCTCGGGCTCCATGAGCCTCCTTTGGATGGGCGGGATTTCCGTTGCGATCTTCGCGGAGAAACTCGGCGTCCGCACGGTCCTTTTCAGCCGAGCGATCGGAGTGATCCTCCTTGGGTTGGGCGCCGTGGCCGCGGTGCGAATCTTCGTCCCGATGTGAAGCCCGACCCCGCGCGAATCCCCACCTCGACCGGCGTTTCTACGGAGCGGACTCCGGCATTTCTGCGATTTGACGGACGGGCGAGAAAAGCACGAACAGGAAGGAGACGCTTCCGGCCAGCAACAAAACCAGGATGGCCAGGCGCAGCCCGATCAGGCTCCCCAGGAAGCCGCCGAAGAGGGCCCCGAGCGGCAACGTGCCCCACACGATCGTCCGCATCGTCGCGTTGAGCCGGCCCTGCATGGCGACGGGGACGATCGCTTGGCGGAAGCTCACCTGGTTGATGTTGTATAGGAGGTTTCCGAAGAAACTGATGCCGAGCAAGATGGCGATTGAGGGCAAGGCAATCGAGGAGGTCACGAACGGCAAGGGGAGCGGCGGGAGGCCGAAGATGACGGCGCCGAGGATGATGGCCGGGCCGACGCCGATCCGTTTCGCGATCCGTCCGGAGAAGACCGCTCCGAGGATCCCGCCGACAGACGAGAGGCCGAACAGGAGGCCCAGCGTCGTCGCGGTGAACCCGAGATCCTTCAGGAACAAGAGGAACAGCGCAGAGAATACCGCACTGGAGAAGAAGTTCGACCAACCGGTGCAGGCCGCGATGTGGCGCAACCGGCGTTCCCGGAGGACGACGTGGAGGCCCTCACGGATCTGGGAGAGGATCGATTCGCCAGGGGGCCTCGCCGCAATCGTTTCCCGGCGTCGAATCGCGCCGAGGGATGCCGCCGAAACCGCGAACGAGGCCGCATCGAAGAGCATCGCGAACGGCGCCCTGAAGAGGTCGATCACGGGCCCCGCGATACCCGGTCCGAAGGTGCTCGCGAACGTGTTCGAGGTCTCGAGCTTGCTGTTCGCATCGACGAGTTGTCCACGGTCCACGATGGCAGGAAGGTAGGCCTGGTAGGCGACATCGAAGAAAACCGTGAGGATTCCGATGAGAAACGCGAACACATAGAGATAGGCGAGGTGGAGGAGGCCGATGATTCCGAGGACCGCGATCGCGGCGACCATCGTGCCGCGGCCGAGGTCCGCGAAGATGAGGACGGACCTCTTCGCCCTTCGATCGACCCAGACGCCAACCAGGAGGCCGAACAACAGGAAGGGAACCGTCCCCGCCGCCCCGAGGAACCCCATCTCGACCTCGTGCGCCCCGAGGACGAACGCGGCGATGTAGGGGACGGCGAGGCCCGTGAACTGGTCTCCAATCCGGGAGACGGATTGTCCGCCCCAGAGGAGGAGGAAGTCCCGATGACGCCAGAGGGTCGACAACGCCACGCGAGGCCTCGGCACGGGCGACCGCGTTATCTATCTTCCCACGCCCCGTAGGAGTCGACGTCTCCCGGCAGGCGGAAATGCTCATATCGGGCCGCGGCCTTCGGCCGATGCGGCGTCCATGGTCAAGATCTTCCTCGACACCGCGAACATCGACGAGATCCGCGAGGCGGCCTCCTGGGGCGTCCTCGATGGCGTGACGACGAACCCGACGTTGGTCGCGAAGACGGGTCGCAAGTGGTCCGAGGTGATCCAGGACATCCTGGCCCTCGTGGACGGGCCGATCTCGTTAGAGGTCACGACGACCGCCGGGGACGAGATGATCAAGCAGGGACGGCAGCTCGCGAAGCTGCACAAGAACGTCGTTGTGAAGATCCAGATGACGACGGAGGGGCTGAAGGCGATCAAGGCCCTCTCGTCCGAGGGCGTGAAGATCAACACGACCCTCATCTTCTCCGCGAACCAGGCGATCCTCGCCGCGAAGGCCGGGGCGAAGTACGTGAGCCCCTTCATCGGCCGGCTTGACGACATGGGCCAGGACGGGATGCAGGTGATCCGAGAGATCGCGGAGATCTTCGGGAACTACGATTGGGATTGCGAGATCCTCGTCGCAAGCATCCGGCATCCCCTCCATGTGATCGAGGCCGCGAAGCTCGGGGCGGACATCGTCACGCTCCCCTTCGACGTCCTGAAGAAGATGACGCAGCACGCCTTGACCGACGTCGGGCTGAAGCGGTTCCTCGACGATTGGCAGAAGGTCCCGAAATAACGGTCGACCGTGGGTTAGGACTTCCGCCCGCCACCGTCGGCCAGTTTTTGCGCGACGGTCTGCAGGATCTCGTCGGCATCGAACGGTTTCCGGAGCAGGGTGATCCCCTCGCGCCGCCTCTCATCCATTTGCTCGAACACGTACAGATAGGCGGTCATCAAGATCGCGGGGACCTGGTGGTTCGCATGGCGCGCCGCCTCGATCAGCTCGACCCCGTTGCGGCCGGGCATCTGAAAATCGGTGAGGAGCAAGTCGATCGGCTGGGAATCGAGGACGCGCATCGCCTCGTCCGCGTTGGCCGCGGCGACGACCTCGTAGTTCTCCGTCGAGAGGAGGTCCGCGATGTTCTCGCGGATCCCCGCATCGTCGTCGACGACGAGGATCCCGGGCCTTCGGCTGGGCTCTGAGGGGGCGCTGGAACTGTTCATAGCTCGATCACAGCTACCCTTCCGAGGGGGTCATTCCCATTGTCAAGGCAACTTGACAAACGGGTCGCCAGGCCTTGTCACGCCGGGGGGGTGACCGCGGCGGGCTGCTTCGGAAGGAAGACGGTGAAGGTCGAACCTTTGCCGACCTCCGACCGAACGGTGATGTCGCCGCCGTGGCTGGCGACGAAGTTACGGCTGATCGCGAGGCCCAAGCCGGTCCCCTCTCCTTTCTTCTTCGTCGTATAGAAGGCCTCGAATAGGCGTTGCTGGACCTCCGGGGGGATGCCGGTCCCCGTGTCGGAGACCGAGACGGCCACCGAGGGCCCGCGGTCTTCGAGCCGAATCCGGACCCGGCCGTTCGCGGTGGCTTCGAACGCGTTCTTGACGAGGTTCACCAAGACCTCATGGATCCGGAGCGGATCGACGGTGCACAGGACCGGGGCGTTCCCGAGTTCCGTCCGGACCTCGACGCCCGGTTTGCGGAACGCATCGGCCTGCTCGACCGCCCCTCGGACAAGGTCCGTGAGGTTCGTCTCGACCGGGTTGATGGCGCCCGGTCGAGCGAACTTCAACAGTTCCGCCGTGATGCTCGCGGCAATCCGGCCCTGAGCGGCGATCTTCTTCAACCGTTCCTGGACCTCCGCATCAGAAACGCGTCGGGCGATGCTCGCGGTCAGGAGCGAGATGTTCGTGAGCGGCGTATTGATCTCATGCGCGACGAACGACGCGAGCCGGCCCATGGACGCCCATCGCTCGCTCTCCAGGAGTTGCCGTTGTGCCTCCCGCTGGGCCGTCACGTCGCGCACGATGTAGACGAGAACTGGGTCCCCGTCGGCCGGGCGGACCACCTGGGATCGAAGCTGGACGTGCACGCGTTTCCCCTCCGCCGTGCTGAAGATCGCCTCGTACAGCTCCGTGGCCCGGAGACCTCGGAGCCGGTCCTCCAGGTAATCGCCGGCGGAGGGGAGGCGATCGGGAGGGACGAATTCCATGAACGAATGGCCCACGATGCCTCCGCGCTCGCGACCTAGCAGCGTTTCCCCCGCTCCGTTGACATCGAGGACCCTCGCGTGCGGGTCGAGGACGAAGATGCCGTCCGGGGCGGCAGCAATCAGATCACGATACTTCGCCTCGGACTGCGCGAGGGCGTTGGCCGCAGTCTCTCCAGCTGCCGTCGCGCGACTCGAGATTCGGCTGTACCAGATGAGGGCGATGATCCCTGCGGCGAGCGGTGCCTCGATGGCGAGGGATAGGAGCCAGCGCATTGCGTTGAATGTGGCCGCCTGAAGCGCGATGGCAACCGCGAAGACGCCGAACAGGATCACCAGGCCGGCGATGACCGCCCAGATCACGATCGTGGCGCCAGAGATCTTGCGGCGACGGCCTCGCGGTCGGTCCGCGTCGGGAGCCGTCGGAGCGGACGGTCCTGGCGGTCCGGCCGTCGCGGGTGTCACGCCGTTTCTCCCGGCCCTCCGGTCGAGGGCTTGGCGTCCTTGGCCAGAGAACTCGAACTCCCCACGCTGGCCGGTCCATCGTCGCGACCTGACTTAATACGTTCTGCCGATTGTTCCGCCGCCCGTCTACCGTGGAGGAGGCGCCTTTCTTCGATCGGCCCGCGGCCGGATTGTTAGATTCCTCCCGAATCGAAGGGAATCGTTCATGAACTCAGTCCGCCTTCGTACCATGGCATGGATTCCGGCGGCGGAAAGATCACCCTCGACCAGGAAAGCTTTCGGGCCCTCGCCTCCGACGTGCGCGTGGATATTTTGAAGCGGCTCGATTCGCGCCGCGAGACGGTGACGGACCTGAGCAACCTGTTGCAGCTCAGCAAGCCGACGTTACTCGAGCATCTGGAGAAGCTCCAGACCGCGGGCCTCGTCAAGCGCATCGATGAAGGGCGGAAGTGGATTTACTACGAACTCACGGACAAGGGTCGTAAAATCCTGCACCCGGAAAAGGTCGCCATCACCCTCGCCCTCGCATCGGCCGTCGTCTTGGCGGCGATCGGTGCCTTCGTCCTGATCTTCGCGGGCAGCGCGGGCCTCGTCGCCTCCCCGGAATTCCGCAATGTGACCGCCTTTCCTCAGGCGGACCGCGCCTTATCGTCGCCCGACAGTTTGATCGCGCCGTTGCTCTTTGTGCTCGCCGGGCTCTCCCTCGTGTTCGCCTTCGTGATGCGCCACGTCGGGCTCCGACGGCGCGAACGGTTCTTTGCGCAACTCGGTGCTGCGTGAGTTCGATCCGGGCGTGACGGCCCCCGGGAAACCGTTATGTGTGGCCAGCGCCTTGGCAGCGGTGTGTTCCGGCTCCAGGGGAAGAAAGTCGCTTACGCCGTCCCCCTCCTCCTCGTCCTCGCGGTCGTGCTCGTCGCCGCGCTCGCCTTCAACGTGGCCAACCTCGACCCGGGAGGCGAGTCGATCCCACCAGCCCCGGCGGCGGCAGGCCCTCCGCCAACCGAATCCTACCTCCCCGATCCCATCGTGACGCAGGTCCTGGCCGTCCTCTTGGGTTTCATCATGCTCGGTGGCGCGATCCTGTTCTTCCGGAACCGGACGCGGGTCCGGGCCCCCGCGAAGCGGTTCACCTGGTGGCAAGTCCTCGCCCGCGCCCTCGGCGTAGCGGTCCTCGTCGTGGTCCTCCTCGCGTGGCCCCGCGCCATCCAGGCCGCCAGGGAGCGGGCCGGCACGCAGGCGAATGCGACCGCCGAGGGCGGGACCCTCACGACCGTCTGGCCCGCGGCCGTGGCCGGGCCCATCGAGATCTTCCTCCTCGTCGCGGTGTTCCTGGCGGTCGCGTGGCTCGCCTACCTCTTCCGACGGGCCCGGATGCAAGGAGACGCGACCGATTGGGAGGAGACGTTCCCGGCCAGCACAGCCCGCGTGGTCGCGGCGACAACCGTCCGGGAGGCAATCCAGGAGATCGAGAGCGGTGGGGAAGTGCGCGCGGTGATCCTGGCCTGCTTCCAGCGCTTTTGCACGCTCCTCGGGTCCCGCGGCATCACGAAGCAGGATCCGCTGACCCCTCGGGAGCTCGAGGGGCTGGCCGTCGACCGCTTGCGCGTCTCGCGGGAGGACTCGGCGACCTTGACCTCCCTATTCGAGGAGGCGCGGTACAGCGAGCACCCGCTTGGCGACCTCGATCGGGTGCGGGCGATCGACAGCCTCGGCAAGATCCGGGTGGCCCTGGAGGGGTGATGTGCGCCCGCGGGCCTTTCTCTCCCGGATGGACGGTCCATCGGCTTCCCGCGGGAGGTCGTCGTGGTCGATCTCCGCCACATTCATGATCGTAGCTGCGGCGGTCGTCCTCGGACTCCTCCTCTATTACGCACAATACAGCGGCTCGGTTCAGTGGGGCCTCGGCCTCGTCTTCCTCGGCGTGATCGCGTTCCTCGCGTGGCGTCAGGTCCTCCGCGGGACGGCGGAGCCGGGCCCCCTCGTCGGTCCGGTCTCGCCGGAGACGATCCGCACGGGCGAGCTCGATGCGCTTTCCGGGTCCATGCAACGCGCCGCCCGCGGCCTGCGGTATAGCCAGATGCTCGTGACGTCGCGCGCGAGGGTGGCCTTCCTCGAGCATGTGCGGCTGACCCTCGGCCTCTCGCCGGAGGGACTGCGCCGACTCCAGCGGGATCCCGAGGCCCTGCGCCGCACGGTCGGGGACGAGCGTCTCGCGGAATTCCTCCACATCCGCGTGGGCGACATGGAAGAGCGCTTCGGGTGGGTCTTGCAAGCCCGCGCGCGAGGCGGGTTCACTCGCGAATTCCGTGAGGTCCTCTCGCGGATGGAGGCATGGCGATGAACGTCGCTTCCGTCGCGGAGGTGGGCGGATCCATCCTCGATGCCGTCGAACGGGTGATCGTCGGCAAGCGCCCGGTGCTCGAGCGCGTCCTCTGGGCGGTCCTCGGAGACGGCCACCTGCTGATCGAGGACGTCCCAGGCCTCGCGAAGACGTTGATCGCCAAGTCCTTCGCCGCGGGCCTCGGCCTGGGCTTCCGCCGGATCCAATTCACGCCGGACCTCCTCCCCGCGGACATCACCGGAACCTACGTGTACGACCGCAAGGCGAGCGAGTTCGTGCTCCGCCGCGGTCCGATCTTCACGAACGTCCTCCTGGCGGACGAGATCAACCGCGCCCCGCCGAAGACGCAGTCCGCTCTCCTCGAGGCGATGCAGGAACGACAGGCGACCCTCGAAGGGGAGACGTTCCGCCTCGACCGCCCGTTCTTCGTGATCGCGACGCAGAACCCGATCGAGCATGAGGGCACGTACCCGTTGCCGGAGGCGCAGGTCGACCGCTTCCTCCTGCGGATCGACGTCGGCTATCCGACGCGGGAGCAGGAGATCGAGGTGCTCGAGCGCCGCCGGCGGCGTCGCTCGGACGACGCCCCGATCGAGGCCGTCACGACGCCGGACGAGGTGCGGGCTCTGCAGGCCGTGATCGAGGACGTGCACGTGGACCCCGCCGTCGAAGGGTACATGGTCGACATCGTCCTCGGGACGCGGGCCCACAGCCAGGTCGAGGTCGGCGCGAGCCCGCGAGGATCCCTCGCGCTCCTGAAGGTCGCCCGCGCTCGGGCCGCGATCGGGGGGCGTGATTTCGTGACGCCCGACGACGTCAAGACGGTCGCCGGGCCCGCCCTGGCCCACCGGCTGATCCTCAAGCCCGACCCCTGGATCCGCGGGGTGCGGACGACGACGGTCCTCGCGGACGTTCTCGCCCAGGTCCCCGTCCCGAAGGTGCCGTGACATGCGGACGCCGCTGTCGAGCGGCCTCGCCGCGGCCTCCCTCGGTCTCCTCCTCCTCGGCCTCGCGGCCCGGACGTGGCAGATCGTCCTCCTCGCCCTGCCGCCGATCATCGTCCTCGCGATCGGATCGATCGCCCCGCCGGCCCGCCCGCGGCTCGCCGTGGTGCGGTCCCTTTCGCGGGAGCGGACCGACTCCGGTCACGACGTGGACGTGGAGCTCCTCGTGCGGAACGAGGGCGCGTCCCTCGATCTCGTCGAGATTGCGGACGTCCTGCCGCGGGAGCTGGTCGTGGTCCGGGGGACGCACCACGCGGTCGTGTCCCTCGAGGAGGGCGGGTCCCTCCGCCTCGCCTACACCATCCGCCCCGCGGTCAAGGGCGATTTCGTTCTCGGGCCCGTCCGGGCGCGGTCCTTCGATCCGCTCGCCCTCGGCTCGCAGGACGCCGTCGTGGACCTGCGGTCCCCCCTCGTCGTCGCGCCTCCGATGGAGGACCTGCGCCGCGCGACGCTCCAGCCGAGGCGGACCCGACCGTGGTTCGGGCAGGTCCCCTCCCGCCGGATCGGCGCGGGGACCGACTTCTGGGGCGTCCGCGAGTACGTCGCGGGCGACGAGGTGCGGCGGATCAACTGGAAGGCGTCCGCGCGACTCGAGGGCCTCTTCACGAACGAATACGAGGGCGAGCGATCGGGAGACGTCGTCCTGGTCGTCGACGCCCGCCGCGACTCGTTCGTCGGCACGGAGGCGGACAATCCGATCGAGCATGCGGTCCGCGCGGCCCTCGCGATCGCCGACCGCGTCCTCGCGGCGAAGAACCGGGTCGGGCTCATCGTCCAGCGAGAGGTGATCGACTGGGTCCCCCTGGCCTTCGGCCGGAAGCAACTGTACCGGATCCTCGACCATCTCGTCCACGTCAAGCCGGGAGGAGATTGGCGGTTCTCGCATGCCGGCCTCGTCCTCTCCCGGTTTTTCCCGCGGGACTGCCTCATCGTCCTGATCACGCCGCTCCAGGACCGCGACGCCCTCGGGGCGGTCGTCGGCCTCGCGGCCCTCGGATACGACGTCGCGATCCTCTCGCCGTCTTCCCTTGAGATCGAACGCCGCCTGCGCGCCGATGCCGGCGTAGACACAATGGCGTACCAGATCCTCGCGATGGAGCGGGCGAACCTCGTGACCCAGCTCCGGCGTGTCGCGCAGGTCGTCGATTGGGATCCCGCCACGCCGCTCGCGCTCGCCTTGCGGAGGATGGGCACGTGGCCTCGTCCCGCGTGACGGCTCCCGCGCTGCGGTTCGCGCCGACCGCCCTCTTGATCGTCCTCGAGGCCTGGGTCGCCTGGGACCTCGTGTCGATCGCGGACCGGCGCTGGGCCGCGGGGCTGTCGGTCCTCTTCGCGGTCAACCTCGCGGCGATGGCGCTCGCGCGGATGGCCCGACGACGATGGCCCCGCTGGATCGGCCTCGTGGCCCTCGGCAGCACCTACGTCGTCGCACATTCGTTCGCCCTCGGCATCCAGCTCACCGCGGCCCTGGCGTTCCTGTCCCTCATGATCGTGCAGGTGGAAATCCGAATCCTCGCGGAACGATTCGCGCCGCTCTTTGTCGACACGTTGAGCCCTATCCAACGGAAGCAGATCTCCGGCGCGCTCCTGCGGGCCCTCTTCCGATTGGCCGTCGCGGCGATCCTGTCGGTCGGCCTGCCGCTCCTCGCTGCGGACCTGGCGACCGCGGGCGTCTTTCCGGTGACGACGATCCCGACAGCGTTGCTGCTTTCGGCCGGACTCGTCGCCGTCGTCCTGATGGTCGCCCTCCTGCCGACGCTCGAGCGGCGGGACCGAGGGAAAGCATAATTAGCCCACGGACTCTGGCGACGGCCGCTGCCCCGGTGGTCTAGCGGTCTATGATCCCGGCCTGTCGAGCCGGGTGCTCGGGTTCGAATCCCGACCGGGGCGTTCGCCTCCCGTGACGTGCCCGCTTGACTTCCCGTGCAGGTCGCGCGAAAACTGTTTTAACCCGACCAAGAGATGAATGGAGAGTGCCCAAGTTACCCGACCAAGCGTCGCTAGATCGCCTGATTCGTGACAGGCTTGAAAGAGCGAACTCATGGTACGAGAGTTTGCTTGAACGGGGCACTAACTTCGATCAGTATGGCAACGGCACGTTCGAGGTCCATACCCTTGTGCCGGTAGGTGACGGCCTCGACATCGTCCTGAACGACGCCTACTGGGAGAACCTCTGCATATGCGAGGTAAACCGGGTCCGCGGCGCAAAGGGCTTGGCTGATGTCGTCACCGTATGGCTGTTCGGCAGAGACCCTGAAGACACAGAAAGGTTAAGCGACTTTTCAGCAAGGCCCAGGACCCGGAAGTTCTGAACGTCAAGCAGGTCGCCAGCTTGCCTAACGGCCGTCCGCATTCCTACAGAGTGCTCGCGTGTCCGAAGTGTGGGTCGCCCTTGATGTTCGAGTTCGAGGGTAAGCTCCGCCCCGCCTTAGGCGACCTGTTCTGAGTTCTTAGTCGTCGTAATTTTCGTCGTCGTACTCGCTGCTCCTGGAGTACTCTAAGAACCACTTGAGACCATTCCAAAGGTCGCGGTTCTTGCTCCACTCGAACTTCTCTCGCTCTAGCTGGAGTCTTTGTTGGCGTAGCAGTTCGGTCCCGGCCGGGTCGCGTCTTTTCGCCTTCCGTCTTCGTTGCGGTGCCCTGCGCTTCGGCCGGGGTCGCACGGGTCGGCTCTTTGCGATTGACTCCATGAGCTTTCGCTGTTTGCGAGCCTCCCACCAGTTCAGGAATGCTGCGCCCGCGCTCAGGGGGTCGATTTCCATGGATGGTTGGAGGGCGGTGCGGAGTTATGCCACCTTCGATTCGATTCTCATTCTGATTCTGAGTGCCATTACCCGGGGTACAGCGCGTCGATGCCGCTAGTCGCCTTGGTCAAGCTCAACTTATATCCGGGACCCTGACTCCTGTTCCAAGGATCGGAGGGAATGGCGCCCATGGCGAGAAACGGTGCGGACCAAGGTTGCGGCCAAGAGGAACTCGAGAGCATCGGACGGGTCATGGTGAGATTCTCGTTCCTTGAGTTCCTCCTCAAGATGTGGATTTGGGGGCTGCTCAATACCCCTCCACAGAAAGGAGTCATCGCAACGGGCAAGATGCGTTTCAACGAGACTCTTGAACTTTTGGATGCACTTTACCGGCACCAAGAAGGAATTTTATCATCCAACATCAGGCAGCTGAGAAAACTGGAAAAGAAGCTCGGCAGGCTCAACGACCGACGCAACCTGCTGGTCCATGGAATCCATGCACACATGGGAGAGGGAGGCAAGCTGATGGTGGCGGACACTCGCCTTAAGAGGAGCCTCGAGTTCATCCCGACAGTGTCTCGCTTCAGCCTCAAGGACATAAACCAGCTGGCCGATGATATCGCCGCCAACTCTGATGAGGTCAGAAAACAGGTAACGTCAGCAGGCTACATTTCCGCATTGAGGGGTCAGGAAAAGTAGTGTCCGCTTGTCGAGGAACCCGAGCGGGCGCGCACCTTTGGGGCGAACGCCCCCGACCGGGGCGTCGTATCCTCGCACCGATGCCGTCCCTCGGCCGCAGGGCGTCGTGAGATGGGACCGTCGACGTCCTACCTGGCCGTCGAGAACAGGCTTCGGAAGAACCCCTTCAGTTTGCCGATTCGAAGGACATTGCTCAGGATCGTGAGGAGTTCCCGATCGTGTTTTGCCAGCGCTCTCTCGTACATCTCTTGAACGAGCGGGATGACGTGACGTTGGTAGTAGAGGAGGTTGCGCCACTGAAAGCCCGCGATGGCGAGGGAGACCGCGATCGTCCAGATTGCGGGGACGTTCTCGAGGAGCGGGTGGAGCCAGGTCGGGAGGTACGGCCGGAGTGCGATCATCAGGATCCAAAACGCGGGGATTCCGGTCGCAATCGTGCACTTGATTCGATCCCACGTGTGGCGTTTCTTGATCGAGGTCAGCAAGAATTGGAGCGTCTCGATTTCCGCCTGCCGGTCGGTGGGGTGGCGGAGGTGTGCCTTCAGGACGTTTCGCTCGGTCTGTTCGGCAGCCCGACGCCGGAACAGTCTCATTCAGCGACCTCCCGATTTCTCGTGTCGGTTCGAATCAAGTCTGCCGCTATGAATTGATTGTCTTAGTCGAGGTCAGCCAGATGACTTCGCACGGCTAAAAGTGGAAAAGTTTTCTCGTCCGCGAACGCATCCGGACGCATTGGCCCTACCATCGAGGCCCCCGAAAGCGGGGAGTTCCGCGAAGAGAGATCTCGCGATGGACCCTCGATTCGGACATATCACGGCCGTGGCTCTCGGCGGCTCGGTTCGGTGCACCTACGAGGCTGGTCCACCACGTTCGTGCGTGTTCGAGAAGCAGAAACCCGGCTCCCTTAAATCCCACGGACCTTTGGGGGGCCGCATGACCGCCCAGGCCTCGACGAGCGTCTCGAAGTCTCGGAGTGCCTCCATCGCATCTCCGAGGCTAACGGCTGAGGGCGACGCGATCATTCATGTGGAGAATTTGGTGAAGGTGTACGACCCGGACATCCGCGCGGTCGATGGAATATCGTTCGAGGTCCGCCGCGGCGAGATTTTCGGATTCCTCGGCCCGAACGGAGCGGGGAAGACCACGACGATCAAGGTGATCACGACGCTCATCAAGAAGACGTCGGGCACCGCGATTGTGGACGGGATCGACGTGGACAAGGATCCCGCCGGCATCCGCAAGATCATAGGATATGCGGCCCAGGAAGTCGGGATTGACGACGAACTTACGGGTCGAGAGAACCTGCGCCTCCAATGCGCGCTCTATCATCTCCCGAAGGAGGAGAGGGACGGGCGAATCTCGGAGATGCTGAAGGCGATTGACCTCGAAGAGGCGGCGGACCGCCGCGCCGGGACCTACTCGGGCGGAATGCGCAAGCGCCTGGACCTCGCGATGGCCCTTATTCCTCATCCCAAGGTGCTGTTCCTCGACGAGCCCACGACTGGCTTGGATCCCCAGAACCGCGCCGCGGTGTGGGACTACCTCCGCGGGCTCAACGAGCAGGGGATGACTATCTTCCTGACGACGCAGTACATGGAGGAGGCCGACCGCCTCGCCGACCGGCTCTGCATCATCGACCACGGCCATATCATGGCCGAGGGGACGCCCGCCTCCCTAAAAGGGTCGATCGGCGCAGATGTCGTGACGCTCTCGTTCAAGGAGAACGGGACGCCGAACCCGAATGCCGCGGCGAAGGCCGCGCTCGCGAGGATCCACGGAATCCGCGAGATTCAAGAGGTGGACGGCGGGATCGCGATTTATGCGCAGGATGCACCGGCCCTGATCCAACAGATCGTCCTTGCCCTCAACGACGCGCATCTCGACATCGCCGAACTCACCCTGACGCACCCAACCCTGGATGACGTCTTCATGAAGTACACGGGCCGCAAGATGCGCACCGAGGAAGTCACCCCACAACGACGCACTCCGTGGGGCGCCCGCCGTCGGAGGCCGATGTGATGTCCGCGGGCGATTTCGCTGGCGAGGTGGGGAGCATCGCGGGCCGATGGATCAAGAAGACCCTCCGGCGACCGCCGTTCCTCTTCTTCTCCCTCGTCCAGCCGGTGGTGTGGTTCGTCCTCTTCACCGCCGCATTCGCCAGCATCGCCAACATCAACGGGTTCAAGGAAAGTACGGGGACGAGCTCGTACCTCGTCTTCTTCAGCGGCGCAGTGATCATCCAGACGGTCCTTGCGTCCGCGATGCAGTCGGGCGTGGGCTTCGTCACGGATATGGAGTCAGGTTTCTTGGACAAACTCAAGGTCGCGCCGATCCGTCGCTCGTCCATCCTCCTTGGGAAGCTTCTGAGCGACGGTGCCCGGATCCTGCTTCAGACTGCGGTGATCCTGATTCTCGCCTTCGCCCTCGGGGTCGGAATCGCGACGGGTCTCCTGGGCCTCGTCCTCCTCTTCGCGATCGCCTTGGGATTCGGGATCGCATGGTCCGGCATCTCTACGTTCATCGCCTTGACGACACGGAACTCGGAGTCGACGCTGATGATCTCGCTCCTCACGACGTTCCCGCTGTTGTTCCTCTCGACCGCCGTGATGCCGAAACCGCTCTTGCAAGACAACGTCCGGGCCATCGCCATCTACAACCCGATCACATACATCGCCGACGGTCTCCATGGCCTGATCATCACGCCGGGCTTGGACTGGCCCGTGGTGGGATTCGCGTTCCTGATCATCGGAGCGGTCGGATTCGTCACGCTCTCGGCGACGACCACGATGTTCCGACGTACGGTGTCCACATAGAGCCGGAATTGGACCGGCTCACTGCTGCGCCTCAACCGCCAAGCGTCGACCACGATGCGCTTCGGTACCGGGCTCAGTTCGAGGCCACGGCGAAGTCGAATCTGGCGGGCTCGGAGGGGACTTGTCCGTCCATGAGGCTCGTCAGCGCGAGGGACGCCTCCCCCGCGAGGGTCGTCGCTTCCTCCCAGGATCCGAGTCGGTCCTCGTTCCGTTCCTCGAATTCCCGGACGAATCGGACCAGGTCTCGGCGGATGTTCCCGTCGCCTCGACCG
>Ga0209469_1000953_pt1 | contig 16686 bp, 14 predicted proteins | sample GraSoiAngelo_123_FD_185880 | JGI IMG/M metagenome (GOLD analysis project Ga0209469, IMG submission 185880) | Grasslands soil microbial communities from the Angelo Coastal Reserve, California, USA - 14_0927_02_40cm (SPAdes) (version 2) | ecosystem: Environmental > Terrestrial > Soil > Grasslands ... | reverse complement strand
CCGATACCGCACTGAGTAGTGTCCGCCCCGATCACCACCGGCAGGCGCCGCGGCGCCGACCAACTACGGTCCGCTTGGCGGGTGACGACGTCCCACGTCGGGTTGCTGGTGGCCATGTTCGCGAGCAGCAGCAGGCGTCGGCCATCGGGCGACCACTGCGCGCCGCTGAGGTCGTCCGGTCCGGTCGCGACCTGCACCGGTGTTCCACCCTCCGCGGGCAGCACGAACACGCGCCGCAGCCCCTCGCGGAAAGAGTGGTATGAGATCTCCCGGCCGTCGGGCGACCATCTGGGAAAGAACGCCCCCGCCGACTCGCTGGTGACCTGCTCGGGCTCGCCCCCGGCTAGGCGGACGCGGTAGATCTGTTGCACGCCGCTCCGGTCGGAGTCGAACGCAAGCCACGCGCCGTCGGGGGACAGGGCGACCGTCTCGATCGTCTGGTTGCCCAGGGTCAAGGGCACCGCTCGCGCGATCGAGACCGCCCCCGCCCCGAGAGCGGAAAGGGAGAGCGACCAGACGTTCGACCGTTCCGCGAACACCGCGTAAGCGAGACGCGTGCCGTCCGCCGCGACACTGATGCCGCGGGCGCCGAGCCCGGTCGTGAGCCGCACTGGGGACCCGCGGGGCCGACCCGAGCCGGTCAGGGCGACCTGATAGACGTCTGGGCCGCCGTCGCGGGTCGAGATGTAGAGCAACCCGAGTGCGCCGGGCGCCCACGCAGGACTGACGTTGAGCGACTGCTCGTCCGTTACGCGTATCGGTGCGCCGGCTTCCGCCGACACGACCCAGATGCTGCTGGCGGCGATGTTCCCGAGGGTCGCCGTGGTGACGAAGCCGACGTTGCCCACGACGTAGGCAATGCGGCGACCGTCCGGCGACCAAGCTGGAGAGTGGAGCTCCTTGCCCGTCACGATGACGCGCGGCGCGCCTCCCTCGAGGGGCCGTACGTAGAGCGAGTCGCCTGACAGGTACAGAAACAATCGTCCGTCCGGCGCGACCGGGCCAGCGAGGAGGGACGACCCCGACGCCGCGATCAGCAAGCGCGGGGTACCCCCCAGTGCCGGCACGATCTCGATGCCGCGCGCCGCCTGGAACAGGATACGCTTCCCGTCCGGTGTCCAGAACGGGAATCGCTGACCGCCCGGCTCCGACACCACCGCGACGGCGGCGCCTCCGTCCACCTGTCGCACCAAAAGCCTCGTCTGCCCTGGCGTACCCGCGACGTAGGCCACGAGCTTTCCGTCCGGCGACAGGGCCGGATCGAGCTCGAGGCCGGGGTCGAGCGTCACCGGCGTGCGGCGCTCGAGCTCGAGGACCGATGGGCGGTTCCGCAGGAGCACGGCGATGACCGCTACCACCGCGATAAAGACCACAGCGGCGACGACGCCGCGCGGCCCGGCGGCCCGGTGCGGCTGCGCCGCCGGGGGCGCCATGACGGTCGGCGTCGTTCCACCGCTCGGCGTCGCAAGGGGCTCGAGCTGGGCGAGCAGGTCGTCAGCGGTCTGCCATCGGTCGGCCGGCCGTTTCTCGAGACACTTCATGATGATCTCGGCGAGCGCCGGCGGGCACGCGGGGCGCCACTTGGTCACCGGCTCGGGCGGCTGCGACACGTGCGCGGCGAGCACCTCCCGGGTGGAGCTTGCTGTGAATGGCGGGCGCCCGGCGATCAACTCGTAACCGAGCGCCCCCACCGCGTAGATGTCCACGCGATGATCGAGGTGCGGATCCGCGGCCGCTTGCTCCGGCGCCATGTACGCCGGCGTGCCGAGCGCGATCCCGGCGGTCGTGAGCTGCTGGCGGCCTGTGGCTTCGCTCAGCGCCTTGGCCACGCCGAAGTCCATTAGGAGCGCATGGCGACCGGACAGGAGGACATTATCCGGCTTGATGTCGCGATGCACCACGCCATGCGCGTGCGCGTAGGCAAGCGCATCCGTGATCTCGATGAGGATCTTCACCGCATCGTGGATTGGGAGCTCGCCGTGTCGCGCGAGCCGGTCGCGCAGCGACTCGCCCTCGACGTACGGCATGACGTAATAGAGGAAACTGCCTGCTTCGCCCGAGTCCAGCAGCGGCAGGACGTGGGGGTGTTGAAACTGGGCTGCGGTCTCGATCTCCCGCGTGAACCGATCGCCCCCGAGCGCGGCGGCCAGCTCGGGGCGCAGCACTTTGACCGCGACCTTGCGATGGTGCTTGACATCGAAGGCAAGATAGACGGTCGCCATCCCCCCCGCGCCAAGCTCCCGCTCGACGCGGTAGCGGCCGGCCAACGCCTCCGCCACGCGCTGGAAAGTGTCGGGCATGCACGACTAACATGTGACCGGCAGCGGGAGTGCGCGAGCCGTCGACTCATCAGACTGGTTCAAGGGCTTGTGGGGTGGGGGAACGTGTCAAGAAATCTCGGGCGGAACAGGAGACATCTTGGCGTCGTGAACCAAGCCATGACCTGGTCGCAGCTGGGGCGAGAGGACGGGAACCTCCAATGTCCCGCAGTCAGGCGGTCCGCTAGTTGAGGCAATCGTGAAATACGCGATCGCTGATCGACCTAGTTGTGCCCGCCAGGGAACGACACTCTGCTTCCTTTAGAGCGACACCCGCCCGGCAGCTTCAAGCGCTTGTTGGGCCGCTGCCCAAGCGATCACTTGGCTTTGCGCGGCGTCGCCGGTTGTACCCAATAGGTGAACTCCTTCTCGAAGCAGACACCTTCGAGATCGCCCACGCGGGCTTGGAAGTATCCCTGGGCGTCCGCGATGGCCTGATTGTACACCGTGGGGCCTATCTCTTTGAGAAAGTAGTCGAGCAGCATGCCGGCCTTGAGGTCGCCGATGTCCTGGTCGAGGTTCTCGGCTGCATAACGCTTGATGGAGCCGAGAAGCTGCTTCTTCGCTTCGGGCGGGAGTGTGATAGGCATGGGGGGGTCAGCTCTCTCTCTCTCTCTCTCTCTCAGCAGCGGCCTAACGTCACGCCGATAAGCTGCGGCTGCCGCAGGCGGCCGTCAGCTTTAAAAAATCGGTTTGTTAGCCGGCGTCACTGCTCCTGCCGTGACTGAGCATGCAGCGACCCGGACTGTGAAAGCCCCAGCAGGCTGTGCGTCCTAGGGCCGGCCGACGCCCGGTGCGGGCGCACCGACGGTGAGCACTTGACCCGTGCGCGGCTCGGCGAACATACCTGCGGGACCGTTCCACTCGGTCGCCATCATGAATAAGGTGCTCCTATCGGTACCTCCGAGCGCGCAGGCGAAGCAGCCGCGGTCAAGCTCGATCCTCTGTAGCACCTCACCACCTTCGCGAACGCGCACGCAACGTTTGTTGGGGACGTCCGCGTACCAGACGGCACCCTCGGCGTCGAGGCAGATACCGTCGGGGACGCCGTCGCCAAGATCGGCCCATACCCGCCGGCCGGACAAACTGCCGTCGGCGGCGATGTGGAAGGCAGAGAGGCGTTTCGCGTAGGACTCGGCGACGATCAGCGTCGCGTTGTCGGACGTCACGAGCATGCCGTTAGGGAATGCGAGACCGTCCGCCACCTGGCGAGCCGAGCCGTCGGTGGTGACCAGAGCGACGATTCCCGGGGCGAAGGGGTCGCTGGCCATCAGGTCGAAGCCGCCGCCGTTGACGTAGGCGTTGCCCCGACCGTCCACGACCAGCTCGTTTCCTGCGGGGGGCTTAGAGACCCTGCGCAGATCGCCATAGGTCACCAGCGTGCCGTCCGGCTCCCTGCGGAGTAGAAGGCCTTCCCGCGCCGAGACGAGAAGTAGACGCCCATCTGGTAGCCAGTCGACACAGCACGGAAAGGAGGGCGCCCGCAGGATGACTTCGCTGTTGCCTTCGAGATCGACAGCAATAACCTCGCGCGCGCCCCAGTCGGAGAACCACAGACGACCCTCGTGCCAGCGTGGCTGCTCGCCAAACGAGATACCGGTCATCAGGGTTTTCAGTTCTGGCATTGAAGACTCCTTCGACCGACACCATCACCACCTCAGGTAAAGCGCGGCGTCGGAATTCGCCGTCCGGCTAACGACTGGCGCATCAGCTGCAGGCCCTCAAGCTCGTGCCCGCACAAACCTACGTTCCACAGCGCGGGCTGGGAGGGTGCCGCCCGAGCGGAATTCCGCGCCCCCTGCGGCCTGTCGGCTGCATGCGCGGGTTAGGCCGCTGACAGAGGAGCCAGGTGAACGCTCACGGATTGGTGTGCCGCGGGATTCGCAGGAACCGGGCGGCGTTGTTGTAGAAGATGTCTCGCTTCTGCGCCGGCGTTAGAAAATCGGCCGTCTCGACGGCTTGAATGGCGATTCGAAGGCCCTGGGGCCATAGCATCTGATCAGATCCAAACATCACCCGCAGGCCGAAACCCGCCTCCACAAGCCGTCGCAGATACCTGTGGAACTCCTTCCGCGGCAGGATCCAGCTGATGACGCCAAGATCCACATACACCTGCGGGTGGCCGTAGAGAAGCGCGAGCATCTCGTCGAGCATTGGCCATCCCGCATGCATCACATAGAGCCGCAGCTTCGGGTGCCGGATCAGCGTCTCTTCTAGCAACAGCGGGTTGCTGAGCGACGCTCGGTAGCGTGGTGTGGCCAGGTAGGCCGCGCCAGGTGGGCCAAGCCCGACGTGGACACCCACAGGAAGGTCCAAGCGCTCGGCGAGCGCATAGCACGCCTCCGGGACAGAGTCAGAGGGGCCGAGCCCTCGGTATTGAAACATGAGCTCGCGGAGAAAAAGCCCCGCAACGGAATCCATTGCGAGGCTTGGTCTTCGATGAGTCGGGGCGAGTGGATTTGAACCACCGACCTCCTGGTCCCGAACCAGGCGCGCTAACCGGGCTGCGCTACGCCCCGAGACGCTAAACGGCCCGACGCGGAGACGCCTAGCGACTCGAAAGCTAGAGGCCGACGAAACCGAAGGGAAGCCGCGCGGGACGCCGCCGAGTTGCCCGAGTTCCGCTAACTTCTCTCTCATGCGAGGGGTCGTTGGCGTCGTGGGGATCGCCCTACTGGCGATCGTGCTGTGGGACGCCTTCGAGACCATCATCCTGCCGCGGCGCGTCAGCGGCCGCTTCCGACTTACCAAGTTCTTCTACCGCGCCACCTGGCGTCCCTGGCGGGCGGTCGCCCCGCTGCTGCCGCGCCGGCCGGCTGATGCGTTCTTGAGCTTCTACGGCCCCCTCTCGCTCCTCCTGCTGCTGGCGCTGTGGGCGGCCGGGATCGTAATGGCGTTCGGGATGCTGCAATGGGCCGCCGGCTCGGCGCTCAGCATGGCAGGCGCCGGTCCCGGATTCGGCGCCGACATATACATGAGCGGGACGACGTTCTTCACGCTTGGCCTGGGCGACGTCGTGCCCCGAACGCCGATCGCGAAGACCGTCACCGTCATCGAATCCGGGACCGGCTTCGCGTTCTTGGCGCTCGTGATCGGTTACTTCCCCGTGATCTATCAGGCGTTCTCGCGCCGCGAGATGGCGATCTCGCTGCTCGACGCGCGCGCCGGATCGCCGCCCACGGCGGGGGAGCTGCTGTGGCGGTACCGCTGGGACAAGGACGGCCACGCGCTCAGCGAGTTGTTACGGGAGTGGGAGCGCTGGGCCGCCGATGTGCTCGAAAGCCATCTGTCCTATCCGGCGCTCGCTTACTTCCGCTCGCAGCATTACAACCAATCGTGGCTCGGCGCGCTGACGACGATTCTCGACGCCAGCGCCCTCGTGATGGTTGGGCTAGAAGGGTCGTGCGTGGAGCAGGCAAGGCTGACGTTCGCCATGGCGCGCCACGCTGTGGTGGATCTCGCGCAGGTCTTCAACACGCCGCCGCGCGAGCCCGCGCAGCGGCTGTCGGACGCCGAGTTCTCCCGGCTCGAGGCCCGTCTCGCTGAGGCGGGGCACACGTGGCACGACGATGGCGGCGCGACGGATGCGGCGCAGCAGCTGGCAGAGCTGCGACGCATGTACGAGCCGTACGTCGCGGCGCTGGCGCGGCACCTCGCGGTGACGCTGCCGACCTGGGTGCGGCAGGGGGAGCGTCCGGACAACTGGCAAACGAGCGCGTGGGAACGACCGAAGGTGCTCCCGCGGCTCGGTGGCTCACGCGCGGCGGAGGATCACTTCTAGCGTGCCGCGCGCGCAGGCGTGGGACCGGGACCATGACCCCGATCGCGCGAATCCAATGCGCCCAGGAGGACTCGAACCCCCAGCCTCTTGGTCCGTAGCCAAGCGCTCTATCCAGTTGAGCTATGGGCGCGAGTGGGCGGTACTAGACTCGAACTAGTGACCTCCACGATGTCAACGTGGCGCTCTAACCAACTGAGCTAACCGCCCGAAACAATTGCGGATTGCGGATTGGCGATTGCGGATTGAAGGTGTCATGCGAGCCTCAATCCGCAATCCGCAATCCACAATCCGCAATGGCAGTAGCGGGGGTGGGATTTGAACCCACGACCTCCGGGTTATGAGCCCGGCGAGCTACCAGACTGCTCCACCCCGCGTCGTTGTTTCGTCCGCCAAAGCCCCGACCGTCAGGCGAGAGCGGGAAACGGGACTCGAACCCGCGACCCCAACCTTGGCAAGGTTGTGCTCTACCAACTGAGCTATTCCCGCGTGCGTCGCCAATCTAACCGCTCAGTGGGGTTCATTGTACCGCCCCCGACCGCCCTCGACCGCCCGTCACTGCCCTGCAGTGGAGGCGAGGGGGATCGAACCCCTGACCTCGTGAATGCCATTCACGCGCTCTCCCAACTGAGCTACGCCCCCGTTATATTGGGCCCCCCCGAAACCGCCCGGCGGGAACACGGCATCTTACCGGGGCGTTCTAGGGATGTCAAGCGTTTTCAGGCTTTTGCGTGAACTTTTTCGCCCACTGTCGGTATCAGTGGGTGAAATCCGAGACCATTGACATGGCCAAGCACATTCGACGGAAGAAGCCGACCTCCCCCGCCCGGGCGAAGCCCCGTGCGGCCCCCCGCCCTGCGGCGGCGGCCGCGACGGCGGTCGTGGCCGCGGCGGCCCGGGCCAAGCCCGCTAAGAAGCGGGGGCGGCGCCGGGGTCTGCTCGCCGGGCTCGGCCACCACGAGCATGAGCGCGACATCCTCGACCAATACCTCCACGAGGTGTCGAAGACACCCCTCCTCACCCAGAAGGAGGAGATCGCGCTCGCCCGCAAGGTCCGCGCCGGGGACCAGGAGTCGATGCAGGAGCTCGTGAAGCGGAACCTCCGCTTCGTGATCTCGGTCGCCAAGAAGTATCAGAACCGCGGCCTGCCCCTCACCGATCTGATCGGGGAGGGGAACGTCGGGCTGCTCACGGCCGCGCGCAAGTTCGATCCCGACCAGGGCGTCAAGTTCATCTCCTACGCCGTGTGGTGGATCCGGCAGGCGATTCTGGCGGCCCTGGCGCGCCAGGGCCGCACCGTGCGCGTGCCGCTCAATCGCACGGCGGACCTGTCGCGCATCGTGCGCACGGCGGAGTACCTGCGGCAGACGTTGCGCCGCGAGCCCACGCCGGAGGAGATCGCCGACGCCACCAAGCTGTCGCTCGAGGTGGTGCAGTCCCTCGCCGCCCTCAACACCGGCGATGTACGGCTCGACGCGCCGCTCGATCCCGACGGCGATCGGTCGCTGATCGAGCGCTTCATTGCCGAAGACCTGCCCGACACGGAAGACCAGGCAATGGATCGCTTCCTGTCGGACGAGATCGAGTCCGCGCTCAACACGTTGCAGCGGCGCGACGCGAAGGTGCTGCGGCTGTACTTCGGGCTGGACGGCGGTCGCGAGCATACGCTCGAGGAGATCGGCGGCATGCTCGGAGTCACGCGCGAGCGGGTGCGGCAGCTGCGGGATCGCGCCCTCAAGCGGCTGCGGGATGGAGACGTGGGGAAGGCGCTGGCGAGCTTCGCGGCCTGACCCGTCTCACGTCACACGTCGCAAGCTCCACGAACGGCCGGCCCAGCGCCGGCCGCTTCGTTTTCCGGCGCCCTCGTGCGACGTGCAACGCGTGACGTGCAACGTTAGTTTAGCCCCGTGATCGAACGCCTCGGCCGAAGGACCGTCGACGCCGTCAAGGCCGTCGGCCGCTTCGGCCATTTCGTGTCCGACATGGGCCGCGCCCTCCCGGACGTGGCCACGTGGGGCGGGCTGACCGTCGTCCAGATGCGGCGCGTGGGCGTGGACTCGCTCCCGGTCGCGCTCTTCATCGCGGCGTTCACGGGCGTGGTTCTCGCCCTGCAGGCTTCCTACACCTTCACGGGTACGGTGCCGCTCTACTTCGTCGGCACCCTCGTCGGGAAGACGATGATGCTCGAGCTCGGACCCGTGCTGGCGGGGCTCGCGCTCGCGGGCCGGGTCGGGGCCAGCATGGCGGCGGAGCTGGGCACCATGAAGGTGACCGAGCAAGTCGACGCCCTCGAGACGCTCGCTTACGATCCCCAGAGCTTCCTCGTCGTCCCGCGGGTGCTCGCCGGCACGCTCATGTTCCCAGTGATCGTCGCACTCGCCATCCTCACGGGCATCGCGACCGGTTGGCTCGCGAGCCTCGCGCTGCTCGATTTGTCGACGCAGGAATTCGTGAAGGGCCTGAAGCTGTTCTATCGCTTCAAGGACACCTGGTTCGGCCTCTTCAAGAGCGCGACGTTCGGCTGCACCATCACCCTCGTCGGCTGCATGGTCGGGCTCGCGACGCGCGGCGGCGCGGAGGGCGTGGGCCGCAGCACGACTCGCGCCGTCGTCTACTCCGCCGTGCTGCTCCTCGTGCTCGACGCCTTCTGGGCGCTGGTGCTGTTGCGATGATCCAGTTCGCGGACCTCTACAAGGCCTTCGACGGCAAGCCGGTGCTCACGGGGGTCACGCTCGATGTGCAGGACGGCGAGACCATGGTGATCATCGGCTACTCGGGCACAGGGAAGAGCGTTGCGCTGAAGCACGTCGTCGGGCTGTTGCAGCCCGATGCCGGGGACGTCATTGTTGACGGGCGGCCGGTCTCGACGCTCGACCGGGCGGAACTGTACGGCCTGCGCCGCGAGATCGGCTTCGTGTTCCAGTTCGCGGCGCTGTTCGACTCCATGACCGTCGCCGACAACGTGGCGCTCGGGCTGCGGCGCCGCGGGCTATCGGATGACGAGATCGACGAGCGGGTGCGCGAGGCGCTGGCGCTCGTGGACTTGACGGGCACGGAGCACCGCATGCCGGCCGAGCTGTCGGGCGGGATGCGCAAGCGGGTGGGCATCGCGCGCGCCATCGCCCTGCGGCCGCGCTACCTCCTCTACGACGAGCCGACCACCGGCCTCGACCCGGTGACCTCGGCGGTGATGGACCAGCTGATGGTGCGGACCCGCGAGCACCTCGGGGTGACGGGGATCGTGGTGACCCACGACATGCGCAGCGCCTATGCCGTGGGGGACCGGATCGCCATGTTGTACGAGGGTCGGATCCGCCAGGTCGGCCCCGTCGCCGAGATCCAGCAGACGGGGGATCCCGTAGTGCGGCAGTTCATCGAGGGGCGCCCGGCATGAAGCGCGAGAACGAGTTCGCCGTCGGCGTAGTGGTGATCACCGCCTTCGCGGTGGTGGTGGCCGGAGCGCTGTGGCTCTCGGGCGCGCACCTGGGGAAGACGGAGGCGGTGTACACGGCCCGATTTCGCACGGTGGGCGGCCTGGGCGTGGGGGACCCCGTCGTGCTGCGGGGCGTGCGGGTCGGCCGGGTGGAGGCGATCCGCCTGGCCCCGGGAAACTGGGTCGAGGCGGACCTCAAGATCTATTCCGGGGTCACCCCGCCGGCGACCCCGGCCGTGATCGCCGCGTCCGCGTCGCTGTTCGGCGAGTGGGCGGCGACCCTCATCTCGCGCGACCCGCCGCCCGCCGACCCCAACGTGCGCTTGGCCCTGGCGGAAGCGCAGGCCGCGGGCGGCGGGAAGTGGCCCGGCGCCACGCTCCCGGACATCGGCCAGCTCACGGCGCAAGCGAGCCGCATCGCTACCGACATCGCCGCTGTCGCCAACCGGGTCCAGACCGCCTTCGACTCGGAGGCCGTGAACGAGCTGCGGCGCTCGATCCGGGACTTCGGCCAGATCGCCGATCGCCTGGCCCGGGTCACCAACGAGCAGGCCGACGTCATCGGCTCGGTGGGGTCGAACTTGCGTCAGGGGTCGGACGTGCTCGCCAAGGCGGCGACGAGCCTGCAGGGCACGCTGGGGCGGGTCGATTCCGCGACCAACCAGGGCCAGCTCGCCACGATCCTCAACAATTCCGCGGCTACCAGCGCGAACCTCCGCTCCGCGTCGCAGGACTTCCACGACCTGATGGAGTCTACGCATAAGAACCAGGAAAGCGTGGTGCGCGTGCTCGTCGCGGCCGATAGCGTCATGTCCCGCATCGCGAACCGCAGCGGCACGCTCGGCCTCCTCGTCTCGGACTCGACGCTGTACAAGGAGACGACGCTCACGATGATCCAGCTGCGGCAGCTGCTGTCGGACATCCAGGCGAACCCGCGCAAGTACTTCACGTTCAGCGTGTTCTAAGAAGTGCGGAATGCGGAATGCGGAATGCGGAATTGAAGGGTCAGGCTCGATCCCGAGTGCCGGCCTCCCGTAACGACGCTTGCCCGATCTATTCCGCACTCCGCACTCCGCATTCCGCATTGCGGGGAGGGGCGGGGAAGTGAAGCGCCGCCAGTCCCGGGCCACCCGCGAGACCTCAGCCGGCGGGGTCGTGTTTCGGCGCGCCCCGCCCCCCGACGGCGGCCCGCCCCGGTTCCTGCTGATCCGTGACTCGTACAAAAATTGGGGATTTCCGAAGGGACACCTGGAGCGCGGAGAGCCTCCTGCCGAGGCGGCGCGCCGCGAGGTGGCCGAAGAGACGGGACTCGACGACCTCATTCTGCACGGCCCGATCCAGGTGATCGACTGGTACTTCCGATTCCGCGGCAAGACGATCCACAAGTACTGCCACTTCTTTCTCTTCGAGTCGCGGCGGGGCGATCCGGTGCCGCAAGCCGAGGAAGGGATCACGGACTGCGCCTGGTATCCGCTGGAGGAGGCGAGGAAGACGATCTCCTATGACAACGCGCGCGGTGTACTCGAGCGGGCCGCCGAGATGGTGCAGGCGCTCGCGCCCGCGGACGGAGGGCCGCCGTGACGGCCGTCGTGCCGGTCTACCACCCACGCCGCGACGCGCGCCGCGCGGTGAAGTCGGGATACCCGCGCGACGCGGGTGCGGTGCGTCTGTGCCGCAGCCTTCCGGCGGTCGAGCGCCTCGTGGCCCAGCGGCTGGTGGACGCCGTGGTGCTCGACGTGAAGGCCGCCCCCTCCCTGACCGCCGCCCTCGCTCTGCCGGCACGCTTCCCTCGTATTCCGATGTACGTCCTCTCGGCGTTCCGCCCCGACGACGGCGCGCTGCTGTCGGCGTGCCACGCGGCAGGGTTCGCGGGCATTCTGGTCGAGGGCGTGGACCACGCGATCGCCGGCGAGTGGATCGCGGCGCGCACGGCCCAGGTAGCGCGCCGCGAAGCGCTCGCCGACGCGCCGAAGCTGCTGCGGCTCACCGACCGGCTCCAACTCGCCGCGTGGGAGGTGGTGCTGCGCCGGGTCGGCGTCCCGACCCAGACGGCCCACGTCGCGCAGGCGTTGCAAGTCACGCGTGAGCACCTGTCGCGCGAGTTCGCCGCGGGGGGCGCGCCGAACCTGAAGCGCGTGATCGACCTGGCGCGGACGGCGTGCGCGGCGGACCTGCTCGGGAACCCGGGCTACAGCGTGCGACAGGTGGTGCGGATCCTCGGGTACGCGTCCCCCAGCCATCTGGCCGGCGCCGCCCGGCGGGTCGCGGGGGCGACGCCGCAGGAGCTGCGGGAGGTCGGCCCGCGCGGCGTGCTGGCGAGGTTTCTTAGAGGAAGGACGAGGTCGCGGCTCTGAGATTGCGGATTTCGGATTGCGGATTGCGGAATTGATCCGCACGTTCTTGGGGTCGTGGGCTCACCCGGTCAATCCGCAATCCGCAATCGACAATCCGCAATTCGGTGGGGTGGCGGTGGTGGGGCGTTCATGTGATATTTTTCACAATCTTCCCAACGGAACTCCCATGGCCACCGATTCCATCCTGCGACCGGGCGAGCTCAAAGAGATTCTCCTCAAGGAAATTCAGGCTGCCGACCTGGCCGAAATCGACGTGCGTGAGGTCGGCACGGTGCTGGAGGTGAAGGACGGCATCGCCCGCATCTACGGCCTCACGTCCGCGATGGCGGGCGAGATGCTTGAATTCACCGCCTCGGAGACCAGCGAGAAGGTGACCGGTCAGGCGCTGAACCTCGAAGAGGACAACATCGGCGCGGTGATCTTCGGCAACTATCTGGTGCTTCGGGAGGGGGATGAGGTGCGGCGCACCGGCCGGGTGCTCGACGTGCCGGTGGGCCGGGCGCTGGTGGGTCGGGTGGTGGACGCGTTGGGCCGTCCGGTGGATGGGCTCGGGCCGGTGCACACCACCACGACCCGTAAGGTCGACATCGTGGCGCCGGGCATCATCAAACGCCAGCCGCTACAGACCGGGATCAAGGCGATCGATTCGATGATCCCGATCGGGCGGGGCCAGCGCGAGCTGATCATCGGCGACCGCGGCACCGGCAAGACCGCCATCGCGATCGACACGATCATCAATCAGAAGGGCGAAGGCGTCATCTGCGTCTACGTGGCGATCGGCCAGAAGAACTCGACCGTCGCCGCGGTGGTGGAGCGGCTGAAGGAGCATGGCGCCATGGACTACAGCATCGTCGTGGTCGCCTCCGCCGCCGAGCCCGCGCCGATGCAGTACATCGCCCCGTTCGCGGGCTGCGCCATGGCGGAGTACTTCATGTACGACGAAAAGCAGGCTACGCTGTGCGTGTACGACGACTTGTCGAAGCAGGCCGCCGCGTACCGCCAGCTGTCGCTCGTGCTGCGACGCCCACCGGGGCGCGAAGCGTACCCGGGCGATGTCTTCTACCTGCACAGCCGGCTGCTCGAGCGGGCGGCGAAGCTGTCGAACGAGATGGGTGGAGGCTCGCTCACCGCACTCCCGATCATCGAGACCCAGGCGGGCGACGTCTCCGCGTACATCCCGACCAACGTCATCTCGATCACCGACGGGCAGATCTTCCTCGAGACCGACATGTTCTACTCCAACGTGCGGCCGGCGATCAACCCAGGCATCTCGGTGTCGCGCGTGGGAGGGAGCGCCCAGATCAAGGCGATGAAGCAGGTGGCGGGACGGCTGCGGCTCGACCTCGCGCAGTACCGCGAGCTCGAGGCGTTCGCGCAATTCGGCTCCGAGCTCGATCAGGCGACCCAGAAGCAGCTGGCTCGCGGGGCGCGCGTCGTCGAAGTGTTGAAGCAGCCCCAGTACCAGCCCATGCCGGTCGAACGGCAAGTGATGATCATCTTCGCCGTCACCAACGGCTATCTCGATGACGTGGCGCCGGGGGAGATCAAAGCCTGGGAGCAGGGCTTCCTCGATTTCATGGGCGCGCAGCACCCCGAGCTCGGCCAGGAGATCCGCACCCGTAAGCTGCTCCCCGACGACCTGGCCGCGCGGCTGCGCGCGGCCATCGACGAGTACCAGAAGATAGCGCGCTGATGCCGAAGCCCCGCGAACTGCGCCGGCGGATCAAGTCCGTCCAGAGCACGCGCAAGATCACCAAGACGATGGAGCTCGTCGCTACGTCGAAGCTCAAGCGCGCGCAGGACCGCGTCGTCGCGGCGCGCCCGTACGCTGCTGCACTGGCCGAAGTCATCGGCGATCTCTACTCCCCCGAGCTCGCCGAGCGGTTCCCGCTGCTGCGCCAACCGAGGGACGGGACCGCGGGCAGCCAGCGGGTGGCACTGCTCCTGATCACGTCCAACCGCGGGCTGTGCGGCGCGTTCAATGCCAACCTGATCCGCGAGGCGCGGCACCGGATCGAGGAGCTGGAGGGCCAGGGTGTCACCGTGCAGCTGCACATCGTGGGCAAGAAGGGAATCACGTTCTTCAAGTTCGCGAAGCGGCCGGTGGCGTCGCAGCGGATCGACATCGGCGACAAACCCACCGCCGCCCACGCCGCGGAGCTGGTGGGGCCGTTGATGGCGCAGTTCGAGGCGGGCGCGCTCGACGCGGTCGACGTCGTGTTCGCGCGGTTCAAGAGCGCGGTGAGCACCCCGCCCACCACCCTCCGCATCCTCCCCATCCCCCCGCCCCGGGCGGGCGAGGGCGGGCGAGGGCGGGCGAGGGCGGGGAACTACATTCTCAAGCCTTCCGCCGAGGCGATCCTCGCGGAGCTGCTGCCGCTGTACGTGCGCAACCAGGTGTACCGGGCGCTGGTGGAGACGGCGGCGGCGTTCCTCGGCGCGCAGCGCACGGCGATGAAGAACGCGACCGACAACGCCGGCGAGATCATCGAGCTGCTGCAGCGCACCTACAACCGGGCGCGGCAGGCGCAGATCACACAGGAGATCGCGGAGATCGTGGGCGGGGCGGAAGCGCTGAAAGGATAGACGTCAGACGTCAGACGTCAAATAGTCAGTGCTGACGTCTGAGGTCTGAGGTCTGAGGTCTCACAAAGGATTCCCATGGCGACACGAACGCAACAGAAAGCCAAGAAACCTGCTGCCGAGCAGAAGCAGAACATCGGTAACGTCGTCCAGGTCATCGGGCCCGTGCTCGACGTGGAGTTCGAGCCGGAGCGGCTACCCGAGCTCTACAACGCCCTCTTCATCGATCATCCAGGCGACGGCACGCCGCCGATCCACCTGGTGGCCGAAGTGCAGCAGCACATCGGCCGCAACCAGGTGCGCGCGGTGGCGATGAGCTCCACCGACGGTGTGGTACGCGGCATGGCGGCGGTGGACGCGGGCCAGCCGATCACCGTCCCCGTCGGCGAGGCGTCGCTCGGTCGCATCCTCAATGTGTTGGGCGAGCCGGTGGACGAAGGCGACCCGATTGCAGCGGACGCGGAGCGCTGGCCGATCCACCGCGAGACGCCCAAGTTCGTCGATCTCGAGCCCAAGACGGAGGTGTTCGAGACCGGCATCAAGGTCATCGATCTGGTCGCGCCGTTCGTGAAGGGCGGCAAGATCGGCCTGTTCGGCGGCGCCGGCGTCGGGAAGACGGTCATCATCATGGAGCTGATCCACAATGTGGCGATGGGCCACGGCGGACGCTCGGTGTTCTGCGGGGTGGGCGAGCGGACGCGGGAGGGAAACGACCTCTACATCGAGATGAAGGAGAGCGGGGTGCTGAAATCCTGCTCCTTGATTTACGGCCAGATGAACGAGCCGCCCGGCGCGCGGCTGCGCGTGGGGCTCTCTGGGCTCACCGTCGCCGAGTACTTCCGTGACGTGGAAGGCCAGGACGTGCTGGTGTTCATCGACAACATCTTCCGCTTCACCCAGGCCGGCTCGGAGGTGTCGGCGCTGCTCGGCCGCATGCCGTCGGCCGTCGGCTATCAGCCAACCCTGGCGACGGAGATGGGGGAGCTGCAGGAACGCATCACGTCTACCAAGAAGGGCTCGATCACGTCGGTGCAGGCGATCTACGTGCCCGCCGACGACCTTACGGACCCCGCGCCGGCGACGGCGTTCTCGCACCTCGACGCGACGGTGGTGTTGTCACGCCAGATCTTCGAGCTGGGGATCTACCCGGCGATGGACCCGCTGGCGTCGTCCTCGCGCCTGCTCGACGCGCAGTATCTGGGCGAGCGCCATTACAAGGTGGCGGTCGAGGTGCAGCGCATTCTGCAGCGCTACAAGGATCTTCAGGACATCATCGCGATCCTGGGGATGGACGAGCTGTCCGAGGAAGACAAGCAGCTGGTCGGGCGCGCGCGGCGCGTGCAGCGCTTCCTGTCGCAGCCGTTCTTCGTGGCCACCCAGTTCACCGGCTTGGAGGGGAAATACGTGAAGCTCACGGACACCATCAATTCTTTCGAGCGCGTCGTCGCCGGCGAATTCGACCAGCTGCCCGAGCAGGCGTTCTACATGGTGGGAGGGATCGACGAGGTCGTCGAGCAGGCAAAACGCCTGGCCAACGCCTGAGTGATGCACGTCACAGTCATTTGCCCCGAGCGTGGCGTATTCGATGGCGCCGCGGACGCCGTGGTCGCGCCGGCGTTCGACGGGCAGGTCGGCATCCTGCCGCGGCACGCGCCGTTCATGACGCTGCTCGGGAAGGGCGTGCTGACGGTACGGGCGGGCGGGGTCACCAGCCGCTTCGAGGTGTCCGGCGGATTCCTCCAGGTGGCGGGCGACGCCGTCCGGATCCTGGCCGACCAAGTCCAAACGTCGTGATGCGGTGTATCACGCGCCCGTCAACTCCTCGCTCGGAGGGTTATCCGTATGCGGAAGCTGATCGGCAGTGCAGTGCTCGTGACGGTTCTCGCAGCCGCACCGACGCTCGCCGCGGCGCAGCGGCGCCCGGCCGCCCGGCCCGCTGCCGCGCGCGCGCAGCGCCCGTCGTTCGGGGCCCAGCTCGATTGGGGTGGTGATACCGACTTCGGAATCGGCGGTCGCGTGGTGGTGGGGCTGCGGGCGCTGTTTCCCAAGACGCCGCTCGACGGCATCGCGAGCTTCGACTATTTCTTCCCCAGCCACCCCAGCGGCACCACCGCCCATTATTGGGAGATCAACGGGAACGTCGTCTACCGCATTCCCCACGTGAGGAGTCGAACCTTCGCGCCGTACGTCGGCGGCGGGCTGAACATCGCGCACGCGTCC
>Ga0209469_1000940_pt1 | contig 16795 bp, 15 predicted proteins | sample GraSoiAngelo_123_FD_185880 | JGI IMG/M metagenome (GOLD analysis project Ga0209469, IMG submission 185880) | Grasslands soil microbial communities from the Angelo Coastal Reserve, California, USA - 14_0927_02_40cm (SPAdes) (version 2) | ecosystem: Environmental > Terrestrial > Soil > Grasslands ... | reverse complement strand
ACCAGGGAGCCGTGCCGCCTTGGTCGAGGGCGCACCCGACAATCTGGTGGGCCAGGACATCGAGCGCGAGGCGATGAATGTGCAGCGGCTCGAGATCCCCTTCCTGGGCCGCCTGGACGGCCGCGAGGGATTCGATCGCGTCGTCGGAAGAGACCGCCAAGATGAGCCCGCGAGAGGTGCGGTCCAGTTTGTGCCCCGAACGACCGACGCGCTGGATCAGGGACGTGACCTGGCGCGGCGAGTTGTACTGGACGACCTTGTCGACGGTCCCGATGTCGATCCCGAGTTCGAGGGTCGATGTGGACACGAGGCCTTTCATCTCCCCCGACTTGAACGCCGCCTCGACGCGCTCGCGCTCCTCCCGAGGGAGGGAGCCATGGTGGACGGCGACGTCCTGGCGCACCATGGAGAGGCGAGAACCGAGGAGCTCGGCGAGCGGACGGGCATTGACGAAGACCAGGGTTGACCGACTTTCGTCGAGCGTGTCATCGATTGCCGAGAGGCCCGCGGCGGCTTCGGGGGTGATGTAGAGATCGCGAGCGGACTCGAAGTCCTTGTCGATCGGCCGAGGCCATTCGACTCGGTACTCGTACGATTTCACTAGAGAAGCCAGAAGTACTTTCAACGGCTTTTCGCCCCCAAAAACGGACGCAATCGTGTCCGGGTGGCCGATGGTTGCGGAAAGTCCGATGCGCTGGAAATTCTGGTCCGTCAGCCGTCGGAGTCGTTGAAGGGCGATTGTGAGTTGGATGCCGCGACGATCGTGGGCGAACTGGTGGATCTCATCCACAATGACATGTCGGACGTTCTTCAGATGACGTTGCATGACCTTCCCAGGCAGAATTGCCTGTAGCGTCTCAGGCGTCGTAATCAACAGGTCGGGGGGAGTCGCTGCCTGCCTCCTCCGTTCGGATTGGGCAGTGTCGCCGTGGCGAACCCCGACTGTCAGCTTTGTTTGCGCAACTACCCGTTGAACGCGCTCGACCATGTTGCGATTCAGCGCGCGCAAAGGAGTTACATAGAGGGCCCTGATGCCCTGACTGTCGCTCTTGTTGAGTGATGCAAGTACCGGGAGCAACGCGGCTTCGGTCTTGCCCGAACCCGTTGGCGCGACCACAATGACATCCAATCCTGCTTGGACGAATGGAAGGGCCGTTGCCTGCATCGAATTTAGTTCGGTAATCCCGATCTGGTGGAGTAAGTGATACAGAATCCCGTCCACTGTTTCTCCTACTGGGTTCGAGGGCAAGGCATTGAGGAACACGATGGCCGCTAATAAACCAACTTGAGGGCGTAAGGAATAGGGAAACCCAACTGCAATTCGAGAATTGCCGTCTAGTCAAACTGCTCTTTCTAGCGCCGAACTGCTTCTCAGGTAGCGGAAATCAGCGCGCGAAGCGAGCTCTAATTGCCGGGAACAGAGATGTATCTGCAGCCTCGACATAGATTATTACCCGATACCTCCTTTGACTCGTCGTCGTGAGGTACAGAAACAGCATGCTTCGCTTTTCTCTGGAACGAGATAGCGTAACCGATTGTTGTTGAATTTCGCAGTACTGTCTTGCTCCACGGGATTTTAGATCCTTGAGTCTTGCCTCCTTTTGGGCGGCGGTGGGGAGTCCCAGGGGGGTAAGTAGGGGTTTAACCTCCTTCCAAACGTCCACATCTCTTATGAGGACAAGCCGTCGGTCCGTAAGATAGAGTTTCCCTGTTACTTTTCCCGGCATAGCTGGAAAGAGAGTCTTTGCGAAGAAACTGCGCCAAGACTCGCTGGCATGCAGGTCACATCCATCTTGTGTTGCCAAAAGCTCTTCGCCGGAAAACAGGACCAGAGCGCCGGTTGAGGAATATACTCTTCCGAGTCCCTCGAGGTCCCCTGAGCAAATAGGTGGGGTGCTCAAAGGATTAGTTGCCATGCTACGGAACCAGGAGCAGAGTAGGCTGGGGAGGATTAAGAGAATTGAGGTACCTCGCTGTTTCCGCCAGGAAGCTTAGCAATTGTACCAAAGCGTCATTCGCTATGTCAGAGGGGATGTCGGTGGCAAAGGCATACTCAAAGAGAAACACGACTGTGCTGCCGGGACTGCTGACAATCTTCAACGCCAATGAATTGGGTAGGTCACCGGTAATCGCCTGTAAGCCTACGACAACGACAAGGCCCAATTGCCAACCTAGCATCGCCGCCGTTCCGTAGAGAGGAACCACGCCGACGAGCGCGTCCACGACGACCCCGCCGGCGCTCTCGTAGTGCGATAGCTTGCTGATCGAGTTCCGACTTTGATCCGCTAGGAGAAGTTCGTAGGCAGCAAGCGTCGCAGCCACTCCAATTGCAGCAGCGGTTCCTAGTTTAATCGATTTGCCTCGGAGAATTCTTGTCGTCGCAAAGACATCTTCGAACAGAGAAACGTCGGCCTTCACGATTCCAAAAACGGCAATCGCACCCGCTGCGGCATAGAAAACCCCCTTGATCGTGTTGCCCGAGCGGAATGCCACAACGGCCTGACCCCCAAATATGGCCAGAGTCGCACCAACCGCCGCTCCGCGAAGGGCAGATCTCAACTGTGAGTATCGTACCCCCGCCAACAATCTCGAGTCGTCCAAGTCATCGACGATTTCGCTCCGCAACTCTCGTTCGATCGTCCGCACCTCTGTAAGCATGACGCTCGGGTTTTCGGGATGCGGGACACGTATCTTGATGGTCTCTGCCCCAATCTCACCGACGACGTATAGTGGTCGCCCCGACTCGATATCCGTTAACTTCGCAACCACGAATGTAGTTCGACCGAATGTCATCTGTTCGCTAGCTCCACCAGGCACCGAAACTAGAGGCACCAGAAGCCTCCCAACAATCTGACTTGTCACCGAGATTCCGCTTCGGATCATTTTGAAGACTCTAAGGAAGACCCCAAAGCCATCTTCAGATCTTCGAGACCACTCTGCCTCGGGCACCCATTCAATCGTTTGTTGGAAGGTAGCAACTTCCTCCGACGACTGGCCGAGGATGTACACGGCGTCAACGATCTTGGGGGCGTTGCTATCGAAAGGGTCTCCGATGCGGTACAGATAGACCGAGTACGCACCGAATACATGATATCCGGTGGCAAGTCCTTCCGCCGACGAAGGCAAGGAAGCTCCGAGGTAGTCGACATCGGTTCCGAGGCGAGTGACCACTACTTCAGCTGATTCAGAAACTCTGGAGACTATCGATCCAATCGTTATGCTGCTCACATCCAAAGCAGATCGCGCGATTTCAGAGAATCCGCTCGTGAGCCAAACGGGCATGAGGAAGAGAGTTGCGAGTGGCACCCCACTTCTCAGGTCGACATTATCATCGGTTGCGACTTCGGCCGGGATGCGAAATTGGAATTCATAGACATGATCATCCAAAGGTGCGCCCACCGCTAGGTTTCGATAGAATGGAGTCGTGACCGCGAAATCGGTGCCTCGAGTCAGAGAGTACACAAACGCAGGAACGACGTTCTCTCCACCGCGATCCCACTGAGGCCCAATCGACAGCTGAAGGACGATGCTCTGTGGTTTTGCAATCCGAATCGGTATTTCCAAAGTCGCTTGGTAGAACACGTCGCCGGAATCGTCGTGGAGGACCGACTCCTGGGTGTTCACGAAATCGATGTCGAAGCTGTTGCTGTCGTAGAGATATTCGAAGCGATACTGTCGCGGATGGCCAAGATCGCAAGCGCCGTACGCCGAGGAGGCGAACCCCTGACTATCTTGTAGGATGTGCCTCGCGGTAGTCGCAACAAAATCGTGCTCCCCTCCCTCGGCCAGGACCCGATTCAAAGTCGCGACGACATTTGCAGCCGACTCGTCGCTGCTCCGAGTGGCCGTCGACGTGTGGTCCGACAGGAACACGCAGGTGTTGTCGACGATATCGTACGTCCAAATCTTCGCGGACAAGCCTTGGACGCCGAGGGCGTCGAACCGCTGGGTGAACCGGACCATCCCGGGATGGAACGTTCCCTGCCATTGGAGGTCCCAGAGTTCCGTCGGCGAGAGATCGAGGCCGTCAATCAGGCCGTCGCCGTCCGTGTCGGACTCGAGGGGATTCGTGGGCCTCCGATTCAGGCCCGCAAGCTCGTCGGCATCGGAGAGCCCGTCATGGTCCGTGTCGGGGTCCGAAGGGTCCGTCTGGAATCCGTATTGCGACGGTCCATCCCACTCTAAATCATCCCGGAGGCCGTCGAAGTCGGTATCCTGGGAGGCGGGAGAGGTTGCGACCGATCGGACCTCAAGGATGCCATCGATCTCGAGCCCCAACGACCGCGGGGTCACCTCCGTCAGGTCGGACAGGGTATCATCGTCGGTGTCCATCCGAGTCGGATCGGAGCCGAACACGATGCGCTCGACGCCGTCGGAAAGGCCGTCCCGATCCGTGTCCGGGACCGTAGGATCGGAAGGGTCTTGAGAGCCCCCAGAAAGAAGTTCCGCGCCGTCGGGCAGACCGTCACCGTCCGTATCGAAATCGAGCGGATCCGTCCGAATCGTTCGGACTGAGGCAAGGCCGTCCACGATGAACGGGATTTCGCGCGACGTGATCTCCGTGCCGTCCGTCAGGAGATCGGCATCGACGTCGCGCAGGACCGGGACGGTGCCCGTGGAAGATCGCTCCGCGCCGTCCTTCAATCCATCCGCATCGGTATCGGGATTCGCAGGAGAAGTGCGGGCCGCCAGGAGAATCCGTGCCCCGCGCACGACGCCTTCTTGGCCCGTGCCGAAGTCGCGCACGACGACTTGCCATTGCGGAACGTTCGTGAAATTCGCCGCCGCGAACGTCGAACCGACGAGCCCGTCGAGGACCGGGGATGATGGATCGCGCATCGCGTCCAGGATCAGCGAGACGCCGCGATCCGTTCGGACGACCTGTGCGACCCATGGAGCCCGGAACCCTTCGACGATCTCCAATCGATCTCCCGAGGGAAGCGGGAGGGCCAGCGGCGCCCGCGGAGCCGCAGGTGGGGGCAAGTTCCCGGAGGTCGCGGCCGCCCGGCTGCAGACAGGCGCGCAGGGAAGGGGCACCCCCTCCAACGTGGGGCCCACGCGGACATCGACCTGGCGAACCGCCTCGTTCCCCGCGCGATCGAGAGCCCGAACTCGGAAGGTGTGCGCGCCCGGCACGAGGTTCGTGGTCTCGTAGAAGAATGTGAACGGCGGCTCGCGGCGGACGTCCGCGGGGATCCCGTCGACCTGCAAGGCGACCTCCGCGAGGCCGCGATCGTCATGGGCTCCGGCTTCGATGGCGGCGAGGCCGCGGACGACCGCTCCTTGGGCGGGGCGGGTGAGTTCCAGGAGTGGCGGTGTCCGGTCCACCGTCACGGCGATCTCCTCGCTCGTGCGCGTGACGGAGTCTCCTCCCTCCACTGCCTGGGCGATGACTCGAAGCCGATGACCGCCTTCCTGCCAACTATCGGAGGACCATGGGATTGAGAAACTGCCGTCCTCGAGGCCCCGCATGTCCGCGATCCAGACGCCGTCGACGTAGAGGTCCACAAATGGATCGGCATGCCAGGCCCTTCCACGGACCTCGACGGTCCCTCGGAGCGCGGCGCCGGTCGTCGGCTCCAGAATCGCGGCCCCGCGCGCGTGGAACCCAGGGTCCCACAACAACTGCGTGCCGGGTTTGCCTGGAATCGCGAGTTCCACAGACAGGCCGTCCGGCCGAGGATGTTCGATCTCGAGCCCGACCCCGGCCCACTGGACGATCCCGTCGACGGGCGGCGCCTGAATCTCGATCGTGGCAGTGCCGGAAGATGGAATCGGCATCGGCGTCGATCCCGAGGTGACCGACATCGAGTAAACCCGCGACTCCTCGTCCAGGTCGCTCAAACCGTCGGCGTCCGCATCCCGCCCGTCCGTGTCGAACATGAAGTCGTCGAAGTAGAGCGAATACGAGGCGCCCTGAAGGCCCGCGGTGCACAGGAAGCCGATCGCGACGCGGACGAACTTCGCAGACTGCCAGTGGGCGGCAGGGAAATCCGCCGCGGGGTTCCGGGCGAGATCCGTCCACACCCCGAGGCCGCTCGGAGGCGCCAGGACCACGTCCGACTTGGTCGGACCGCACAGGGAGAGTTTTCGACTCGCCTGGTACGCCGTGACATAGCGGACGCGGTCGAGGTTGCGGAAATCCTTGTCCAACAAGTCGAGGGCGACCCCCGCCGCGTAGGCGTCCCAGTTCGATGCGGTGGTATCCTCGAGGTGATCGTACAGGATGGAAACGCGCAGTTCGGTCATCGCGGCCCCCTGGATTGGAAAGACCGCGTATCCGTAGGCGGACCCGAAGTCGAGGATCGAGTAGCCTGAGATGTCCACGTGGAACGACCGCGTCCCGGACCGCGCAAAGGTGGAGGCGTAGCCCGCCGACGCCTTGTCCCCGAGCAGGAAGTCCGTGTAAGGCAGCCAGAAGTCCGTCTCGAAATCGTCCACGAGCGCGAAGGCTCCCGTAGACGAACCGGTCAAAAGTGCGAGCACACCAATGGCAATCAAAACTCCGCGACGGCCGTGCATCTGTCCCTCCCCCTCGTCGAGGCGCGACGGCCCTCGCACCCCTCCGGGAGGGGCATCGTCGAGTGGGGTAATAAACCCGGACGGACAGCCCGCGGGATCGTGCCAGCGTACCAAGACGAATTCCTATAGGAGTGCTCACATCCTCGCGGAAATGCGCATCGGAATAGACTTTCCCGCAAGTAATATAACACCGTATTACTTCGGACCGCCCGAGGAACATCGCATGGCGGCATACGCGCATCCGGAAGTCTTGGTCGACACGAGCTTCGTGAAAGGCACCCTTGGGAATCAGAATGTCAAGGTCGTCGAGGTGGACTACGATCCCACGGCGAACTACAACCTGGGCCACATCCCCGGTTCCGCGCTCATCGACTGGCGCAAGGACATCAACGATCCCGTGACCCGGGACATCGTCTCGAAGGAGGGGCTCGAGGCACTCCTCGGGCGTCTGGGGATCTCCAATGAGGACCAGATCGTCCTCTACGGGGATTTCAACAACTGGTTCGCGGCGTTCGCCTTCTGGGTTTTCAAGTATTACGGAGTGGACAACGTCGTCCTCCTGAACGGCGGTCGCCGGAAGTGGATCGAGGAGGACCTGCCCGTGACGAAGGACATCCCTTCGTTCCCCGAGGCCACCTTCCGGGCGAAGGAACCGGACGAGAGGCTCCGAGTCTACCTGCCCTACGTCCGAGAGGCGTACCGGCAAGCAGGCAAGGTCCTGGTCGACGTGCGATCGCCAAAGGAGTTCAGCGGGGAGATCTTGGCCCCGCCGGAATACCCGACGGAACATGCGCAGCGCGGCGGGCACATCCCCGGCGCGAAGAACATCCCGTGGGGGCAAGCTGTCAACGAGGACGGGACCTTCAAGACGCCCGAGCAGCTGAAGGCCCTGTACGAGCCGAAAGGTGTGACGCCGGACAAGGAGGTCATCGCCTACTGCCGGATCGGCGAGCGGTCATCCCACACCTGGTTCGTGCTGAAGTACCTGCTCGGCTACCCGAATGTGAGGAACTACGACGGCTCCTGGACCGAGTGGGGGAATCTCGTGCGGACGCCAATCGAGAAGCCCTAAGGCGGAGGCCAGACGCGGCGGAGGCCGGAAACTCGGTCGAAGACGCGGTCCTCGCTCAGGATCTCCCGCTCTCCCGCTTCGAGTGCGGCCGCTGCATGGATCGAATCCCGCGGACGCATCGGAAGGGACTGGTAGAGATCCGCCGCGCGGCGCAGCACCGCCAGATCGACCCGGAGCCATGTGAGATTCGGGAACGCCAGCAGGCCCGCGCCTTTCGCAATCGAATCTTCGACCCCCAGGACCCGCCGGACGACATATACAACCTCGTCCCACGTCAGGGTCGAGGTGGATACCTTCCGACTTCCCCTCGCAACGGATTCGAGCAGCCGCGCAGCCGACGCGGCCGCGGGGACGCGGTACTCATACAGCATCGGCACGAGAAACAGACCTGCGTCCGCGTACATTAGCGACCGGGAACCCTGTACTCCTCATCGAGGACCGATTTCCAATCCCCGCGCCTTCCAGGCTTTTTCCTCTTCACGGAGAGGAAACGCTCGACGAAATCCTCGGGGCTCGGCTCGGGTCGGACCAAGATCGCGTCGTCCAAGACCTCGAACGTCAGGTTCTCTCCCTCCGTGAGACGGAGTTTCTCGCGAATGTCCTTCGGGATCACGACTTGACCCTTGGGGCCCAGCTTGCGCTTCATTCCTACCCTCTAGTAGGAATTCCTACCGCATATACTTTCTGCCACTCACGCGAAGCATGCGGATCCCTCCGATCTGCAGGGGCATCACGGTGGCCGAGGCGAGCAGGATACCAGTTTCAAATACTGAGACGGTTCATGGCACAGGGATTCTTGTCGCGGAAGCCAAGTGAGAGGCCGAGCGAGAGGGGGAGAAAAGGTCGCAAACGACGGGGCTCCGGAGAGCGCTGCAAACCAGGTTGTCGAGCGGGTGTTGGGATCGGTCTATCCGGGCCTGCGCTCCAGCCTTTCGGATCGAAACGATTTGGCTTACTCTGGGATTGGCAGCCCTTTTCCTCTCACTTGACATAATGGACTACTATGCATCCGGCTGCTGATCCGTCCTCGGATCGCACTGGTCGCTCACACCATATTCGATTCTGGAAGATTGTCTGGCGATCAGGAGGGCCGTGGGAGCGACTCTTCGTAGCTTGGTTCTGGATAGGATTGGGCCTCGCTGTGACCATCGCGATAGGGGCCCGACTATGGCTGGATTCCCCTCCCGGAGAGTGGCGCCGGTACGCGCTGGTCGGCGCCGCGGTCATTGCGACTTGGCTCCCGACCGGTTGGGCTCTGGAAAGCGTGTCGACGCTTCGAAAACTCATGGAAACGGGCCTCGAGCATGCTGAACTTACACGGATGAAAATCAGCTATTTGGAATGCTATGGGCGTCAGGGAGGAAATCCGGTGGCCCGCCGCTGGGCACTGACATACCTCATCGTGTACTTACTTTGGCTCGTCGTTGGAATCTGGGTCCTTCCGGCACTCGGAGTTCGCGACTTGCTTGTCCTGAGCCTTCTCGACGCTGTCATCGTTTTTGGAACGATGATTATCGTCACTCTGCGAGTTCGCCAGGAGAGCTTGGTCCAAACAGCCCTCGGCTTCCCTATCGCGGAACTTGCGATCAGGCTGAAGAGAGAAGGGGTCCGTCGTTAGACGTTAGGTCCTCTGAACAATGTCTCGATGAGTCTCCCGCAGATACAAGGATAGTTTGCCTGGAAGAATCCACACGCCGCAACATTGCATGATCCACCCGCAACGGAGGGGAGTGCGCCATTCTAGAGGAATATGACCTCGATGGCCTAAGGAGAGCAGGTCCCGAAGTAGCTCTTGGGCTACCCGAATGAAATGACCTACGACGGCTACCGAGCGGAACGAGGCAACAAGTCCAGAGGCCAATCGAGAGACTCTTGAATATTCGAACGCGGCCATTAAGAATTGGCACCGATGATTTTCTGTGCGGAATCCTTTAAGTGCGGCCCGGGAACGGCGTCCTTCGATGGGCTGGATCACACGGCGCATCGCCGGATCAATCACCTTCACGATCGTCGTCGTGCTCCTCGGCTCCTACGCCGCGTTGCAAGGCTGGCTCGTCGGCGGTGTCTCCGTCTTCACCACGACCGGACTCGTGATCCTGGGCATCGCGGCCCTCTGCTCCCTCGCGGTCACGTCCCGCATGAAGGAGCAGGACCGGGAAAAGAAGGCGTGGAAGGACTGGCAAGAATACTACGTCCGAGCGTATCCTCAGTATTATCGTCCGCGGTAGGCATGGACCTCTCTTCGGGCTCTTTTGTATCCTTTGTAATCGGTAAAGGATATCTTCGACGGCCTCGCATGGAGAGGGAAAGCGAGTCGCATCATGGCGTCCCTCCCCCAATCCCACAAAGTCGCCCTCGTCACCGGAGCGAGCCGCGGCCTCGGCCGGGTCCTCGCGGGATTCCTCGCGAAGCAAGGCTATGCGCTCGTGACGATGGCCCGAGACGAGAAGCCCCTGCTCGCCGCGGGGACGGAGTTCGCGGCCACCGGCGTGCCGGCCGTCTCCCTCCCGGGAGACGTGGGGGATGCGCATGACCGTCATCGGCTGCTCGAGGCGGCGGCAGCCCACGGGCGGATTGACCTCCTGGTCAACAACGCCTCGGACCTCGGCGACACCCCGCTGCCGCCTCTCATCGAGGCCTCGCGGGAGACCTTCCTCCGCGTCTTCGAGGTCAACACCTTGGCCCCGCTCGCCCTCGTGAGGGAAGCCTTCCCCCTGCTCCGCCGGGGAACCAGTCTGGTCGTCAACATCTCGAGCGACGCAGCGATCGGGGGCTACCCCGGGTGGGGGGTCTACGGGGCGAGCAAGGCCGCCCTCGACCTCGTGTCCAAGACCCTGGCCGCCGAATTGAAGGACCTAGGGATCGCGGTCGTCAGCGTCGATCCCGGCGACATGCGCACGAAGATGCACCAAGACGCCTATCCGGGGCAGGACATCTCGGACCGCCCCACGCCCGAGGTCACGCTGCCGTTCTGGGCGTGGCTCCTCTCGCAGCCGCCGATGAAGGTGAGCGGCATGCGCTATCAAGCGCAGGCCGCGGTGTGGGAGGTCCCCGCGTGAAGACGACCGAGCTGGTCTTCGAGCGACCGGAGCGGGTCTTCGCCCGCGAACCGCCAGAGGTGCGGGGCCGGTCGCGGGACGACATTCGCCTCCTGGTCACGGGGCCCGACGGGCACCACCACGCTCGGTTCGAGGACCTCCCGACGTTCCTCCGCCGCGGCGATCTCCTCGTCGTCAACGAGAGCGCAGCGATCCCCGCGAGCCTGCCCGCCGAAGGACGCCTCGGTTCAATCTTCCTGAACCTTTGCACCCGATTCCGGTCCGACCTCTGGATCGCGGAACCTCGGTGGACGGCGGGAAAGCCCGGCCCCCTTCCGATCGAGCCCGCGGAGGAACTCCGAATCGGAGCCGCGACGGTCCGCCTCCTAGCACCATATCCGGGAATCCCGCGGCTCTGGTTCGCGCTCGCGGACCGTCCGTTCGACTCGATGATCGCAGAACGAGGAGGACCGATCCACTACGGCTACACCGAGGCGTGGCCGATGGACGTCTACCAGACCCTCTTCTCCCGCGTCCCCGGCAGCGCGGAGATGCCTTCCGCCGCCCGTCCGATCACGCCTCGGATTCGAGAGGCGCTGGAAAAGGCCGGCATCCGCGTCGCACCGATCCTGCTCCACACCGGCGTCTCGAGCCTCGAGATCGAGAGCGAGACGGTGGAGGGGCAGGCCCTATATCCGGAGCCGTTCGCCGTGTCCCCGGAGACCGCGGACGCCGTGAATCGGACCCACACGAACGGCGCTCGGGTCATCGCCGTCGGCACGACGGTCGTCCGGGCCCTGGAATCCGCGTGGACCCCGGAAGGCCTCCGTCCCCGAACCGGCTTCACGCGGCTCTTCGTGAATCCCGATAGGGGCATCCATGCGACCGACGGACTCCTGACCGGGTTCCATGATCCGGTCACCAGTCACCTGGCGCTGCTCGCGGCGTTCCTCGGTATGCAGGGCGTCCGAGAGGCCTACGCGGAGGCGATTTCCGCGGGATACCTCTGGCACGAATTTGGGGATTCGCATCTCGTGATTCCCTAGGTCCCACTCTCCGGAGCATTCCCCTAGCACAGGACGATTGAGGAAACGTTAAGGGGCCCGTCCGATTCCTTCGGCCGGGATTTCGATGCAGCGACGGGCGAGTGCGCAATGGCGGGGCGGGCTGAAGGACGGCAAGGGCACAGTATCCACCGCGAGCGGCGCGGTGAAAGGCGTCGCGTACAACTTCGCGATGCGCTTCGGCGACGAGCCGGGGACGAACCCCGAGGAGCTCGTGGCTGCGGCCCATGCGGCCTGTTTCTCGATGGCCCTGTCGAATGAACTCGGCCAGGCGGGATACCGTCCCGAGGTGATCGAGACGAAAGCGACCTTGGACTTCGACAAGACGGACAAGGGATGGTCGGTCAAGTCGATCCATCTGGACGTTTCGGCGAAGGCCCCCGGCGCGGACCCGGGCAAGTTCCAGGCCGCCGCGGAAGGCGCGAAGAAGAACTGTCCGATCTCGAGGCTCCTGAATACGCAGATTACGATGAGCGCGAAGCTCGCCTGAGGCCGTGGACGGTCCACCCGAAGACCGAGGTCAAGGCTAAGGCATCGGTCCCCTTCGCGGTCTCGTGGCCCCGGAGTCCGGGCATACGCGGGCGAACCGCGAGAACTGGAACGCCAGCAGCCGCGAGTCCCAGGCGAGCCATCGGACGGAATTGGAAGGAGACGTGCTCTGGGGGCCGTCGATGCCGCCCGAGAAAGACCTCAAGGTCCTCGGATCTTCCGTGTCAGACGAGGACGTCCTCGAGGTCTGTTGCGGGGCGGTCAATCGGCCGCCTACCTCGCCGGGCGGGGCGCGCGAGTCACCGGGGTCGACTTCTCTTCGGATCAGACGATCTGGCGGGCCCGTCGACCGAGACGCCTCGAGCTTTGACCGACTCGTCCTGCACCTGCGAGGTCATCCAGAAAGATTGAACCTGGAGTGGTCGCATACCGCACCGGGTTCGTATGAAGTTCACGTACACTGGGATCGAAGTCAAGGACCTCGATCGGTCGATTGCCTTCTACCGCGACGTGATCGGCATGGAATATCTGGGTCGGCACAAGGTGGAAGGCACCGGCGCCGGCGAGGTCGCGGCATTCAAGGACAAAGACTCGCCCCATGTCCTCGAACTGAACTGGTACACGAACTCGAAATACCGAGAGGGCAGCGAACTCGACCATCTCGCGTTTGAGTGTCAGGACGTCCGGAGGGAGGTCGAGCGACTAATCAAAGCAGGGGCGACGATGGCCAAGCCCGTCGAGGTACGCCCGAAGTACGTTGTCGGCTTCGTGAAGGATCCCAACGGCATCTGGCTCGAGTTGTACCAAGAGAGGGCATAGGTCCTCGCGCCTCGCGTATCGGACGCACTCAGTTCGCTCGGGATTCTCCGGCCGTCAAGGGGAAGGTTGCCTGCTCGACACGGACCCGCACGAGGGAGGTCGCGCTCAGAGCGAGGAACGCCGCGAGGACGAAGATCACGAGCGGGAGGACCGTGTGGAAGGCGCGCAGCGGTGAGCCCGGTAGCAGCGCAAAGACCTCGGTCTGAAACGCAGTGATGACGGACAACACGGCGGTCGCAAGTTGCATGGGCGAAGGAAGACGACCCACGAAAGCGAGGATCAGGAGGGCGAAGACCATCAGAAAGATCAGGTGCCCGAATTCCTTGTGAATCGCCAGGGTCGGTTGACCCGAAAATAGCCAGAGGCCGATGAGGGAGACCTGCGCCAGGAGCGCCACAACTATCCCCCATGCGAACAACACATAGGCCATCCGCGCAGCGTGAATCCGCTCCATCTTCGTTCCTCAAATTCCGAGACGGGGTGGCCGTTCTTAAGGGACCCGTAGGTACCGATACATATCGCCGGAACCCGTGTGGCACGACGCAAGCGACTCGATTCTATTGCCGACCGTGTGGGCGGAGGAAACAGGGCTCCGAAGGGACGCATTAAGTACATATGGCGACATACTTCGCGGGCGAGGATGAGGTCATGCCACACTACATCAGCCTATTGAATTGGACGGACCAGGGGATCAAGAACGTAAAAGAATCGCCGAAGCGGGCGGACGCCGCGATGGCCCTGGCGAGCAAGCTCGGGGCGAAGATGCAGATCTTCTACACGATGGGCGAATATGACCTCGTCAGCGTGACGGAGGCGCCGAACGACGAGGTCGTCATGCAGGTGCTCCTCGAGCTCGGAAAGCTCGGGAACATCCGCACGAAGACGCTGAAAGCTTGGAGCCTCGCGGAAGCCACGAAGGTCGTCTCGAAGCTCCAGTAAACCCGACCATCGAACGCGCTGTCATTCGTGCGCCTCGAGGATGGTTCACCGGATTATCCATCCGCCCTCGGTGGACCTCCCCAAGCCTCTTCTCGGACCGCGGCCCGCTTAGGCGACCGTCAGCGTCCCAGTCATGCCCATCGGACGATGGGGGATGCACCAGAACGGGATCGAGCCGGTGGCGTCGAAGAAGACGACAAACTTCGTCGTTGTCCCGGGGAGGAGTTCGTGGCTGTACGTCTGACCATTGACCTCGTACGTGAACGTATGGATGGCCGCGTCCTTGTTCGTGACGACGATGACGGTGACAGTGCGAACCGGGACGGTGACTGTGGAGGGTTTGAACAGGAAGGTTTCCGTTGTCACGGTCACCGTCGCGCTCGGCTGGAAGTCGACACCGCCGCCCGTTGTGGCGGAGGCGTGCTCGTATGCGAGGGCACTCGTGATGATGGCCCCCACGGCAATGAAAGCGACGGCGAGCGCGTAGATGCCCTGGGGTGTCCGCCAACCGGAACGGACATCGGCCATCGGTACTCCTTTCCTCGCCCGCAAGAACCCAATCACGCCAATAGGGAGAGCCCAGAAAAGGGAGACCAGGCCGATGGTGTACCCTGCAAATTCGTAGGGGCTCGCGGGGTTCGACAAGCCCCCAAGAATGAAAGGTAGGAAAAGGAAGAAGAGATAGCTAATCGAAATCCCGGCCGCCAGGTAGAACCACTGGTTCGGCCGCCAGATCAGCAGGGCCGTGAACACGATCCCTGGGAGGAGAAACGGACCCACAAAGAGGAAGATCGCGGGCGAGAAACCCCCGGCTACCAGGAGAGACAAGATGAGTTCGAATAGCGCAATGGTCAGCAGAAGGCGGTTGAAGGTCCAAGGTTGGCGCACCTTTCGTCCAAGCTTAGACTCATCCGCTTGCATCATCGATTCTCCTAGTGGGCATCGTCAAGACCAACGCTAGCATGTCCAGAGTCCCTGTCGTCGCCGCCCCCGCCGGGCGCCAGCACGGCCCACACCATCTACATTTCGGTCGGTATCGCCCGGCGCTTTCAAGTCCGTCCCACGTCCGTGCCGCAAAGGACCAAATCGTTGCCTCTCTGTACCCATGGGGACAGTCATGCGAGCGGTCCGGTTCGAGACTGGCGGCGTCGTCAAGATCGTTCAAATCCCCGATCCTCGCCCGGGCCCCGAGGAAGTCCTCGTTCAGGTCCACGCCGCCGGCGTCTGCCGAACGGACCTGCACCTCCTCGACCAGGTAAAGGCCTCCGAACGAAAGCCCCTCGTCCCGGGTCACGAGATTGCGGGACGAGTTTCGAAAATCGGCGCGGACGTGTATGCGACGAACGTGGGGGATCGTGTTGTGGTGCATTTCGAGCAGCCGTGCGGGCAGTGCCGTCAGTGCCGCCGCATGCGGACGAATCTGTGCGAGAAAGGTCACTCCCTCGGATTCGACGCGCCGGGGGGATACGCGGAATTCGTCGTCGCGAAACAGAACACGGTGCTTCCCCTTCCGCCGAACCTGGATCCGGCCATGGGGGCGCCCCTCGGCTGCAGCGGCGCGACCGCCTATCGCTCGGTCGTGGCCCTTGGCCACGCGGACGAGGACGACCTGGTCGTGGTCATCGGAGCCGGAGGCGTCGGACTCTCCGCGATCCAGATCGCGCGGGTCCAAGGGGCCCGCGTGCTCGCGGTCGATCCTCGAGAGGAGGCGCGGAAGGCGGCCCTCGACTCGGGGGCGCAATCCGCCGCGCCACCGCAAGAGGCCGAAAGCGCGGCAAAGGATCTGGCGGCGAACGAAGGCGTGGATCTCGTCATCGACCTCGTCGGGACGCGCGCGACCTTCGACTTGGGGCGGTCGCTCCTCCGGTTTGGAGGACGATTCGTCGCCGTGGCTCCGGGCAAGGAATCTGTGTCGGTGACCGCGAACGACCTCGTCGAGGGCGGAAGAGCCTACCTCGGTTCGTACTCCTCAACGATGGCCGATCTCGCCCGGGTGATCGCCCTCGCGGAGGCGGGACGCCTCGGTCCCGTCGTCACGCGCAGGGCTCCGCTCGAGGACGCCGCCGAGGTGCTCGGCGATCTCCGGGCTGGAAAGATCGTCGGTCGGGCCGTGCTCTTTCCGGGACCGATGAATCCTTAGTCGGGGACTTACCGCGAGCGTCGTCGCGCTTCTTGCGGCGAGATTCACCCGCCGAATCGCGGTTTCGGCCTCAGGAAACCTTGCGCACGAGGAAGTGGAACAGGTTCCCCTCCCTTCGTTCGTCAATGACCGGCTGGCCCGTTTCGTCCGACCACCGCACCATCTCGATCGGAGCCGTCCCATCGTCCGTTACCAGGTGGACGACGTCTCCGACCGGGACGCGCGCCAGCAACTCGTTCAGCTTGACGAGGACCGCCGCACACTCCGTCCCTATCTCGAACATCTCATGATCCGGGAACGCCGCGAAACAGCGGACCCGCAGCGAACCGATCTGCTTCGCGAACCGATCGCGATCCGTCGGCAGGCGAAGGAGAGCGGCCCGATCAGTCCTGAAATCGGAAGGTCGAAGTCGCGCGACCCAACCTTCCTCGTAGGGGGAGTCGGTCATCTTGCGAGGGTTGCGCAGTGCCAGTTCGTTCACGTCCAGTAGGATGCCGCCGATAGGGGTCCGAATGGGGCCGAAGTGCTTGGGGCTCTCCACGAAACCGATGGCGGTACCGGATGGATACGCGACCTTCAGAGGCTTCGAAGAGATCTTCGCGATCCGGCCGGTGACGGCGGCGTAGATGCTGGTGATGCCGATGGTGACCTCGCCTGAATCCGGACGGCACCACACTAACCCGTCGGGATCATAGAGGAGATCGTTCGGGAA
>Ga0209469_1000923_pt1 | contig 17013 bp, 11 predicted proteins | sample GraSoiAngelo_123_FD_185880 | JGI IMG/M metagenome (GOLD analysis project Ga0209469, IMG submission 185880) | Grasslands soil microbial communities from the Angelo Coastal Reserve, California, USA - 14_0927_02_40cm (SPAdes) (version 2) | ecosystem: Environmental > Terrestrial > Soil > Grasslands ... | reverse complement strand
TCTAATGGAGACAACCAAGCTTGTTTCCTCGTCAAGAAGGACAGAAGTTTCATGAGCCGCGGGTCGAATAGCTCCACGCTAACTATCAGATGGAATTAGGCTACTTTAGAGTAGCTGACAGGAATCGCGGAAATTTGTCAGTACTAGTATTTATGCGAGACTGGAGCAGTTAGTCCGCGAGGGAAGCTTTGCGCGTCGCAACGATGATCGTATGGATATGCCTTTTGCTACTCCTAGTACCGCTAGCACCTCCACATCTGCGGGCTGGGACAGTACCATGTCCTAACACGGGCGCTGGTACTGCTGGATTTCTGCCGAACATGATCATCCCAAACGCATTTGCCTGCCCAGGCTCCTTCAGCTTCCGAGACGATTTCAACTATGCATCGATGAACGATCTCGTCGCCGCAGGATGGACAACCTTCGGCTGTCAGTGTTGGGATAGCGTTGGAGGCGGGGTGTTGTATCTTTCTGCCCCTTATCCTTATAGTTCCGCCATCACCTGGAACAAGATACCCAGCGGAGTATCGGACTGGAATGTGACCCTGCGGACGGAATGGACAGGAGGCCAAATCGGAGACCTCCGGTTGGACGTCTATACTAGTAGCCACGCGTACACTTGGATGGCGAGCGGTGGGTCTTTCATCCTCCAGAGGGACGCCTCCATGGGGAATAATCCCGTCTTCAGCCGCTCAGGCTACCAGCCACAGATGAACGTGTGGCACCAGCTAGGGTTGGACATGGCTGTTGGAAAAATGTCCATGTACTTCGACGGGAATCTGATTGGAACTTATACCGAGCAAGATTCCAACACGGACCTTACTAAGGTCCAAACCCAAGTGGGCAGCTATACAGCTGACAGCTACGATTACATAACGGCCACCCAGCTAAACCCCGCACACTTCACTGTAACAACAAGCCCTTCTCTCATCGCAGTCTTACCGGGAAATTCCGGAAACTCTACCGTTCTCCTTACTAGCTATGAAAACTTCTCAGGCACAGTAAGCCTCACGGCCACCGTGTCACCGACAGGGCCTGTTGTCACTTTACCGTCAACAACCTACCTGCCCGGTAACGGCTCATCAAACTCCACCCTGACAGTCTCGACTCAAGATTCGACTTCAAAACAGGCCTACTCGTTGAGCGTAACAGCAACAAGCGGAAACCAATCGCGCTCACTAAGCTTCCCACTCTATGTTGGCGTGAGACCTGCCATTGTCATCAACGGAAACTCTGACTTCACAACAACCAACGGTGTCACTGGCGGAACAGGCACCGCTCCTAACCCATACGTCATATCAGGCTGGGACATCGACCTCTCCCAAGGAGGAGGATGCGTTTGCCTTGGTATTCAGATACAAAACACGAATGCATACTTCGTGATCCGGAGCGTCTACGTCCACGAAGGCGACGTCAGCAGCCTCGCCATCAGCTTCTCCAACGTTACCAACGGTCGGGTGGAAAGCTCGACGGTAGCCAACAGCGCCTCTGGTATCCGCATTGTGGGCTCCAACAACATCACGGTCTCGGGAAACAATGTTTCTATTCCCGTATTTTGGATGGACCAGTTTCAAGATGAGGGCCCTTGTCTAGCGGTGACCTCTTCCAGCAGCATCACTGTCTCGGGAAACATCTTCTCTTGTGACGCCGCGGGAATAGACCTGACAGGAGGCTCGGGGGACAGCAACATCGTGATTTCGGAAAACCACTTCTTCGGAGGTGGCGTGGGGATCTATCTGGGCACCATTAGCCATTCAATCGTAAAGAATAATCAGTTCTCGCAGAATGACATCGACATCTACGTGTTCCAAGGAACAAGTATCACTAACACCACAATGTCCGGCAATGAATTCCATGTAATGGGTATCTACATTCAAGGTCGGAACACTCTGCTGCGCGCCAACACGATAACGACCGACAACCTTGTCAACGGAAGACCCCTCTACTATTTTGAGGGTTGTTCCGGAACAAGCATCAACGGTGTCCCCGTCGGACAGCTCATAGTAGTCAACTGTACGAACTTCCAAGTCAGCAACCTTAGGATCGACAACGTGGTTGAAGGGATAGTCATGATATCCGTCCATGTGGCTTCGGTCACAAATGCTACGCTGAACGCAATCTGGTATGGTGTTCTGGCCTCGAACTCTGACCATGTCACTATTGCTGGCAATAATGTGACGAACGATTATGGAATCCAGTTCTACAATACGAGCAACATGCTAGTCTACCACAACAACTTCCTTTGTGCTAGTTCCTGGTGCGACACCCCGACGGACTACCAAGGTACAAACAACCTATGGGACAACGGTTATCCGAGCGGTGGGAACTTCTGGTGGAACTACCCTGGGGTAGACAACTGCAGCGGACCCCAGCAGAACGTGTGTCCGGACCCTGACGGTATAGGTGACACGGCCTTCGGACATGATCGTTACCCGTTGATGAAGCCCTACCCAGTTCAGACGAGTGACCCGCAAGTCCAACAAACAATTAATTTCGACGGCATGACAGTATCGCTCTCGGGTAGCTTCACTCCGGACACGACAAGTAGGACTGTTACTGGGTTCCTCTCAGTCACTGTAACAAACACCGCTACTGGCCAGACGGTCTTCTCCAAGACTTACAGCGTCTCTGTTGGCTATGGGTCTGGGTCAACCGCGAGGTTTGTCCTGACCATCGCTACAGGCACGTCATGGCTGGGCACAGCGTGCACGGTCAACGTTGCCACCAACACCGCCGGCTGTTCCGTAGCGCGGGACCCTGACGTGAACCATGACGGGGTCATCGACATACTCGACCTATCCCAGGCAGCCATCGTCTTTGACTCTGTGATGGGCGATGCTAGGTACAGTGCCTCCTGCGATGTCAACGCGGATGGTTCTGTCAACATCCTGGACCTGGCCCAGTTAGCTATCGATTACCAGTTGCCTGTTTTCAGTTAGTCTAATACGGTCCGACTCAATCACAGTACCCTGAAGGTCGCGTGTCTCAGGAAGAGACCGACTTGGTCTCTTGTTCTATCTCTATTTCTCCCCTGTGGACTTCGTGGCCGCATGAGCCTAGGAAAATGTCCAAGCCATCCGGCCGTGCATCGTCCCGATGCGGGCTCACGTGAACAAAGACTGCCTGCTCGCGGTCGACCGGGCAGACGGCCTTGATCATGTTTGCAGCCTTGAGCCTGATTCTGAGCGGGTTGACGAAGGCCTCGAACATCTCCTGGAGTTGTTCATACTTGATTCCGAGGAATCCGGAATAGAGGCCACAGAAGAATACGAAGATGCTGGCGCCTAGAGCGACCGCTATTCCCATTAGCTCAAGGATTTCGCTGAATACTATGATTAGTGAGACAGCGATGGGGAGTGTAATGATGGATATTCCAATTAGGATTTTGCCCATGATGGATAGAAAACCCATACTCGCACTTGCCTAGCTTGTGAATTACTTGGCGGCGACAGGAGGTTTCGAGTCACGTACTTGCACGATCTTCTCGACATGTTCGATGATCGTCTTCAGTGGAGTTCCGGGACCATAATTCCCAGTGATTCCCAGCTTCTCCAGCCGCGGCTTGTCATCATCAGGAATTATTCCTCCACCCACGAGCAGGACATCATCCCCACCCTTGTCTCGGACGAGCTTTGCAACTTTGGGGAAAGCAGTCATATGGGCCCCGTTTAGAAGGCTCATTGCCACCACATCGACATCTTCGTCAATAGCCATCTGGGCCACCTGTTCAGGCGTTGCTAGAAAGCCGGTGTAGATGACTTCCATACCCGCGTCTCGGAAAGCCCGGCAGAGTATCAACGCCCCCCTGTCATGACCGTCCAGTCCCGGTTTCGCGACTAGAACACGGATTCGTTTCCCCGATTTCTGGGCGGGTTTTCTCTGGGACAAAGCTGGACAAAGTCATGGTTGTCTCTGTCTTGATAGATAAGTGCTATTCGTGGACAGCTGTCTGAACGGGACAGCTTTATTCATCACCCGATCCTTCGGCAATCCGAGTGTTCTAACACGTTGGCGCAAGTTCAGGTTCCGAGGGTCGCCGTTTCCAAAGCTGTGCTCGACTGGCTCTTGGAGGAGGACGAACCATCGGCCCGTTACGAAACCTTAGTTCGTCTATTAGGACGGGATGAGTACGAACCGTCTGTCAGGACGGCCCGGAGTCTCATAGGGACCCAGGGTTGGGCCGCAAAGCTTCTCGACAACCAGAAGGAGCAGACTTACTGGGACAATCCGAACTCGTGTTACGTTCCCAAGTTTTCAGCGTGTTCATGGCAGCTCATCGTCCTCGCGGACCTTGGCGTTTCCTCCAAAGACCCACGAGTGGTGAAGGCCGTCGAACATTTTCTGGATCTGCACAATGTCGAAACCGGTGGTGTTTCTCTACGCCCCAAAGGTCACGAGAAATTTGAGCCACATATCTGCGCGACCGGGAACATGGTCCGAGCTCTCGCGAGGATGGGATACGCCGAGGACGACCGGGTCCTCGATGCGTTGGACTGGCTGATGTCGAAACAGTTGCCCGATGGTGGCTGGAACTGTTCGGCTCCCGGAAAACATGGATCCTTCATGGCCACGATAGAGCCGCTCTGGGCTCTGTCCGAGATGATGGTACACGACGCTAGGATGGGATGGGAGGCTTCAGCTAAGCGTGGATCAGAGTTTCTGTTGAAGCATCACATCTACAAATCCGACAAGGACGATTCTGTAATAATGCTCGATTTTCTACGGCTGCACTATCCATTGCACTATGCCTATGACTTTCTGCACGGGTTGAGGGTCTTGACGGAGCTCGGAGTCAAGAACGATCCGAGAATGGATGATGCTGTTTCTCTCCTGCTTGAGAAGAGGCTGCCGGACGGAAAATGGATACTAGACGGGGTGTACCGGGGCTGGCGGCATCCTCATGCCATGCACGGGGAAGAGACTGTTTCACGGCCCGAAGAGCGGGAATTGATCACTCAAGGATGGGGAACTGAGAGAGCGCTACAGTTGGAGGAAGCAGGTAAGCCCAGCAAATGGATAACGCTACAGGCTCTGCTGGTCTTGAAGAGGCTGGGAATGCTGAATCCGGAAATCGCTCAGACCGTAAACGTGTAGCTCAGCGATTGCGTGCAGCTTAGAGGAAGCGACGTCGAGTCGCCATAGACGATTGATTCCCCGTTGGTGATTTGCAAGTTCTGAACGTTGTCAGAGACACCGCAGTCCCACTCCGCGTGCGTGAAGGTCAGCGTGTTCGTGCCCTGGACTATGGCCGATGTTATGTTGAGAGAAAAGTCTGCCCAGGCTCCACCGTTCTGTGGGCTATCGGATGCTGGAAGAGAGGCAAGGAACTGCCCGTTTAATGCGATCGTCTCCTCTCTACCCCCATCCCAATCGTACCCTTCCCAGGAGAGAATATACTCGGTCGATGTTGGAGTAGGCTTCACGACATAGTTCACGCCCGTAGAGCGAGATAGGCCGTCGGCTGTCCCTGTCACTGTTGCCGGGTACGTTGCCTCAACTTTGGAGGTTGAGCCGGTACAGGAGAGAGTGGAAGTTCCCGAACCACCACTGATGGTCGTCGGGAATAAACTGCATGAGAGATTCACAGTGTTGGTGCTAACCGTCAGGCTAACAGTATCCGTGAAACCGTTCAGAGGGGAGACGATGATCGTGGAATTGCCTGTCTCCCCAGAGTATAGGGTAATGACGTTCGGACTCGATGTGATAGAGAAGTCTTGTGGAGGTCCTCCCGGTATTTGGAAGGTTTGCATCAAGGGATAGTTGTCTTGATTGTTGTTAAACGTGTAGGGTGAGTCTCCTACTCCATCCGGGCTTGGGCACGTGTCTTGTTGGGGTCCGCTGCAGTTGTCCGTGCCGGTATAGTCGGACCAGAAGTTGCCTCCACTGGGGTAGCCGTTGTCCCAGACATTCTGAGTTGAATACGTATCCTCTGCTTGGAGCGTATTGTTGATGAAGTTGTTGTGAAACACACGGATGTTCGTCGTGTCATTCATGACGATCCCATGCGCGTTGTCTTGAATATTGTTCTCATCTATGACCATGTTCGAAGAGGCAGATATGTCAAGGGCGACTGTCGAGTTCGAGAGAGTGTTGTCTTCAATTGTGGTAGTGTTGGAGAGAGTAACTTTGAGGTCTATGGCAAATCCATACGTGGTATGTGTTGTAGTGATGGTATTCCTGGAAACGTCGACGCTCTTACAGCCTATGATCTCCACTATCCCATCAAGAGAGTTGGAAAAGGAAGCGACTTGGTTCTTCTGTACGGAAACGTCCGAGCAGGAGTACAGGATTATTGCACCGTACGGGCTGTTTGATATCCGGTTGTCCATTATTGCGACGAGGCTCGAACTTAGCACTACCACCCCTGCTTCGCCTTGAACGTCATTGGCAGTTACCGTAATGTGGTCAGAGTAATAGACACCCACCCCGGTGCAGTCGCAAAAAAGACCATGGTTATTTGAGACGGTGACGTTGGAAGAGTGGTCTACACACGCGCCGCATCCGTAAGCATTGACCAACAACTCGTTGCCCGTTATGATCACGTTGGCGGATGATGCAACCTGGATGCTGTCGACGCTGTTGTCGGCGAAAGTTATGTTATCAGAAGATATTGCCGACATATCATGGGTAACGGTGTAATTGGAGACTAGTATGTTTCGAGAAGAGTCGAGGATCAATCCCCAGCGGTAGGTTTGGGACTGGGAGTCTTGGACCACGCCGTTCGCAACGTTTCCCATTCTGATGCTGATGCCGGGGGAACCCCAGATTCTAAGGTAGACGTTCCGAATTACGAAGTATGCGCTGGTGTTGTTTATGGAGATTCCCGGTACACTCGAACAACAAGCTGAGCTCGATACGTTCCACCCCTCGATAATGTAGGGGTCCGATGCGGTGCCAATCCCACCGGTCACTCCGTTCGCGGCGGTGAAACCTGAATCGCCATCGATGGCAATAGGTTCATGCGGCGTGTAGAATGAGGATGAAGAGTCTGCTTTGACTGACTGGGGCGGTGCAATGGTGAGAGTTGCCATACTCATCAAGAACATTACAATGACGAATACGGCGATTGTTGTGTGCCGGGAATGCATGCATGTAGCGGCGGCGAGTTCAGAATATCAACGCTAAGTATACAATTGCATCTTTAGCAACACAGCTGTCGCGAAATCTGAAGATAACTCTGGAATGTGATGGATGGGAACACATGTGGATATCGCGAAAGGCTTGAATGTGTGAGCAGAACGTATGGTTCGTGACCCAGAGACGCCCTAAGCTCTCGATCTAGATGGGCTGTTGACCTCCCAGGGTACTTCTCTTGAAGGATGTTGACCTGGGCCGATGACCCGCGGACGCTGACTCTCCCGAAAGGGCTCAGGATGATGAGGCTAAATTGGGTGTTGCTGGCTGTATGGGTTCGTTAGCGGATAGTTGTCTTGGTTGTAGCTGAACACGTAAGTAGTGTCGCCTATACCGTCTGAGCTGGGACACACGTCCTGATTGGGTCCGCTGCAGTTGTCCACACCAGTGTAGTCTGACCAGTGGTTACCGCCGCTCGGGTACCCGTTGTCCCATGAATTAGTTGTGCTGTTGGTATCGATTGCTTGGATGTAATTGTTGTCAAAGTTGTTGTGATAGACGACCACATCAAAGGTGAAATGCAGGATGACTCCTTTGCCGTTGTTCGAGATCTCATTCTGGACGATCGCAATATTCCCGGAGTTGCCCAGATATGGGCTATATGCGATGACTCCAACGCCGTTCCCGTCAACAGTGTTGCCTGAGACAGAGACACCTCTGGAAGATTCAATAGAAATACCAACATCATTCCGTACTATGGTATTGTTCGAGACCACGAGCCCGTCCCCACTAGATCTGCCGACCAGAATACCGATGCCCGGAGCCCCCGAAGAGTCAGAGACCTGGTTGTAGGTCACCTGGAAGTCGCTCGACTGGTCGATCGAGATTCCGACTTGTCTACTCCCCTGAACATGGTTTCCTGAGATCAGGAAGCTGGTGGACCGGCCGAAGGAGATGGCTGCATAGAGACCCAGGAAAGTATTGTCTTCGACCCATACATTGTTGCCGTAGAGGACGTAGACGCCGGATATTGGAGTGTTTGGATCATTGGAAACATAGTTGTCTGAGACCTCGACATTGGTTGGGGCCCGCAGGAAGATAGCTATCCCGCTGTTTGAGATGCTGGTGTCTGTGATGCTGTTGCCGGAAATGTAAAGATTCGATGAGGGGATGAAGTTCCCGCCAGGGCTTGTAGAGATTCCATACCAGAATCCCTCTATCCTGGAGTCTATTACGACCCCGTTCGTTACGTTGGAGAAGGCTATTCCCGCGGGGCCGAAGTATGTTTGAGGGTGCATATGCAGGTAGACGTTCTGGATGACAAAATACGCGTCAGTATTGCGAATATCGATTCCGTTCTGACACGCACAGCCGTCGATGTACCAGTCGTCGATTATGTACGGGTCCGAGCTTGTTCCGCTACCCTCCGTGACCCCGTTGCTTGTAGTGAACCCGGAATCACCATTGATAACGATCGGTGCGTGGCTTTGGTAGACGGCGGGAGTCCCATTTACCGCGATCGCATCCATAACCAGTGACATCGAATCCGTGTCGCTGCAATCGTAAGCGACGTCGCCCGGAATGGATGCTATCTGATAGTCAACCTCCAGTCTCCCTCCAGCGATTATTTGGTTAAAGTCCGAAGGTACGGTACAGCCTCCGGCATCGTTGATGGATACTATAGCGACTACAAAGTCCACTTCAGAGGTTTGAATTGAGAGAGAACATGGATCATACTGTACACCATACTGGGTAATAGTAGCACAAGGTTCTGTAGCGGGTATAGAGGGGTCTTGGTCAAATATCGCTGAAGGGTCGACTCCAGCAACACCGATCACCTGGATTTGTAAGCCATAGGTTGGATTTCCAGAGTATGTGACATTTATTCTGTCCCCCGTCAAAGGTGACGGCGCAATGGCGGTGAACTCCCACAGCTCGTCGTTAGGAGAGTATGATACGCGCGGTGCGAAGTTTAGTCCACTGCTGTCCGTGATCGAAGATATGTTATCGTTGCAGGTATAGAATCCGCATTCCGCAATCAGGATTATCGCGTCATTGTTTTTGGTCGTAGTAAGGGATTGCGCTGCACAATTTTGAACGCCACAGTCTATGGCATTCCCAACCCCGTCTAGTCCTGGCGAAGTGTCCGCGCGCACCGGTTTAACATGAGAAACGGCTAGTGCCGCCACGCTCATTAGGAGCAGAATAATAATCGGCCGAGCAAACCTTGGCCTCCATGAATGCATGGCAATAGCCACATCTATCCTGAAATATCAAGGGTACGTGTACACATCCGATGGATTTCTTCATGTGTAACACATGTGGATGAGGATCTCGCGGGTACCTGTAGGATGAGGTGGATAGAAGCCCTGTTCGAAGGAGAACACTATGAGTACTCTGCACTTATGATAGGGAGGCTTCCACCCGGCTCAGAAGGCGCAACTTCACCAAATTGTCGGCACATGCAATTTCCCATCAAGTGCCGGTTCAGCCCAGAAGACTATCGCCTTATCGCTTTCTTTGGCGGTCCTTGGATAATTCCTGCCTGCATTCTTTCTGGCGAATCTCGTTGTGTGTAGAGGCTTTCAAGCCACCATGTCATCCCAGCTTCAGTGAACACCGCCACTCTCTCAGCATCCTTCCTCCGGTTAGCCCCGGTTGTCCAACCAATGTTGACAAGATCAAAGCTCCTAGCAATCGATCTGTGTTTCTTGATGAATGCGGCTATCTCCTTCAAATCTGACGGCCGTGGCAATCCCTCGCGGAGCCTCAAGGGAAGCACTCCGTCCCATCGGGCCGCCCTCCTGAAGGGACCCTGTCTGGGCCAGGAGCCTCCAACCCAGATCGGAATCCTGGGACGCTGCTTGGGCGTCGGGAGAAAGATTGACGGTCCGACATGGTAGTGTTTTCCTCGAAAGCTAAACCTCTTTCCCGACCATAGTCCAGTGACGATTTGCAGGGATTCATCGAGCTTTTCCGCCAAGACGACATTGTCAGGATCCTCTCCGAACCTTGCGTAGTCACAACTCTCGACCGCTCCCAGGCCAACGCTCAAGATTAGTCGTCCATTGGATAGCTGGTCAAGAGTTGCTGTCTGTCGGGCGAGAGTCCATGGCTTGTAGCGTGGGAGCGGAGAGAGCGTGGTCCCAATTCGGATTTTCTCGGTCTTTACAGCAATGGCGGCGAGTACTGTGAGAGAATCGGATAGCGGAAGACCTTTGTCCCATTCGACCAGGTGGTCCCATAGAAAGAACCCATCCCATCCAGACTTCTCGGCCTCAACAGCCATTTCCGTAAGAGTCAGGGGATGGGAACTCCTACCGAAATTCGGAACATAGAGCCCGAACTTCAGATTATCCGCTCGATTTCGACCCATGAGATCATTGAGAAGAGTTCGCCGCTTATGGCATACCTAGACGAGTGAAAGTGAAGACAAGGAAAAGAGTGAATGTGGGCGTTGTCGGTAGTTGCAATAGGCCTTGGAGAGCCTTCACTACATTTCGAGCAGGCCTAGCTCTGAATGCTCGAAGAGATACTGTTCTTTGTCTTGTAACCTAGCTTTGTCATGTCTGGATATTCAACGCGTAAGACCAGTTGTGGACGATATCCTTAACGAAGGACTATCTCACGCGGCTCCCAATGCGCAACGATGGTCTCGAGGTCCAGGCGAAGGTCTGCAGTATCTGCAGACAGCTCGTCCTCACATACCGCCAATCTATGAAATGTATAGTCTGCGGTGGAACGCTAAGGCCAGTCAACAAGAGTGACCAAACGGGAGGTTGATCGGAGCTACGCCGGATCTACTCGTCTTCGAGTCGCTCTTGTAATTCTCTTAGCCGTTTCCTATTCTGCTCAAGCTCATCAAGCGTATTAGGACCAACACGCTTGGCACGAGAATGATGGCGTTTTACGTCCTCTTCGAGAAGCTTCCGCTTACGAGCCTCCTCCTGCATCTTGAAGAGGAGCCGTGCTTCCTCCCACGGAGGCAAACGCTTCTTCTCAGGCAAACCGCCACAACCCGGGACCTAGAATAGACTAGCCCGGCTTTAAATTCGTACCCTTCAAGGACTCGTTCTATAGGAGTCTCATCTCCCACTCTAGACGGAGAGCCTACCAGCACGCATTACGACCCTGCCATCGATCCTCACTGTAGCCCCGGTCATCGAGGCCCAGAAGCCTTGGCCACCAGCTCTGTTCTTCCCGGCTTTGTCCGAATTATCTCCGAAACCGATGGTTACTCCTCCCAAGACCTTATCGTCTTGAGTGAATCCGTGCCTAAGCCTAGGGTTTAGGCCGAACCCGAAGAATCCGAAACGGTCGACATCCCCGGATCTCTTCTTCAACCATCGACCGAACGCAGCAGAATTCGAGGCCGCCGAGTGTTGGCTGATGCGGCCATTCTTCACTCTCAGTGTGAGTCTTTCGATTCGACCCTCCTTCACGAGGGACAGGATAGGCGCGTCAAAAACGACAACTCCTTTGCCACTCTTCTCGTCAGCCGATACCTCGACTCCTCCAGCTGGAACGAATACCACACGACCTTTTCGTACCATCTCATTGTCAGATAGTCCGTAACCAGTATCGACAGGACGTCGGTCAAGTCTGAATCTGAAGTCTGTCCCTTGTGGCGTCGTGATGTGCACTGGTCCTTCCCCACTGATGATCTCAGCAAGTCTCCTAGCCCGTTCTGCAATCGCATGATAATCGACCATGCAACCCGAAAACATGACCCTGCTCCATGTTCGATAATCGAGTCCGAGAACTCTCGCTGTCTCAGGAGTTGCGAGAGTTGCCTCGATGCCAAGCATTCTAATCCTTCTCGCTTCGCTATCTTTTTCCACGCTTTCACGAAATTGTTGTCTTCTAAGAACCAGCGGGTGACAAGCTTGCGCCTCTCCTTCGGAATCTTATCCCAAGGGACCGGTCTGCTTGGTCCCAACGTATAGATGTAAACGTCAGTCTTCTCTAATGCTGCCGCAATTTGTTTCGGCAACACGTCGAGACTCTCTACAGGTGCCTCTATGATTGAGCGTAACCAGAGGTCCTCCTGCTGAATCGTAGTTAGAATCTCGCAGCCCCGTTTCGTGCACTCCCAGGCTAGCTGAGAAGCAAGGCCGAGAGTATGGTCCCAACTGTTGATCCAGACATGTTCACCCGACTTGACGTTTAGACAAACGTCTAGAATCTGACGAGCTATCGCTTGTCGGTCATTGACAGTTTCGGTCGAGGCTGGAGGCATGATCTAAGTCCGACCCTGCAACACTTGGAACTTTCGAACTCTTGACAGCCATCCTGAAAAAGATGAGCGCTGAATGTGCTTGCCTTCGTTGTAAGTTTATTGCTCGGATACGGCTTCTGTTTCAGTGCAGAGAGCCACGCCTTCGAATGAACGGCCTTGTCATTACTTCTCAGAGAAATAAGGTCCCTCAGTACGTGGGTACGGTCAGCGTCATTCTGGTTATGACAATTCTCACACTTGCAGCTGTTGCACCTATGCATGTCGCTGGTCTTCAGCCTCATGGCCAGACGAACGTTGGAGATACCGTAATGGCCGACCAAGCGTCATTAGCGAATGTTCACGGAGGACCTCCAACTCTTGCCAGTATGACGCTGGTCCAAACCGGGGTTTCTACTCACCCTCACAGCACCCTACTACCTGATTCCCCTGCGTCCTATCAGCCCTCTTCTACGATTCCTCCCGCAAGCTATGATGAACAGCTAGGCACGACCTTCACACAGAGCTTCACAAGCATCGCCTACAACCTAACCGCCGTTGAACAATCCGACATCAACGGCTACGGCCCCGCCTATCTCCTGAACGGTCTAGGCTCTACAGGCTACTGGTACCAAATCGGACTATCATATGATTGGCCATACGTTGCGGGAGGATACAACCCAGGCTTCGCCGTGAACTATGAAGTGTTCAGCTCCACAGGCGCATCAGTGTTTCCATCATCCGGCGGGGGCGGATTAGCCACCATCTCGGTGAATCCCGGAGACCTCATCCTGTTAAACCTCTATTTTTCCGGGCGAAACGTCGTCATGCTAGCGAAGGACTGGAACACGAGTTCGACTGCATGGGAGACGTTTAGTGCCCAGAGAGCCGCATCCTTCGTCGGCCTAACAAGCGATGTGTCCAATCAAAACGGGTTTTTCACGGGCCTAATGACCGAGTGGTATCACGCCGATCCATACTACGGCAACGAGGGCGAAGTCTTGTATTCGGATTACAAGTTCGCCCTTTCATCGGCTTGGATGTGGATGGATGAATTCAACGTTGCCAACGGACAACTCTTGTTCTCTAGCCAAACAAGCACGGCTGTGACATACTCGTCCAGCCCAGATCAGCTTCACCAATTCTCTTCCAATGGAGCCTCTGAGGCAGGTGACGCGTACGAGTTTCTGACTGGCTTCCAGACCATCGCATTAGCGGCTGTGGGAACCTTCCAACCTCAGTCAGCGGACATCGGGCAATCGGTCACATTCACCTGTAACGCTTCGGGAGGTAGCCCGCCATACAGTTACTCTTGGACTTTCGGAGACGGTTCAACAGCGAACGGGGAGATCGTGATCCACAGCTACAGTTCGTCGGGGACGGTTCATGTTGTCTGCACTGTCACAGACGATCTTCAGAACACGTACCTTAGCACAACACCTCTCACAATCTACTCAGACCCTTCCGTAAGTGTCCCTGCAGCTTTCCCTGTTTCTGTGGATATTGGCCAAATGGCCACGTTCACAACCCAAGCGTTCGGAGGTTCGGGTGGCTATACGTATGGTTGGCTGAATACCCCTACGGGATGCGAGTCCAGTAACGCCAGCTCGATTTCATGTGAGCCGTCAACAGCCGGGACATTCCAGATTGAGGTGACTGTGACTGACTCAAACGGATTCACTGTTCTCAGCAGTGCCCTGTCATTCATCGTCTATACAGACCCATCGATAGATTCGTTCATGGCCTCACCGACAGGTTTGGATCTAGGTCAAGGATCTACGCTTCTCGTATCAGCATCCGGGGGCTATGGAGCCTTGTCGTACTCGTTTTCAGGACTTCCACCGGGATGCGCAACGGCAGATGCAACAGTCCTGTCCTGTACCCCGTCCGCGACAGGAAACTTCTCGGTGATAGTCACCGTCGCTGACCTGAACGGATTTTCAGTCGCTGCCGAGCCTGTCTCCCTGGTCGTCAATCCGGATCCGGTCACCACGATTGTAGCCGCTCCATCCGAAACCGATGTCGGTCTGAAGATTGCATTCGCCATTACAGCGAGTCAAGGAACAGGACTCTTCTCCTACTCATACCAAGGGCTTCCTCCCGGTTGCTCGTCGTCAAATACCCCTAGCCTGTCTTGCACTCCATCATCGAGCGGAGCCTACCTTATTGAGGTGTCAGCGACGGACGAGGCGGGCAGCATTGCCACGTCCTCGGTCGCAGTAACAGTCAATCCTGACCTATCGATAACCTCCTTCAGTCCCTCTGACTCGAGCATTGGCCTGGGCAACGAAACCACCCTCACCGTTTCAGTCCTTGGAGGAACCAGGCCATATTCCTATCAATATTCAGGCCTCCCGCCAGGCTGCTCATCAGATAATTCCGATGTGTTATCTTGCACGCCCACAGCCAGCGGTAGTTATACGATCCAAGTATCTGTGACTGATAATGCTGGGTGGTCTACCATGTCCTCGGTGAGATTAACAGTGAATCCAGCCGGAGTCACAGGTGCGTTTCCATTAGAGCAATACGTGCTCATTGGGGGGGCTATCGCTACCGCCATCGCAATTCTGGTCGTTACCGAACTATGGCTAAGAGGACGAAGAGAAACGATCTCTGCGAGAATATCTTCGCCTCCGAATGACCCAAACGTGCCGCAGGCTCCTTCTATGATGCGCTTCTCTTCTTGAGATCTGCCAGAACAGGCATTTCGTCAAGCATTTCTTTGCTGACCCTCTCCCCACAGGATCCCATCCGGCCGTCTTCGTAGCCGATGAGTCATAATGACTTCTTCAGGAGTTACAATATAGTCTACCCCTACATCGTAAGGGTCTTGAGGAACCTCCTTCAAGATCTGAACAGGATGCAGAGTAGTGCAAATCGAAACGTCCTTTTCCACGAGCCCCATTTCTCTGAGAATACCAGACTCGATCTCGCTGTAGCCTTCACCCTTGCCAATCCGGGACCCATCTCGTCCCACCGCAACAGAACCAACCACTAGAACATCCGGGCGAGGTACCTTGTCCAGACACCTCCTCTCCAAGACTAAACGCGCCTTTGATCGAAGAGGCCAACCTCTCCTTCCCCTTGACCCTCTCAGGTCTCAAGAGCAAGAACCCTGACCTTAGTCGCGGAGCAGGCAGCAACAACAGCTTCCCGTGAACCATTACAAGCTCCCGGACCTTTCTCTGAGGCGAGTCAGGATTGACCTTCACAGTTCTCGCGTTCGCAAACTAGGGAAGCTCTGCAAGGCGCGAAGCTGCTTTCTCGGCTCCCACAAAGTTGGGAATCCTGCCATAGACGGGACGAGGAAACCGAGCGAGGTTCTCTTTTTCCAGACGGTCCCAGATCTGTTGCCGAATCTGTTCCTTGTTCAAGCCTGGAGGCCTTATCACAAAGACTTCCTCCGGCTGCCTCGGGACGGTCATCTCTCTAACTTATCTTTCAGCTCTTCCCATGTTTGTAGGGTTGTTCGTACGTCCGAATCTGTGACGTGCAGATTCTGCGGTACTCCTAATCCCCCCGGAAGTACGAAATGTTACAAGTGCGGCACGTTGTACGCATTTGACTCTCCAACCGGACCCGCCACTTACGAACCTCTCCGGACTGCCCAGACTCGCGAACAGGCGCCTTCGCCATGGAAGCCAAGCTCGTTGCCCTCTTTCGATGAGCAAGCGCTCAAGGGGGCTCACGACACGGATAGGGGTCTGCTCCTGCTCGCAATGGGACTGCTCCTTGGACCGATACCTGTCATTGGGCTGCTGGGATTGGTGCTGGCCTTCGTTGGGGCGATCCTCATCATAATTGGGAGAGAGGCGTTTGGCGAGAGGCATTCAAGATACGTTCTATTGGCCGCGGCGGTATACACAAATCAGCTTAATCGTTCTATTTTTCGTCGGCGCCTCGCTTGGACCAGACATTCAATCAGCATTTCAGACGACGACTGACCCTGCCGCACTCTCCGCTCGAGTGAGCAATATTTTCTACAGCTACCTCGTAGCCGTTACTGTCTTGGGAATTATACTGGGGCTGTCCACGGTTGTCTTCACATACGCGATACAAGACCGAGTTGGGAAGATTCTCCTCTGGTTCTCATTCAGCCTAGGCATCCTCCTCCTCATTCCAGTATTCTTGCTCGGCAGTCAGCTGTCTCAGGCAGTTTACCAGGCTACAACCAGCTCGGATCCCTCACCACTCTACGCGTTGATAGGCCAAGCCCAGGCGCTGCGCTTACTAGGCATCATTCCAGCGATCTTTTACGCGTTAGCATATCTAAATGCCCGCTCTCGAATAACCAGCGGAGACGTTCCCTAGAAAGCCTACCTCTCTACTATTCAGGTCTTTGAAACGCGGAGACCCAGTTTCATTATTTAATTACTGCTCGTTTTCATAGGGGTCGTGATCGCTCTGTCGCGTCAAGAGATTCTAAACGATGGCTCTCTGACCTTTGCTGAGAAGATAATTAGCGCTCGAGCTGAAGGGGGTGAGAAGGTTCACCATCCAGGAGAGATCACGGTTCTACCCGTCGACATAGCGATGGCCCAGGATAGCACCGGGCCCCTCGCCATCAAGGTGTTCGGCGAGATGGGTGTGCCGAAGGTCTGGGACCCGTCCCGAATCCATCTGGTAATAGATCATACGTTCCCAGCTGCCGACGAGAAAGTTGCTAATCTTCACCATCTGATGCGAGACTTTGCCAAAAAGCACGGGGTCCGACTGGTAGAGGG
>Ga0209469_1000905_pt1 | contig 17187 bp, 17 predicted proteins | sample GraSoiAngelo_123_FD_185880 | JGI IMG/M metagenome (GOLD analysis project Ga0209469, IMG submission 185880) | Grasslands soil microbial communities from the Angelo Coastal Reserve, California, USA - 14_0927_02_40cm (SPAdes) (version 2) | ecosystem: Environmental > Terrestrial > Soil > Grasslands ... | reverse complement strand
CAGGCCGACTGGCGTGTAGTCCTTGTAGGTGAGCGGCGTGAGCCCAACCCAATGCATCATGGTGATCTCGACGGTGATCATGCCCAGGGTGTAGCCGTCGGCCGGCGACGACGCGATCGCCTGGTGTCCGACGACCCCGGAGCCGCCGGTGCGATTGACGACGTTGATAGGCTGCTTCAGCTCCCTCTCGAGGAGGCTGGCGATGATGCGGGCGGTGGCGTCGGTACCGCCGCCCGCGCCCCAGGGCACGATCAGCTGGACCGGACGCTGCGGATACTGCGCGTGCGCGGCGGCGGCCGCGAAGAACAGCAAAACTGCGATGAGTCTTTTCATGGTCTCCTCCTCCGGGTGACGCGGTCATTGTAACCATGCCGAGAGTAGAATTTTCGTTTTGGAGAACGCCATGAACGCCCCCGCGCAAGCCGGCCTGCCGGCGCTCCCTCTCAGAGACCCGAAGCTGTTCCGCGAGCAGTGCTATATCGATGGCCAGTGGGTCGGCGCGGACGCGAAGAAAACGCTCGCCGTGATCAACCCCGCCAACGGGCAGGCGCTCGGCACGGTCCCCGACCTGGGCGCCGCCGAGACGCGGCGCGCGATCCAAGCCGCGGAGCGCGCCTGGCCGGCGTGGCGCGCGAAGACCGCCAAGGAGCGTGCCGTCATCCTGCGCAAGTGGTTCGACCTGATGATGGCGAGCCAGGATGACCTCGCGCAGCTGCTCACTGCGGAACAGGGCAAGCCGCTGGCCGAAGCGCGCGGCGAGATCGCCTACGGCGCTTCGTTCATCGAGTGGTTCGCCGAGGAAGGCAAGCGCGCCTACGGCGACACCATCCCCTCGCCGTGGACCGACAAGCGAGTCCTCGTCATCAAGCAGCCGATCGGCGTCGCGGCGCTGATCACGCCGTGGAACTTCCCGAACGCGATGATCACGCGCAAGGCGGGGCCGGCGCTCGCCGCCGGCTGCACCGTGGTGCTCAAGCCCGCCGGCAAGACGCCCTACTCGGCGCTCGCCATGGCTGAGCTCGGCGAGCGCGCCGGCATCCCGAAAGGCGTGTTCAACGTCATCACCGGAAATTCGCGCGCTATCGGCGGCGAGCTGTGCGCCAACCCCGCCGTACGCAAGCTCTCCTTTACCGGCTCCACGGAGACCGGGCGCACGCTCATGAAGCAGTCCGCCGACACGATCAAGAAGCTCTCGCTCGAGCTCGGCGGCAACGCGCCGTTCATCGTGTTCGACGATGCCGACCTCGATGCCGCGGTCGAAGGCTCCATCGCCTCCAAGTACCGCAACGCCGGCCAGACCTGCGTCTGCGCCAATCGCATCTACGTCCAGGACAGCGTCTATGACGCCTTTGCCGCCAGGCTCGCGGAGAAGGTGAAGGGGTTCAAGGTCGGCCCCGGCACCGAGCCCGGGGTCGTGATCGGCCCGCTGATCGACCAGCAGGGCCTGGAGAAGGTGGAGAAGCATGTCGCGGACGCGCTCGGCAAAGGCGCCAGAGCGATCGTCGGCGGCAAGCGCCATGAGCGCGGAGGCCTGTTCTTCCAGCCCACCGTGCTGGCGAACGTCACCCCCGACATGCTGGTCTCGCGCGAGGAGACCTTCGGACCGGTGGCGCCTTTGATCCGCTTCAAGACCGAGGAGGAGGTGATCCGCCTCGCGAACGACACCGAGTTCGGGCTGTCGGGCTACTTCTACAGCCGCGACGTCGGCCGCATCTTCAGGGTCGCCGAGGAGATGGAGACCGGCATCGTCGGCGCCAACGTCGGCATCATCTCGACCGAGGTTGCGCCCTTCGGCGGTGTGAAGCAGTCGGGCCTCGGCCGCGAAGGCTCCAAGTACGGGCTCGAGGAGTTCCTGGAAGTCAAGTACATCCTGCTGGGCGGCATCGACAAGTGAGCGAACCCGCTCGCGGCGAAGAATTCAAGGACGACTTTCGCAAGGCCCTGCCGAAAGAGCTCGTGCAGCGCCTCACCCGCCGCTCGGCGTGGCGCGCCACTGTGGCGCTCGTCGAGGACGTGTCGGTGATTGCGATCGCCATTGCAGCTGCTCTCGCCTACTGGCCCAATCCTCCGATTATCCTGTTATCAATAATCATCGTGGGCACGCGGCAGCACGCGCTCTTTGTCATGGCGCACGACGCAGCGCACTATCTGCTCTACGACTCGCGCTGGCTCAACGACGCCGTGGGCCGCGCCTGCTCGACGGTGCAGGGGCTCTCGATGCGCACCTACCGCGTGATCCATCGCCTGCACCATAACCACCTGTACGGCGAGCTCGATCCGGACACGGCGCTGCATGGCGGTTATCCGCGCGGTCGCGCCTACCTCGTCAAGAAGCTTCTCAAAGACCTCTTAGGACTAACGGCGTGGAAAACGTACGCCTATTTCCTCGGCGGGGCGCCGGCGCTGAACACGGCGACCAATAAAGCAGTCCGGCCGCTCGACGACACTTCATCCAAATTGCGCGACGAAGCGCGCAGCGACAGAAACGCAGTGATCTTTTTTCACCTTGCTGCTTTACTTCTCTTTGGCTTGAGCGGCTACCTGGTCCAATACCTCGTGCTGTGGATCCTGCCGCTCGTCACGGTCGTGCAGGCCATTCTCAGGCTGCGCGCCATTTCCGAGCACGGCGCGACCACCGATTTCTCCTCGCCGCTCACCGCGGCACGCACCAACGTCGCGCCGCCCTGGCTCGAGTGGCTGATCTTTCCGCACCAGGTGAACTACCACATCGAGCACCATCTCTACGCCTCGGTGCCGCACTACAACCTGCGCCGGCTGCACCGCGAGATGGTCGAGCGGGGCGTCCTCGACGGCGCGGAGGTCGTGCCTTTCGCGGTCACGCTGAGGAAGATTTTTGCAGCTTCAGCCGCATCGCCTGCATCGACGAATTGACGAACCCCAGCTTGCGGTAGAGATCCTGCGCGTTGTCGTTCTGCAGGTCGGTGAGCAGCGTGATGCGCAGGACGCCTTCGGCGCGCGCCTGCTGGATCACGTACTCGAGCAGCCGCGTGCCGATTCCCTGCCGGCGGTATTCCGGCTGCACGATGAAATCCTCGAACAGCGCCGCCTTGCCGCCCTCGGCGGTGCTGATGGTGTAAAGCAGGCTCGCCATCCCGACCACCTTGCCGGCTTCGCGGGCGACGAAAATGCGCCCGCGCGAGCGATCGTGGAGGATCGCGTCGAGCGCTTCGCTTTGCTTCTCGGCGTTCGGCGAGAATTCGGGTTCCTGGGTGAAGAGCAGCCCGAGCAGGCGGACCAGGTGGGGAATGTCCGAGGGCGCGGCGGAGCCGAAGGTGGTCTGCAGCATCAGACGTTGAAGCGGAAGTGGATGACGTCGCCGTCGCGCACAGTGTAGTCCTTGCCCTCCAGGCGCAGCTTGCCAGACTCCTTCGCGCCCTGCTCGCCGCCGCAGGCGACGAAGTCGTCGTACGACGCGACCTCGGCCCGGATGAAGCCGCGCTCGAAGTCGGTGTGGATCGCCCCAGCCGCCTGCGGCGCGGTGGCCCCCGCCGGAATGGTCCAGGCACGCACCTCCTTCGGACCGGCGGTGAAGTAGGTGTGCAGCCCGAGCAGCTGGTACGCGGCGCGGATCACGCGGTTGAGCCCCGGCTCGTCCATGCCCATGTCCTCGAGAAACAGCTTCTTGTCCTCCTCCGGCATGTCGGCGATCTGCGCTTCGATCGAAGCGCTGATCGGGACCACCGGTGCGCCCTCCTTGGCCGCGTACGCCTCGACTTGTTCGAGGAGCTTTTGGGATCCCTGTTCGCCGATGTTGGCGACATACATGACGGGCTTCATGGTGAGGAGAAAGAGCGGCCTCAGCAGCACGCGCTCCTCCTTCGAAAGTTCGGCGCTGCGCGCCGGCAGCCCCGCATCCAGAGCTTGCCCGACTTTTTTCAAGGCGGAAACGAGGCGTTGCGCCTCCTCGTCGCCGCCAGTCTGCGCCAGCTTCTCGTACTTGGCGAGCTGCTTTTCCACCGCGTCCAGGTCGGCGAGCGCCAGCTCGGTGTTGATGGTCCCGATGTCCGACGCCGGGTCGACCCTGCCCGCGACGTGGATCACGTTCGGGTCGTCGAAGCAGCGCACCACGTGCGCGATGGCGTCGGTCTCGCGGATGCTGGCGAGGAACTGGTTGCCGAGCCCTTCTCCCTTGGAGGCGCCGGCGACCAGACCCGCGATGTCGACGAACTCGACCACCGCCGGCACCAGCTTCTGCGGCTGGGCGATCTCGGCGATGACCTCGAGCCGCAGATCGGGCACCTGCACGACGCCGACGTTGGGCTCGATGGTGCAGAACGGATAGTTATCCGCCGCGATGCCTGCCCTGGTGAGGGCATTGAAGAGGGTCGACTTGCCGACGTTCGGCAAGCCGACGATCCCGCACTTCAGGTTCATTTCCTGCCGAACAGGGCTTTCAGCGAAGACTTGAGGCCGCTTTCCTTCTCGGGCTCTTTCTTCGGTTCCGGCTTTTTGTCTTCCTGTTTTTTATCGTCGGTGTGCAGCTTCTGCATGGCGCTCTGGATGTCGCCCGACAGGCATTGCGGCAGCACGGCCAGGGATCTCTCGATGGCCGCATCGATCGCCGCACGTTCCTCGGCCGGGGGTTTTTGCAGCACGTAGTCGGCGCCTTCCATTCCGGCCGGGGGCTTCCCGACCCCCAGGCGCAGGCGCCAGTAGTCGTGCGTGGCGAGGCGCTGCGAGATGTCCTTCAGGCCGTTGTGGCCGGCGATGCCGCCGCCCTGCTTGATCCTGGCGGTGCCGGGCGGGAAATCGAGCTCGTCGTGCACCACCAGGATTTCCTCGGGCTTGATCTTGAAGAACCCGGCGAGCATCTGCACCGCGCGGCCGCTCGCGTTCATGAAGCTCTGCGGCATGAGCAGCCAGGCGCCGCTCGGCTCGTGCCGGCCGACCAGCGCCTGGAACTTGTTGTCCTTGCGCAGCACGATGCCGTTGGCCGAGGCGAAGCGCTCGACGAGCCAGAACCCCGCGTTGTGGCGCGTGCGTTCGTGCTCCTTGCCCGGGTTGCCCAGGCCGACGACGAGACGGATCAAGGTAGGCTACTTCTTCTCTTTTTTCTCGGGTTTTTCCGGCTTTTCGGGCTTCTCGGCGGCCTTCGGAGCAGCCTTCGGAGCGGCCTTCTCCCCCTCCGCAGGCGCCTCGCCTTCCTTCGGCGGAGCAGCCTGCTCGGTCGTCGGTATCTCGGAGGGCGCCACCGCCTCGGCGGCTGCGGCCGCTTCCTCTTCCTCGGTGATCAGCGCCGGCACGATCACGGTCGCGACGACCGGGTTCTCGTCCTTGTGCAGCGCCAGCGCGATGCCTTTGGGCAGCGCGAGCTCGCGCACGTGCATCGAGTGGCCGACCGCGAGGTTGCCGAGGTCGACCTCGATGTATTCAGGCAGATCATCCGGCAGGCAGATGACGTCGAGCTCGTTCAGCACGTGGCTGACGACGCCGCCCTGCTCCTTGACGCCAGGCGATTTCTCGGCGTTCACGAAGTGCAGCGGCACTTTCATGTGGATCTTCTTGTCCTTGACGACGCGCTGGAAGTCGACGTGCTGCACCTGCAGCTTGAACGGGTGCATGTTGACCGCGCGCAGCAGCACCTGCTCCTTGGTTCCGGCCAGCTCGAGGGTCAGGATCGAGGCGTGAAACCTCTCGTTCTTCAGGTTGATGAACAGGTCCTTGTGGTCGAGCTCGATGTTGACCGGGCCCTGGTCGCCGCCGTAGAGAATGCCCGGCACCTTGCCGGCGTTGCGCAGGCGGCGGCTCGGACCCGTGCCCTGCGCTTCGCGCTTGCGCGCCGTGATTTCAATTGCCATCGCGTTGCTCCTGGATTGGGAAATCTACTCGATGAAAAGCGAGCTCACCGATTCCTCGGTGTAGATCCGCAAAATCGTTTCGGCGAGCAGGCCGGCCACCGACAGCTGCCGGATTTTCTTGCACTGGCGGGCCTCGTCGCGCAGCGGGATGGTGTCGGTCACCACCAGCTCGTCGAGAGGCGAGCCGGCGATGCGCTCCACCGCGCCGCCCGAGAGCACCGGGTGCGTGCAGTAGGCGACCACCTTGATCGCGCCCTCGTCCTTCAGCACCTGCGCCGCCTTCACCAGGGTGCCGGCGGTGTCCACCATGTCGTCCATGATGACGCAGGTCCGCCCGCTCACCTCGCCGATCACGTTCATCACCTCGGCGACGTTCGCCTTCGGCCGCCGCTTGTCGATGATCGCCAGGTCGGACTCCAGCCGCTTCGCCAGCGCCCTCGCCCGCACCACCCCGCCGACGTCCGGCGAGACGACGATCAAGTCCTCGTAGCGCTGCTTCCACACGTCGCCCAGCAGCACCGGCGCGGCGTAGATGTTGTCCACGGGGATGTCGAAGAACCCCTGGATCTGGTCGGCATGCAGGTCCATCGTCAGCACGCGCGCCACGCCGACCGACGCCAGCATGTTCGCCACCACCTTGGCGCTGATCGCCACGCGCGCCGAGCGCGGCCTGCGGTCCTGTCGCGCATAGCCGAAATACGGGATCGCCGCCGTGACGCGCGCCGCCGAGGAGCGCTTCAGCGCGTCGATCATCACCAGCAGCTCCATCAGGTTGTCGTTGGTCGGCGCGCACGTCGACTGCAGCACGAACGCATCCTTGCCGCGCACGTTCTCGATCAGCTCGACCAGCACCTCGCCGTCCGAGAACTTGCCGACGATCGCGCGTCCGATGGGCAGATTGAGGTGCTTCGCCACGTCCTGCGCAAGGCGCGGATTGGCGTTGCCCGTAAATACCATCAGGCGGTCTAGCGGCGCGCTGTTCATCCCAGTGGTCATCGCGGTCACTGTATATGGCTGGGGAGGAAGGATTCGAACCCTCGTATGCCGGAATCAAAATCCGGTGCCTTAACCAGCTTGGCGACTCCCCAGTTGTTCAATCTGCCCGGTCATGGAGCGGGTGACGCTCGAGCCCCTGCGCCACGAACCCGCTCATCCCCCCCGGCAACTGGGATTGAACCGCGTCCGCCGGCGCCCTCGTCTCGAACTCGGCGAATACGCAAGCCCCGGAGCCCGTCATGCGCGCCTGCGGGCATCGGCTCTTGAGCCACGCCAGCTGCGCCGCAATTTCGGGATAGCGAGCGGTGACGACCGGCTCGAGATCGTTGCGCCCCTGTCCCGAGAAAAAGGGCGGTATTTTGAGTCGTTTCGTATCCGCTGTCAACGCCGAAGCGAACATTTCCTTCGTCGAAACCGAGACTTGCGGCGTGAGCACGAGGTACCAGGCCGCCGGCAGCTCGAGTCCTCGCAGGCGCTCGCCAATGCCTTCGCCGACGGCGTTGCGCCCAAAGATGAAAAACGGCACGTCGGCCCCGAGCTGCAGGCCGATTTCGCGCAGCCTCGCCCGGCCGAGATTGACTTCCCAGAGGCGATTGAGGACCAGCAAGACCGTCGCCGCATCCGACGAGCCTCCGCCGAGCCCGCCGCCGACCGGGAGGTGCTTTTCGAGCCGCAACTCGGCTCCGCGCCTGGAGCTCGTTTCACGTTGCAGAAGCCGCGCCGCCCGGACGCAGAGATTTTCTTCGCCGAGCGGCCCCTCGAAGCGCACTTTGCCGTCCGGGCGCGGAGCGATGCCTACGCGGTCGCAGCGGTCGATCAGGCGAAAGACGGTCTGCAGCTCGTGGTAGCCGTCAGTTCGCAGGCCGAGCAGGTGCAGGAACAGATTCAGCTTCCCCGGCGCCGGGTACCAGGTCATTTCCACCGCGAGATGATGAGCCGCAGCTCGATTCCCGGGTAGAGCAGCCGCAGCCGCGCCGGCAATTCGCTGGCGTACTCCTGGTACTCGATCTTCCAGCCGCGCCGCTCGAGGTCGGGGGAAGGCCGGCCGCGCACCCAGTCGGCGAGCCCGTCGAGCGGCAGCCGGAAGCCGAGCACCTGCTGGGTGAGCGACTCGACGTCTGCAGCGTGGTACTCGCGCGGCTCGGCGGTGGTGAGCGTCACCTGGTCGCCCTCGCGCACGATGCGCGCCACGCCCTGGCCGAGCGCAGTGGTGATGAGCATCTCGTCGAAATCCTTGGCGTGGCGCCAGGCGATATTGCCGGTGAACGATTCCTCCCCGTAGCGCGCCGCCAGGCGGCCGGCGAGATCGAATTCCGCCTCCCGGGCCGGGCGCGTCTCGAGCTGCGCGCAGCCCCCCAGCAGAAGGCTGGCAAGCGCATAGGCGGCCAAGCGCCGCAGCGCCATCGCCATTACCGCTTGAAGCGCTTGATCGTCTTCTGCAGCGTGTCGTTTTCCGGCGCGGACTTGACCGACTCCTGCCAGATGCGCTCGGCCTCGTCGCGCCGGCCCATTACCCAGAGCACTTCGCCGAGGTGCGCGCCGATCTCGGCGTCGGGCCGCCCGCTGTAGGCGCGGCGCAGCTGCTCCGCCGCGCCCTTCAGATTGCCCTCGCGGTACAGCACCCAGCCCAGGCTGTCGATGATGAAATAATCCTCCGGCGAGAGCTCGAGGGCTTTTTCGATCAGCTTTCTCGCCTCGGCCAGCCGCGTGTTGCGCTCGGCGAACGAGTAGCCGAGCGCGTTGTAGGCATGCGCGTGCTCGGGCTGCACCTCGATCAGCTTGCGCAGGTTCGATTCCATCTGCTCGTAGCGCTCTAGCTTCTCGGCGGTCAGCGCCATGTCGTAGAGCAGGTCGGGCTGCTCGGGATCCTTCTGCAGCGCCTGGCCGAGCAGCTCGAAGGCGTCGCGGCTGTGGTTCGCCTCGCGCAGCAGCTGCGCCTCGGCCACGATCAGCTGCACTTCCTGGTCGGGGTTGTCCTCGGCCGCGCGCTTCAGGTAGGCGCGCGCCTCGTCGAGCTTTCCCTGCTTGGCGATCGCGCTCGCGGCGCGCAGGCGCGCGGGGACCACGTGCTCGCCGCTGACGATCTGCTCGTACCATTCGATGGCGCGCGGCCAGGCCTTCTGCTCCTCGGCGATCTGGCCCAGCAGGTAGCGCACGCCGTTCGCGTCGCGATAGCCCAGGCCGAGCAGCCGCTTCATGTTCTCCTCGGCGACCGGGTAGTCCTTGAGCTGGTAGGCGAGCAGGCCGACCGCGTAGATGACGTCGGTGTTCCCGGGATTCGCCGCGAGCAGCGCCTCGAACTGCTTGCGCGCCTCGGGAAACCGCTTGTCGAGCACCAGCGCGCGCGCGTAGTTCAGCCTGCCTTCGCGCGAGCCGGGGTTCTTCGCGACGAAAGCCTCGAGGCGCTTGGCCGCCGCGGCGGGCGAGCGCTTCTGCAGCACCTGCGCCTCGAGCACCGCGGGCGGCTCCCACTCGGGGCGCAGCGCGGCGGCGCTGCGCGCCGCGGCGAGCGCCGCGTCGTCGTCGCCCGCGACGAGCGCCGCCTGCGCGATGGCGAATTGCGCCGGCGCAAGCTTCGGATGCTTGGCCGCGAGCTGCCGCACGACGCGCAAGTTGGCGCTCTTGTCCGGGTTGCCGGCGAGCAGCCGGCTGAGCTGCATGAAACCGTTCTCGAGATTGACGCCGTCGGATGCGAGCAGCTTCTCGAGATACGGCTCGGCTTCCTCGACGCGCTTCGAGCCGATGAGCAGCGCCGCCGTCACCTGCAATGCCTGCGGCGACGACGGCTCGATGTCGAGCCAGGTCTTCGCCGCCTCGATCGCCAGGTCCGGCAGGCGCGCGAGATTCGCCACCTCGACGGCGCGGCGCGCGACGCGCGGATCGCGCGTATGTTTTGCAAGCTCCAGGTAAGTTTTCGCCGCGAGGGTGACGTCGCCGCGCTGCAGGGCGATCTCGCCCAGCAGGAAGTCGTACAGCGTCGGCTCGTTCAGCTCCTCGGGCGCGGACTGAGGGGTTGCGGCACACGCCGCGAGAGACAGCACAGCGGCAAAAATATATTTTGGCATTTGGCTTCGACCCATCTTAGGTATATTTGGTGCCCTGCACAAGCTTGCCGATCAATGCCAGAACTACCTGAAGTCGAGGTCACGCGGCGAGGACTTTTGCCGCACATTTCCGGTCGCGTCATCTCGGGCGTCGAGATCCGCGAGCCGCGGTTGCGCTGGCCGGTGCCGCCCGCCGTGCGCCGGCTTGCCGGGCGCACCATCAGATCGATTCGCCGGCGCGGAAAGTATCTGCTCGTCGATTGCGGCGACGGGCACCTGATCCTGCACCTCGGCATGTCGGGGAGCCTGCGCCTGCTGCCGCCCGGCACGCCTGCCGGCAAGCACGATCACTTCGACCTGCTGCTCGGCGACCGCATCCTGCGGCTGCGCGATCCGCGCCGCTTCGGCGCAGTGCTGTGGGCCTCGGGACGCGTGGAAGCGCATCCGCTGCTCGCGCGTCTCGGCCTCGAGCCGCTGTCGCGCGCGCTGCATCCGGAGCGCCTGCACGCGCTCACGCGCGCGCACCGCACGCCGATCAAGCTGTTCCTGATGGACTCGAGGCGGATCGCCGGCGTCGGCAACATCTACGCCAACGAGAGCCTGTTCCGCGCCGGGATCCATCCGCGCACGCCGGCGAGGCGCCTGTCGCGCGGGCGCTGCGCCCTGCTTGCCGCCGCCATCAAGGAAACCTTGCGCGCCGCGATCCGCGCCGGCGGCTCGAGCCTGCGCGACTTCGTCGGCGCCGACGGCAACCCGGGCTATTTCCAGCGGCGCTACTGGGTGTACGAACGCGCGGGCCAGCCCTGCAGGCGATGCGGCAGCGCGATTCGCCGCATCGCGCAGGGGCAGCGGTCTACTTTTTTCTGCCCGCGCTGTCAGCGCTAGCGGCTCTTGCCTTCAACCGCTTCTCTACCAGCGGATCGACGAACTTCGACACGTCTCCGCCAAACGCCGCGATCTCGCGCACCAGCGTCGCCGAGATGAACATGTGCTGCTCGGAGGGCGTGAGGAAGATGGTTTCGAGGTCGGGATAAAGGCTGCGGTTCATCCCGGCGAGCTGGAACTCGTATTCGAAATCCGACACCGCGCGCAGGCCGCGCAGCACGACGCGCGCATCCTGCTGCCGCACGAAATCGATCAGCAGGCCGTCGAAGCCGACCACCTTCAGGTTCTTGACGCCGCCAAGCACTTCGCGGGCCATGTCGATGCGCTCCTGCAGCGGGAAAAAAGTGCGCTTCGCCCGGCTGTCGGCGACGCCGAGGATCACGGCGTCGAACAGCCTGCTCGCCCGGCGCACCAGGTCCTCGTGCCCGCGCGTGAGCGGATCAAACGTTCCCGGGTAGACGGCCTTGATCATCGCCTCTCCATTCGAGCAGCTGGTAGCTCACCTGTCCGGCGCGCGAGCGCTTGAGTTCCTCCCACGCGGCGCGAGGCTCAAGCGGCGCCGCGGCTTCCACGTAGACGCGCGCGAGCGCCTCGAGCCGCGCCGGCAGCCGCTCGAGCACCGCCGGCAGCGCATTCTGCCTGAACGGCGGGTCGAGGAAAACCACGTCGAATTTCTCGCCCCGCCGCGCCAGATAGTCGAACGCGTCGCCTTGCACGATTTCGACCTGTCTCGCGCCCACCAGAGCGCGCGTGCGCTCCAGATGCGCAGACACCGCGCGGTCATGCTCGACCATCACCACGCGTGCCGCGCCGCGCGATGCGGCCTCGAAGCCGAGCGCGCCGCTGCCGGCGAAAAGATCGAGGCAGGCGAGCCCGTCGAGGCGCTGGCCGAGCCAGTTGAACAGCGTCTCGCGCACGCGGTCCGGCGTCGGGCGCAATCCCGGCTTCGACGGAACCGCGATGCGGCGGCCGCGGTACTCGCCGGCGATGATTCGCAGCCTGCCTTTGCTAGAATTCACCGATCCATGGTAGCAGCGCTTTCCTGGGCGGCGCGCCTCAAGGCTGGCCTTGCGCGCACGCGGGAGGTGCTCAACACCCCCGTCCCCGTGCTGCTCGCGCGCCGGCGCGTCGACGAGTCGCTCTACGAGGAGCTCGAGGCCGCGCTGCTGCAGGCCGACTGCGGCGTGGCTGCGACGCAAGCGATCGTTTCTTCTCTTCGAAGGAAAAAGCTAGAAGACGGGGAGGCCTTGAGACGCGCGCTGAAGGACGCGCTCGCGGAATTGCTCTTGCCGCTGGAAAGGAAACTGGAGATTACCGGAGCAAGGCCCTTTGTCATCATGCTCGCCGGCGTGAACGGCTCGGGAAAGACGACTTCGATCGGCAAGCTTGCGCACTGGCTGCAGTTGCAGGGGCGCAGCGTGCTGCTTGCTGCAGGCGACACGTTCCGCGCGGCGGCTCGCGAGCAGCTGGTGGCCTGGGGCGAGCGCAACGCCGTGCCGGTGATCGCGCAGCCATCGGGCGACCCGGGCGCGGTGCTGTTCGACGCGCTCGGCGCGGCCCGGGCGCGCGGCGCCGAGGTGGTCATCGCCGACACGGCCGGGCGGCTGCCGACGCAGCTGCACCTCATGGAGGAGATTCGCAAGGTGAAGCGCGTCGCCGCGAAAGCGCAGGCAGGCGCGCCTCACGAGGTGCTCCTCGTGCTCGACGCCAACACCGGGCAGAACGCGCTCGCGCAGGTCAAGGCCTTCGACGACGCGCTCGGCCTCACCGGCCTCGTCGTCACCAAGCTCGACGGCACCGCCAAGGGCGGGGTGGTTTGCGCGATCGCGAGGGAGCGGCCCGTTCCGCTTCTCTTCGTCGGCGTAGGCGAAGACATCGACGACCTGCGCCCGTTCGCCGCGCGCGATTTCGCCGAGGCGCTGGTTGGTTAGCTTTTCCTCGGTCGCGAAGCGCTATCCCGGCGGCCAGGAGGCGCTGAGGGACCTGAGCTTCGCGATCGGCGAAGGCGAGCTCGCCTTCATCACCGGGCGCTCCGGCGCCGGCAAATCGACCCTCCTCAAGCTGATCCCGGCGATCGAGCGGCCGACCTCGGGCTCGGTGATCGTCAAAGGGCAGAATATCAGCGCGCTCAAGCGCGCGGCGATCCCCTACCTGCGGCGCAATCTCGGCCTCGTGTTCCAGGACCAGAAGCTGCTTTACGACCGCAGCGTCTACGACAACGCGATGCTGCCGCTCGCCTTCTCGGGCCACGCGCCGAAGGAAGCGGCGCGGCGCGTGCGCGCGGCGCTCGACAAGGTCGGGCTGCTTGGGCGCGAGCGCTCGAACCCGATCCAGCTCTCCGGTGGCGAGCAGCAACGCCTCGCGATCGCGCGCGCGGTGGTGAACCGGCCCTCGCTCCTGATCGCCGACGAGCCGACCGCCAATCTCGACGCCGAATCGGCCGCCCGCATCCTCGAGATCTTCGTCGCCTTCAACCAGGTCGGCGTCACCGTGCTCATCGCCACCCATGACCAGGGCCTGGTCGCACGCTACGGCAAGCGCGTCCTGCATCTCGAGAAGGGACGCATCGCATGAGCGCCTGGTTGCGGCAGCATCGCCGCGCATTCGGCCAGGCGCTGCGCCGGTTTACGAAGGCGACGGGTCTTGCCAGCGCGCTGGTCATCGGCATCGCCCTGTCGCTTCCGGCGGGCGGCTATACGCTGCTCGAGAGCCTGCGGGCAATCGCGGCGCGCCTGACGCTCGAGCCGCAGATCTCGCTGTTCCTGCAGCCCGAGGCAAAGCGCGCCGAGGCCGAGGCGCTCGGCAAGAGGCTGCGCGCCGACCCCCGCGTGGCGACGCTGCGCTTCGTGCCGCGCGAGGATGCGCTGCGCGAGCTGCAGGCAGTGGAGGGATTTCCCGAGCTCATCGCCGCCCTCGGGCGCAATCCCCTGCCTGATGCCTTCGTCCTCAGCACTAACGCCGCCGCGGTGGACGCGCTTGCCGCCGACCTGGCGAAGCTCCCGGGAGTGGCCCACGTGCAAGCGGATGCCGTCTGGGCGCGGCGCCTCGCCGCCCTCGCCGGCATCGCACGGCTGGGGCTGTGGCTGCTCGCCGGTTTGCTCGGCACCGGCCTCGTGGCGGTGACGTTCAATACCATCCGGCTGCAGATCCTCACGCAGCGCGACGAGATCGAAGTGTCGAAGCTGATCGGCGCGACCGATGCGTTCATCCGCCGGCCGTTCTACTACCTGGGCTTGCTGCAGGGCCTGGCCGGCGGCGCCATGGCGGTCGGCATCGTTGCTGCCGCGCTCGCGCTGCTCAACCGCGAGGTAAGCGTGCTGGCCGAGTCCTACGGCTCGAGTTTTCGCTTTGCTTTTCTGCCGACCGGCGATGCCCTGGCGGTGGTGCTGTTCGCCGGCCTGCTTGGCTGGCTGGGCGCCCACCTCTCGGTGAGCCGGCACCTGCGCGATATCGAGCCCGGGTAGATAGCTTATGTGAGCGCATGCTTACGTTGAGACATGCTCAGAGAGGGAACAAAGCAGAGGATTAGCACTCTAACGACAAGAGTGCTAAGATAAAACCGCCAAGGAGGTACTGAGGAATGCAAACGCAAGCGACGACGATGCCCCTCGGTTCGATGCCCGTACCGATGCCCACGGGCAGCCTTGAGGCTTACGTCCAGACGGTCAACCGGTTTCCGATGCTCTCCGCGGAAGAAGAGCGCGCCCTTGCGCAGCGCTTCCGCGCGGAAGGCGACCTGGAAGCCGCCCGCGCGATGGTGCTGTCGCACCTGCGGCTGGTTGTGGCGGTCGCCCGCGGCTACCTCGGCTATGGGCTGCCGCACGCGGACCTGATCCAGGAAGGCAACATCGGCTTGATGAAGGCCGTGAAGCGCTTCGACCCGGAGCGCGGCGTGCGCCTCGTGTCGTTCGCGATCCACTGGATCAAGGCCGAGATCCACGAGTACATCCTGCGCAACTGGCGCATGGTCAAGCTCGCCACGACCAAGGCGCAAAGAAAGCTGTTCTTCAACCTGCGCTCGATGAAGAGCGGCCTCGCCCCGCTGACCCGCGCCGACATCAAGCGCGTGGCCGCCGAGCTGCGCGTCAAGCCCGAGGAAGTGGTCGAGATGGAGAAGCGGCTCTCCGGGCAGGAGATCGCGTTCGAGGCCGACGACGACGACGAGGACAGCTACGCCCCGGCGCAATACCTCGCCGACCACGAAAGCGAGCCGTACCGCGTGCTGGAGGCCGAAGAGTCGGCGCGCGTGCAGGCCGCCGGCCTGCAGAAGGCGCTCGCCAGCCTCGACCCGCGCAGCCGCCGCATCATCGAGGCGCGCTGGCTGAAGGAGAAAGACGGCGCGACGCTGCACGAGCTCGCCGCCGAGTTCAACGTCTCGGCCGAGCGCATCCGCCAGATCGAGACCAAGGCGCTGGAGAAGATGCGCAAGGCGATCGGCAACGCCGACGCGCTGCGCGCCCTGCCCGCGCCGGCGAGCGCCTAAGTCTTCCCTTAAGCGCTCTTTCGCAGCAGCTCGACCAGGCCCGCCATCGGCAGCGGCTTGCTGAAAAGGTAGCCCTGCATCTCGTCGCACCTCAGCAGGCGCAGTATTTTCGCCTGCTCCTCCGTCTCCACGCCCTCGGCGACTACCTTAAGACGGAGCGAGTGCGCCAGCGAGACAATCGTCGAGACGAGCGTCATCGCGTTGGCATCCTTGTGCATTGCAGTGATAAACGAGCGGTCGATCTTGAGCGACTGCACCGGCAGCTTCGCCAGGTAGCCGAGCGAGGAATAGCCGGTGCCGAAGTCGTCGATCGCGATATTGACGCCGAGCGCTCGCACCGCATCGAGCTTCTGGATGTTCTCCTGGATGTCCTCCATGATCAGGCTCTCGGTGATCTCCAGGTCGATCGCCGTCGGCGCCAGCCCTTCCATGATCGCGTGTTCGATGACCTCGACGAAGATGCGCTGCCGCAACTGGATTGGCGACACGTTGACGGCCACGCGCGGCGCCTTGATGCCCTGTTCTACCCAGCTGCGGTGATCAAGCGATGCCCGCTTTAGCGCCCAGGAACCGACCTGCTGGATCAGACCGGTTTCTTCCAGCAGCGGAATGAACTGCAGCGGCGGCACCAGGCCCAGCTCCGGGCTTTGCCAGCGGATCAGCGCCTCGACGCCGACGATGCTTCGACGCTCCAGATCCACTTTCGGCTGGTAGTGCAGGATGAACTCGTCTCTCTCCAGCGCCCGCCGCAGCTTGTTCTCGAGCGCCAGCTTCTCCGCGACGCGCTCGGTCATCTGCGCGGTATAGAACAAATAGCGTTCGCCCTGCGATTTCGCCCTCTTGAGCGCAGACTCCGCGTTCCGGAAGAGCGTATCGGGGTCCGAGCCGTCGTTCGGAAAGAGCGCGATCCCCGCTTTGGCGTTAATCCTGAGTTCGGTGTCCCCGATGCGAAACGGCGGGCCGAAAACCCTTTGCATCCGCCGCTCGACGCGGCGCGCGACTTCGTCCTCGGACTGCGCGCCGCGACCTACGACAGCAAAGTGGTCCGCACTGATTCGAGCAATGCGCAACGAACCGTCATCGTTCTGCGACATCCGCTCGGCGATCTGCTTCAACAGCGCGTCGCCCTCTTGACGTCCAAGCGAGTCGTTGATGGTCTTGAATCGTTCCACATCGAGAATAACGAGCGCGATCTTGCGCTCCCCTGGCGCCGCGGCTGCCAGGAGTTGCTCGACGCGCTCGTAGAACAACGTGCGGTTTGCAAGGCCAGTGAGCTGGTCGTAGTAGGCAAGGTAGTCGAGCTTCTCCGCCTTGTCGATGTGCTCGAGCGCAAACGATATATCGCCCGCGAGCTCGAGCAGCAGACGCATTTCCTCTTCGTCGAAGGCGCCGATCTCTGCGGCGTATAAGGCAAGCACGCCGATCGCTTCGCCACCGACCATCAGCGGAATGATCGCCAGCGATTTGATTCCTCGCTCGTCGAGCTCCTTTCTCATCAGTCTCTGCGGATCATTCGTGACGTCGTTCGAGATCATGGGCTTCATGTCCCTGACTGCGCGTCCCGCGAGACCATGGCCGCCTGGCTTGTTTTCAATGACCGCGAGGGGGGCGGACTCAAAGAAATCTCCCACCTCGCCGGCCGAGGCAACCGGCTTGACCAGCCCGGCCGCGCGATCCACGAGCCCGACCCATGCCATGCGAAACTTTCCGTCCTCGATCGCGATGCGGCAGGCTTCGTGGAACAACTCCTGCCGATCGCGGGTTCGCACGATCGCCGCGTTGATTCCGCTGAGCACGGCGTAAACGCGGGTCAATCTCTCGACCCTTTCCTCCTTCTCGATGTGATCGAGCGCGAATGCAATGTTGCCCGCCAGTTCGTTGAGGACCTTTATTTCCTCTTCGTCGAAGAAGCCGGCCTCCTCCGAATGCAAGCCGAAGCTGCCCACTGCCCTTGCCGACA